>Ga0126332_10000727_pt1 | contig 11331 bp, 11 predicted proteins | sample InaspJWI42metaG_FD_94482 | JGI IMG/M metagenome (GOLD analysis project Ga0126332, IMG submission 94482) | Marine gutless worms symbiont microbial communities from Oahu, Hawaii - Inanidrilus sp. 2 OAHU.JWI-42 metaG | ecosystem: Host-associated > Annelida > Digestive system > Unclassified...
GAAATCTTTTTTCTTTTATTTCATCGGGGTAATCTGCTTGCCCTGTGAAATGCCTGCCCAATGAATTGCGAAGCCTATTTCATCGGGGCGTAGCCTATTTCTCTGGGGCGAAATCTGTGGATTAATGATAGACAAATGAGCGATGCATTTCACTAATGCTGGTAATCCCAGCGTCTGAGATGATCTTTGCGCATCTTGTCTTTCTCGGCCGGGCTGGCACCCCAGTTGCCTTTATAGATGGCGCCCTCCCATTCGCCATAGGTGGGATTGGGCAGCACAATAAACTTTTTACCCCACATTTCTTCTATTTTGTCGACCTCTGCGAACCGGTCGGCAATCGATTTTCTACGGAATACGCTGAGAAAATCATTCAGGTTATCTCCCATCAGAAAGGCAATCTCATAGTCCTTTGCAACGATATCCCGACGCGGTTGCTTGTCGCTGGATTTTGCACGCAGCAGAAGATGCTTTTGGTCTACGAAGGGGAAGCCCAAGGCCTTGAGATTCTTTTCGGTACCATCGTAGCCGACCATCTTGCGATTGGTGACATAAAAAATTTCAACGCCTTTTTCTTTGGCGTAGTTTAAAAATGCCAGCGCGCCCGGTATAGCCTCTGCCCGGGCAGCCGCCATCCAGGGCGTCCAGGTCTTAGAAGAATATCCAAAATTATTACCGATGAGAAACGCTTCATAGGCCGAGTTGTCGATCACCGTTTCATCGGCATCGACGATAACGGCTACCGGTTTCGATCCTGAATAAGAACGTTGAAATGCATCGAGATTCATTTTGGCCAGATTAAAACTTTGATAACATAATGCCCGGAATTCCGCCGACGTCTGCATCCACAATGTGGCCATAACGAGCTGCTCGTTCAGATCCTGCATGGTATAAGCAGGTCCCTTGGCCTGGATCTGACCGCCGGCAGTGATTAAAGCCACTGCCACCATAACCATCACTATCAAACTGACTTTCCCTCTGATTTTTTTCATGATGCCTCCTCCTTCTTTTTAGGGTATTAGTGGAAGATAATAATACGAAGGTTCGCGTGCAATTCGGATTCGAGGATACCGACCTGAGCGCTGACTGCGATCGCAAGATAAATGGTGATGCTTTTTTACTGCAATCAATTCACGCATAATCCGAAATTAAATAAAGATCAACAAGATCTCTTGGATTCTAGTATCACCATTAAAGAGTAGACATTATTTCCAACCTGAACTAAGGTATATGTCCATTACGAAGCTTTGCCATATCATTCCGGCGTGGTGGGAATAAAGTTGTAAAGCCGCTTCAACATACACCAATGCTCATCGCAGATCATCCAGTGCCTTCCGAAGGTACCTTAAAGGAAATAAAATTCATGCCGGTCAATTTACTGGATCAGATTCGGTACTCATGCAAGGCGGTGGCAGCCAGGTCTGTATATATTCAGATTAACACGGACAAAATTCCCCACTATGCCGAATCGATCCCGATCCATCAGGCGATGGCACCCGTGCACGATCCAAGGGCCCATTACCTGAATCATGGAAGAGATACGGCGGTCTTCTTTCTGATTCTGGACACCATCAATTTCGGGTCCGGATATTTCCCGCACCTGGCCAAACGGCCCGGGATGTCCGGATACTTCACGGTCGCTTCATCTTTAAATGATTATTTTAAGCAGCATGGCCCAATGTCGGCGGAACAATTGAAGCGGCTCACTGCGGAGAAATGCACCACGATCTTTAATCAAAAGCCGCACAACCATCCAATTCAAGAACTGATGCAGCTGTTTGCCACTGCCTTGAACACGCTCGGAAATTACCTGATCGATCGATTTAACGCCAGTTTCACCAGCTTGATCGCGGCGGCCGAGAATTCAGCCGAACGCCTGGCCGGTCTTTTAATCCAGATGCCATTTTTTAATGATGCACAAACCTATGACGGCCTGAAAATCCATTTTTACAAACGCGCCCAACTGATGGCAGCGGATTTGTCCCTGGCGCTGAGCGCTGAAGGCTTTGGTTTTTTTAAGGATTTATCCGGATTGACCATATTTGCCGATAACTTGGTGCCCCATGTCTTGCGGATGGACGGCATCCTGGAGTATGATCCAGACTTGGCCACCCGCATCGACAGTGAGCATTTAATCCCCTCAGGATCGAAAGAAGAAATCGAAATCAGGGCCTGCGCCGTGCACGCCGTGGAACTGATCGCCGCAAAGCTGCACAGGAAAGGCCGTAAGGTGACATCCCAGGGACTGGATTACCTTCTGTGGAATCGCGGCCAACAGCCCTACTATAAAAAAACTAAGCCTCGGCATCGAACACGGACGATTTACTACTAGTCGGTTGGCCCGTTGAGTCCCGCCATGGCGGGATTAGCCTGTTAGTCTGCTCGACACCTTACATTAATAATGGACACGAAGTCCCGAAGGGGCTGAGCCAAAATCTTTAATAACCGTCCGAACGGTTGTTTGGACACTTGATCCGCGCAGGAGTTCTTCAACCAACAGATCCCGCAGCGGACTGCGGGGGTTTCATAAAATCGTTCTACGATTTTATCAAGGATTTAATGTTGATCAACAGAGTCATATTAATCGTTGTTGACAGTGTCGGTGTGGGCCATCTGCCGGATGCGGATAAGTATAATGATCGCGGCGCCCATACGTTGCTGCATATCTACGAGCGGTGCGGGGTTCTGGATATTCCTCACCTTTGCTCCCTGGGCATGGGAAACATTGCAGCCGTCGGCTGCAATCCAAGTGAAATCATCGGCTGTTACGGTAAAATGAGCGAACAATCGCGCAACAAGGATACCACTACCGGCCATTGGGAGATCGCGGGCCTTGTCGTCGACGGCGCGTTTCCCACCTATCCCCGGGGCTTTCCCGCAAACATCATCGCAGCGTTTGAAAAAAAGATAGGGAAAAGCATTTTAGGGAACTATCCGAAATCCGGGACGATCATTTTGGACGAACTGGGCGAAGAACACCTGAAAACCGGCAGTCCCATCGTTTACACATCCGCCGATTCCGTGTTTCAGATTGCAGCCCATGAAGATGTGGTCCCGCTGGAAACACTATACGCGCACTGCAAAGCGGCCCGAAGCATTTTAACCGGCGAGCATGCCGTCGGGCGTGTGATTGCCCGGCCGTTCCGGGGAACACCCGGTGAATTCGAGCGAATCAACTCCGCCCGCAAGGACTTTTCGGCAACACCGCCGGCGGAAACACTGCTGGACCTTTTAAAGCGGAATGGTTTTTTCACCGTCGGTATCGGAAAAATCGGAGATCTTTTCGGGCACAGGGGATTGAGTGAAGAAATCCATACAAGCAACAATCAGGACGGGGTTGATCGAATACTGGATTCCATGGGAAAACATCGCCGGCAGCCGGGACTGATCTTCGTTAACCTGGTTGATTTTGACATGGTCTACGGGCACCGCCGCAATGTGGAAGGGTATGCAAAAGCGCTTGAAGCATTTGACCGAAGAATTCCGCAAATTCTAGCGGCAATGTCGGCCGAGGACCTGCTCATCATTACGGCTGATCACGGATGCGATCCCACCTTCAGCGCCCATACGGATCATACTCGCGAATATGTGCCGCTGCTGGTCTATGGCGAAAAGATAAAAAACAATGTAGATCTTGGAATCCGGGCGACGTTTGCCGACTGCGGCCAGAGCATTGCCGATATGCTGGGTGCGGGAAAATTAAACCATGGCCAAAGCTTTAAAAAGGATATCATGCATGCATGCTAAGGTCAAAGAGGCGGCAGCCGAATTAAGACATCGCTTTCAAAACCCCCCAAAAATCGGCATCGTGCTGGGCAGCGGGCTTGGCCGACTGGTAGACGGTTTCCAGGATCCGATCCGAGTCAGGTATGAGGACATACCCCATTTTCAGGTATCTACCGTCGCCGGTCATCGGGGAGAAGCCGTTTGCGGCCGCCTTTCCGGTGTAAGCCTTCTGGCGCTATCCGGGCGGGTCCACTACTACGAAGGCCACCCCATGCAGAAGATTGTTTTTCCGATCCGGGTCATGGCCGCATTGGGTGTTAAAATTGTGATCATTACCAATGCCGCCGGCGCCGTTAATGAATCCTACAAACCCGGGGATACGGTGGCCATCCGTGATCACATCAACCTGATGGGCGACAACCCGCTGAGAGGAGCCGGCGGCTTTGTGGACCTGACGGAAGCGTACAGCCGCGACTTGAGAATGCTGGCTAAAAAAGTAGCCGACCGGCAGGGTATATACCTGCCGTCGGGCGTATACGCGGCGTTGAGCGGACCGGCATATGAAACCCCGGCCGAAATCAGGGCATTGCGCAGCATGGGCGCGGATATGGTGGGGATGTCTACCGTACCGGAAGTTATCACGGCCAACAGTCTGGGGCTCAAGGCGCTGGGGCTATCGATGATCACAAACATGGCGGCCGGGGTGAGCGGAACACCACTGTCTCACGAAGGGGTCATCGCGACCACCAAAAAAGCGTCGCCCAAATTCACGGCATTGGTTACAGGCATCATCGAGCAATTGGACAGCTAATGAACACATATGAACTCATAAAAAAGAAACGTGACGGATTGGATTTGTCCCGCGAGGAGATCGATTCTCTGGTGGCCGGATTTATAGACGGCCGTGTTCCGGACTACCAGATGACAGCCTTTTTAATGGCCGTATATTTCAGAGGAATGAGCACTGCAGAGTGCATCGATCTGACCAAGTCCATGGCTGAATCCGGCGCAGCGGTCGATTTGTCCCTGATCAACGGTTTCAAGGTGGATAAACACTCGACCGGCGGTGTCGGCGACACTACCACCCTGGTGCTGGCGCCCCTTGTGGCGGCCAGCGGCGGCATCGTGGCCAAGATGACGGGCCGAGAACTGGGTCATACCGGCGGCACGACAGACAAGCTGGAGTCGATACCCGGGATGAAAACAGCGCTGCCAAAAGAAAGATTCATTGAAATCGCCAACACCGTTCACGTCAGCCTTATCACCCAAACAGCCCGCCTGGCGCCGGCCGACAAGCAAATCTATGCCCTGCGCAACGTGACGGCAACCGTCGAATCCATCCCGCTGATCGCCGCCTCTATTATGAGCAAAAAGCTGGCCGCCGGGGCGGACGGTATCGTCCTGGATGTCAAAACCGGTGTCGGAGCGTTCATGCCAAAGTATGAAGATGCCGTTGAGCTGGCGCAAATGATGGTGAATATCGGAACCGGGGCCGGCAAAAAAGTGGTGGCCCTGATCACAGGCATGGAGCAACCGTTGGGATATGCCGTAGGAAACGCCGTTGAAGTAAAAGAAGCCATTGACACCCTTTCCGGCGCCGGCCCCAAGGACCTGGTGGAACTGGTGCTGGAGTTGGGCAGCGATATGCTCGTCATGGCGGGGATTGCAGCATCCCGACCGGCAGCCCGCAAAAAGCTGGAAACCAACATGGCTGAGAAAAAAGGATTGAAAAAATTGGCTGAACTTATCGAAGCCCAGGGCGGCAATCCCCGGGTTATCGACAATCCGGCGCTGCTGCCCCAGCCCAAGGTCAAAATCGAAGTTACGTCCGGAAGGTCGGGTTTTGTGGAAAAGATCGATGCGCTGCAGGTTGGAATGGCATCCAGGCTGCTTGGTGCAGGCAGAAAGACAAAGGATGACCCGGTTGATCTTTCCATCGGAATTGTTCTCAAAAGGAAAGTCGGCGACCAAGTGAAGAAAGGCGAACCGCTGGCGGTCTTTTATTCGGACGGCGACAGGACCAAAATTGATCCGGCCAGAGAACAATTTCTGAAGGCATATGCCATCGGAGACCGGCAGGTGGCTCCACCGCACCTTTTCCATGCCCGCGTCTTCGATAACAGGATTGAAAAATTCAACGCATGATGACAGACCGCAAAAAACAATTCGAAGCGTGCCAGCAAGAATTCCCGCAACCGGTCCGGGATATCCTGCAAACAATTACCTTTCAGGCCGGCAGGCTTTCCGCTCCGCAGTGCAGTGAACTGACGGCGAAATTGGGCATCGACCAGACGACGCTGATGATCCGGCTGCTTCCACTGGCGAAAACATATGCCATCACACCGCTTTCCCGATTTCAAGTCGGGGCGGTAGCCATGGCCGGTGCCCGGAACAATCCCGATCAGATGGATCTCTACTTGGGAGCCAATATCGAATTTATGCACCAGGATCTGAATCAGGCCATCCATGCCGAACAGTCGGCTACGATGAATGCCTGGCACAGCGGCGTACGAATAATCCATGCCCTGGCCGTCTCCGAGCTGCCATGTGGGTACTGTCGTCAGTTTCTCAACGAGTTCGATAATAATTCCGAAATTATTGTTCACATCCCTTCCGGTAAAGATTTTGCCTTTCGAGCAGCTTCGGTGCCGGATCTGCTGCCCGACGCCTTCGGCCCTTCGGATCTGGGCCACGGAACCGGCTTAATGTCGCGCAAAACCGCAGACCGACGGCTCAAACTGAAAACCGATTCATACGATCAAACCGTTGCCGAGGCACTTTCGGCCGCCGCAAGATCATACGCGCCATATACGCAAAATTTCGCCGGTTGCGCCATTGAGACCAAAACCGGCGAGGTTTACTGCGGCCGCAATGTGGAAAATGCGGCCTACAATCCAGGCCTGACACCGCTTCAAACCGCCATCTTGTGTATGGTCACGGCCGTGGTTGAAAAAACCCCAGCCATTCATCGCGTGGTTTTGGTTGAAAGACCCACGGCTGTCCGTCAGCGTAACGCAGTGCAACTGCTCCTTGAAACCTGGGCGCCCGGGATCGACCTCGAATATTATGAAGCTACCCCATGATGAACAACAGGAGGAAAAATGACCAGCGACGGAACAAAATTCTCGATCTCACCTGCCGAAATGACCAAATACATCGACCACACGATTCTGAAACCGGAAGCCTCGGTTGAGGCGATCGATGCGCTGTGCGATGAGGCCGCAGCATACGGATTTAAAGCCGTCTGCGTCAACTCGAGCTACATTGCCCATGTCGCCCAAAAGCTTCAGGGGAGCGGCGTGGAAATCTGTTCGGTTGTGGGATTTCCGCTGGGAGCCATGCACACGCGCGTCAAAGCCTTTGAAGCCCAAACGGCGGTGGAGAATGGCGCCACGGAGCTGGACATGGTGCTGAGCATCGGTGCCCTAAAATCAGGTGACGCCGATGGCGCCCAGGCAGATATCCGGGCGGTGCGACAAGCCGCCGGATCCGGCCGAATACTGAAGGTCATCATCGAAACCTGCCTGTTGACGGAAAAAGAAAAAATCCTGGCCTGTAAAATCTCCAAAGCTGCCGGTGCCGATTTTGTCAAAACCAGCACGGGATTTTCAGGCGGCGGTGCCAACGTAGAAGATATCGCCCTGATGCGCAAGACCGTCGGCCGGGAAATGGGGGTAAAAGCCAGCGGCGGGATCAAGGATTGGGGAACGGCTTTGGCCATGATTAAAGCCGGTGCGAATAGAATCGGTACAAGCTCCGGGGTGGCGATTGTCGGAAATGCATCCGGTTAATATATGCAAACTTAGCGAAGAAACCGTAAAAAGTCGAAATCAAGACAGTTTCATAAAAAGCTCAAGATCGAGGCGCGCTAATTTAGCAACACAGATATTGGACTTTCAATGAAACCGTCACTTAATCGAATGACCAATCATTAGGTAATCCTTCCGACAGCAGACAGGATATCTCATCCTTCTCGATCAATTTATGGGCTTTTTTATCAAAAGTAAGCCAGCAGCCTTTCAGGTCCAATGCCATAGCAGCATAACATGCATCATATCCAGTAAGGCCTTTCTTAACGAATCGGTTTGCTTTAACTGCAAGATCGTCTGTCATCGGATGTCTCAGTAACCCGCCCTGAAGAATCGGAACGATGCCTTTTCGAAAAGCTTGAAGACCATTGGGATGGAGGCGTTGCAAGACCGCATATACCTCAAAGGCGAAAAGTTCCGGAACCGTAAATCGGCGTGGATCATCAATGACCGCTTTAAGTATCGCTTCCGCACAATCATGAGCCTCATCTTCGAGATACCAGCGAAGCGCCACCGAGGCATCGATAACCCAGATCATCCGTTGTATCCCCTCAATTGTCTGAGCAACTCGATGCTCTTGACGGGCTCCTTATTCTTTCGTTTCAAGGCGTGCATCCGATCAAGTAAACGCTTTTTGTCCTCCTTGACTTTATAGTCTAGAAAGCGTTTTTCAAAATCTTGAGGGGTAACCAGAACGGCCCGTAACTTCCTGCCTTTACTAATCAAAATGGGTTCACCCGTCGCATTGAGACGATCCAATATTTCGCCTAAATTGTTTCTTATCTTCAGTGCATTGATTTCTTCCATAAGCTTGAGTCTCCTCATTTCATTCATTCTGAGTATGGCCTTAAAAAGTGTATATGTCAAGTGTATAGGTGCATATACATAAAAGGATCAATTTCATTGATCAGTCTATTATCCAAGACCTCCAGTTGTTGCAGTTCCGGAGAAATCAACATGTTTTACGCTTCTAAGTAAGCACCGGGGATGATAGACTGAACCGCCGATAAAAAATTGGAGAGGATACGACCAACCGGAATAATTCCATCTACGTGGTGTGCATGTGCCGGCAATATTGCCCATTTACCCAAATTCCGGTATAATAGTCACTGCATTTATCGAAAAAGCGTAATTAACTCGATAAATTAAAATGCAATACTTTCAATTCGTGCAAATTAACCGCAAACCAGCCGTTTAATTTGCAGGGGGATACCATGGGAAAATACATCGGTTATTTATTATGTGTTCTTGTAATTTTATTCGCTCTTGAATATTTCCAGGTTGTAGACATACCCGGTTTCGATATTCCTGATCTACAATCGAGTGGGGAACATATTAAACAAAAATCTGAAGATAATATGAAGCGCCGATTTGGAGATTAAAATATTTGAAAGGCATTGACCGGGATTTATTCAATCCGTTATCAAATTGCGGTTAAAATAAAGAATACACACCCCGGGAGGATCTGGCTTTAAATGGGCCCCTAAAAAGAGCTTTCTGGAATCTGCCCTTCCAATGATTTTTGGCGTAATACAGTGTGGAAGAGTTGGAAAGCTCCGTCATATGAGGCGGACTGGGTGGATTCCGGTCACGATTTAAAGGATTTAGCCGCATTTAATCGTAAGTATTCGCTTGCCGTCCCACACCGCGAATTAAAAAAACCATCACGCCCTAATACCAAAACACCATTTCTCCGGCTATTCACCGCCGGCAGCTCCAATCAACTCCGGTCCGGCCCAAAAGGACCCGGTTTTCTATGGTTGAATAGATCGGCTATATATCGTATATCAAACCGTCACTTTTAACAATGCACCCATCTGCCTGGCACTAAACCGGAAAATCGAGTGCATCGCCATATTAAGTTGAATCAGTCATACGATCAGAATTTGTTTTTATCTTCAATGATTGGGAGGTGTAAAAATGGATCTTGGTATAAGTGGAAAAATCGCCCTGGTATCGGCTGCAAGCCGGGGATTGGGACTGGGCTGTGCGCAGCAGCTGGCCGCTGAACAGTGCCGGGTGGCGATCTGTTCCCGTGATGGGGCTGCGGCCGAACATACCGCCGAAGAAATTGCTGCCCAAACCGGCACAGATGTCCTGGGTTTCGGCGCCGATGTAAGCAGTGCTGAAGATATCAAGCGCCTGCTGGCGGACGTCAGGCAGGCGCTGGGGGATCCGGAAATACTGGTGACCAATGCCGGCGGTCCGCCGCCGGGAACATTTGCCAGTACGGCCCTGGAGGATTATGAAAAGGCCCTCAACCTCAATCTGATGAGTGCCGTGCATCTGATTCATGGCGTCATCCCGGCTATGAAGGCCAAAAACTGGGGCCGAATTATCGCCATCACCTCGATCTCGGTCAAGCAACCGATCGGCAATTTGTTGTTGTCCAATATGGCCCGAGCCGGGCTGACGGGTTTTTTAAAAACCATTGCAACGGAATTGGCACCGCTGGGGATAACCGTCAATGCCTTGCTGCCGGGTACCCATAAAACATCGAGAATTGATCAATTGGTGCAGGACAGGGCCACCCGGGAAGGAAAGCCGGCCGATGAAGTATACCAGGCGATGATGGCTTCCATTCCCTCCAATACGATCGGTGATCCATCTGATTTCGGGGCGGCGGCTGCATTCTTAGCCAGTGCGCAGGCTCGATATATTACAGGTCACAGTTTGCTGGTCGATGGCGGGAAATACAGTGGCCTTCTCTAAACGAGTCTTTGGCTCGATAAGGATTTCATTGGCGTATTGATAAGCATACGCCTTCGCAATGACTGCACCAATTCCATAGGAATTGTTTGCCTGGTTGCCAAGTTTGTTCGCATTTTACTTCTCTAACGTTGCGCCAGGAAAATCAGGAGCAAAAGCGCATAGCTCATTTTAACAATCTCATGGAAATTTTCAATCTACTCAACAAGTCCAATTGTCAGGATGTTTGAAAAAATTACTTTAAGGCACGGTCAGCAATAATTCAAACCAGACTTTTACAGCACCCGCAATTTATTGAGCCAACTAATCGCCCACGACAAAACCGACGTGCGGCGATTTCGCATTCGCTTCCGACGATTTTTTTGACTAATCTAGTCTTTCGATCGGCAAGTACATGCCGGCCCCGACGTTCGCATCCGGTCTTTTGATAAATCCATATTTTTCATAAAGACCTTCTACATCTTTTTCAGCGAAAAGCCCTATAAATGAACATTTCCTTGCTTTTCTTTTAAGAAACATCATTATTTCATCCAAGATCAGGCGCGAGTAACCATATCCGCGATATTCAGGTTTCACAATGATGTCCTGAACGTAAAAGTATAAAACGCCATCTCCAACAATCCTTCCCATGCCGACTATTTCATTCCCCCGTTCTATACATATCGAGAACAAAGCTTTCTCAATAGATATAGCAGCTGCTTCTTTTTCCGGCACGCCCCAGCCGGCGAGTTCACGCAGGTAGGAATATTCTTCAACGGTAGGCGGTCGATAGGCTAATTTTACATCATCCATTGTATTTATCTTAGATGGGAGCGCTGTAAGGCCGTGAATCACCCGCAAGGACGTTTAAGTTTCGCATAGAGAAAGGAGGTTCTCACGATTGATGATCTTTTTAAATGTGAGCACTATCGACGGCATCATGTGTTTTCAAAATTGCTTCCGTGAGCGAGCACTAATGGTCGGATTCCTTAGTCCTTCGATTCATAAATACGATAACGTATTTATTTACTCAGGACTTAGTGCTGAGTGAGCATTATTGATGATTCTTACTCTGAAAATACGTCATAGTAATTGCGAATCGAAGCACTTA
>Ga0126332_10000728_pt1 | contig 11329 bp, 5 predicted proteins | sample InaspJWI42metaG_FD_94482 | JGI IMG/M metagenome (GOLD analysis project Ga0126332, IMG submission 94482) | Marine gutless worms symbiont microbial communities from Oahu, Hawaii - Inanidrilus sp. 2 OAHU.JWI-42 metaG | ecosystem: Host-associated > Annelida > Digestive system > Unclassified | place...
ATATGTGTCGTCAGCATACTTACAAAGTGCATTTCCATTGGTAACGGCCTGCAAATCAGATGCGTCTACAACATACGATGCAGGACCGATTGCTGACCCCTGAATGATGCTAGCTGAAATGGTGTTTAATGTTGAAGTAATTCCAGCATCTTAGTGAATGAACAAGAAGAAGAAGAAGAAAGGCACGTGCATTAACTTGCAGTTTAGTAATGTACTGAATGATGACAACTTTCGCACGTTAGGGCGCCATTGTATCTTTGGTTGCCTTAAATCTACCCGTATACAGACCCTAAAAGCCAACGCTCGAACATGGGCGAGTTTTCAATGGGCGTGGTTCATGGCACTCCCCAATAGCTAGGCAGTTAAGGGGTTGTGTCTCAGCCAGCCAACAGTTTTCATGCATTTTCTGTACTTTTGACAGTTTTTGTATTGTTCATTTTTCAGCGGAGATACTGCAAAATTTTATGTAATGCTTAAAATGTATTTGTAGCAGTGGCGTAACTAAGGGGGCAGAAGGGGGCACTTGACCCCGAGCGTTACTGGCGAGGGGCGCAAAACAGCTTTACCAAAAAAACTTTTATGAAAAAAAACGAAAAAATTGAGCATGACAGACTAATGATTGTTTTATGATGCGCCTCGGTTTCGCAATACGGAGCAGAATATGAGTAACTTTTGCTATATTTTGGTTGCTACCTTGTTTAGTCAGTAGTTTCTCAATTGCGTAGCAATCTACTTTTCAACCCCATGCGCCCCCAAAGAAAAAATCATGAAGGGGCGCAGTTTATTGCTTCTGCGCCGACGCCACTGCTGTGCAGTCGTGCTGTGTGGTTGTATCAGACGTCACTGTGGACGGCGGAAGACGGGACAGTGATGAGACATCGAGGCTGCCTTATGGGACAGGCGAACTTCACCTGCTCTTCTGGATACTCGGAAAAGCAACAGTGCACCACTCTCGAGAACGGACAGCAGGTCAGTCATGATGTACAGACGGCATTGCAGCTGCTACTGTTAACTGTAACTGCTGTATTTGTATAGCGCCCCGTACTGGGAAACCGAAGCTGCATCACAGAACAATCATCAGTCTTGTTTCCCGGCGTCTATAGGCAGACTGGAATAAGGAATGTTTTCAGTCGGCGACGACAAGTAGTGGTCGACCGCAGCAGCTTCAGTTCTGCCAGCAGCCTGTACCCGTGCCGATTCGTCGACATATCCACGGCAGTTAGCTAGCCTTTCACGATCCGACAATTTACCGGCTCGAAAACAGAGGTCTGCGCGGGAACTGGAATGGCGAGAATCCCGGAAATTCCCAGGAAAATCCGGGAAAATGGGATGGAAATAAGAGCTGCGGGAATACGGCGAGAATGGAATTATTCAATGCTTTAAAGTCGATAACTATGGTATTTGATCCTTTCTGAGTTTTACACTGAATGGTTGTGCTTTAACTGTTGTGGAGAATTGCAAATATCTACGCCATATTCTGTCTTCAGTTTCTGGTGATAATCCAGATATGAATTGTTCAAATGAGTTTATTGCATGCAAGAACTAATGTGTTAATGCAAAAATTTAGCAAATGCAGCAGATATATTAAGTTCTCTTTGTTTCATGCTCACTGCATTAAGTTTGATGGAGCTGGTTTGTGGAACTGCTTTAATGATACACGATACAGTAATACATCGTTTTACATCATTGCCTTCGGTGCTTTGACACTGTTGGTCGGGCGTCAGGAAGAACACCCAGCCTGTGAAAATTGAGCGACGAGGTGTTGGTGTGGTTATCTCTCTGGAGCGAGGTGCAGATTGTTGGCATATGGTCCAGCTGATGCCATTATATCCCCAAACCCCATCATTTCTTGCCTCACTTAAATTCAGACTGGTTTTACCTTTCTGGTGCCGGCTTACCCAGATTGTCCTGGAAAAGAGGCCGTTAAACGTGTGAAGTAGTAGTAGTAGTAGTAGTAGTAATACATCGTTTTAGGGCAGCATATGTTAAGTGTGTTAAAATGCTGTTTGGGTTCAGAAGAAGTCCATTATAGCTGAGTATGTCTTCAGCTCTTAGATAGAAGGACCGAAACACGCGCTGGCCGTGTCTGGCCACTGCTAACGGCATTAACATTACAAAAATACAAGACAGACAGACGAATGGATTGATGAATGGACACCGTCAGTCTTGCGTCTTTTCCGGACATCCTAATCAGTTTGGTGTTGTTACGTTACAGCATTGCAGACGGTGCTGCACTACTGACAAATGTAACGCCGAAGCAGTGCAGGCAAACGTCGCTGCAGTGGTCGCTTCAGTTACGCTACTCGTCACCATGGTCTTTGTTGCCATGGTGATGCCGGACCAGCGCTGTCGCGTCTGAATCCCACACGGACAACCTAGATCACTCTGGACTAGATTCCTTATCACTACTAAAGGCTTGCTCTGTATCTCTGTATGTTCCTGATCGCTGTGCGCGTTTTTGGATTTGGTATAGAGATTTTAGATTCAGTTAGTTCTATTGCACCACGACGAACTCTAGGAAAATTTCCATTTGAAAATTTCAAATTTAAATTCTTACTTTCGTTGTTGGGTTTATCATTTTAGTTGCTAGCAGAAATGTTGACAAAAGCAACATTTTTGCTTCCTGGAAAACTGCATTGGCTGCGCGTTGTTCCTGTGTAAATTTCGCTGTAAATTTCTCCTTTAGTGGTGATAAACAATACTGTTAAGTACGAATGACAAATGCACAAAACGTTGTCACATGTTGCACAGCTGCTGTTGAATTACGGATTGTGTCACCTGCAAGGTTGTAACAACTGTTTGTATGCCCTGCAGTCACTCATTGAGACGTGGCTAAATCACTGCATTAGTCAGTTTACTAATTAACCGTAATTTTGCCCTTTCAACTACGGTCTGACCTTACTTGCTTTCACATTAATGCAGCAGCATCCGGTTAATTGTTTAATGCATTCTTGCATGCTTACTTCCATTATTCGGCTTACATTAATGCTGACCAAAAATCTTCCCATGTCTTGCATTTTCTACTTAATGTGCTGGCAGCATACGTTTAAGTAAATCTAACAGTGCCTGTATTTGCTCCGTTCATTGAATTACACTGGATGCCTTGAGCTTCTGCACATGTATGGACGTGCCATTTGATGACCTCTGTGCTATGAACCACTTAAATTCCTGCGTCAGTGAAATGACGTAATTCACTTGTCACATCCACTAACTGTAGCGTACTTGAGTTTCAATGCAATTCTTAATTCACTGAAATAGAAGTCGACTTATTCCACACAACGTTATAACATGTGGTGTTATTGCGAAAAATTGTCGGATTTTTTTACAGTTACACATACAGTTGTTGTAATTTAAATTTGCTACCCAAGTGAAATAATAGAAATTGGTTTTTGCTGTTTCTTCATGCCACACTGAGTGCCCTGAGCATTTGTTCGGCTATGGACGTGTCTTCTGATGACCAGAGTGCAAATATGTACCTCTCATTACCAAATTAATAAAATGCATGCAACTTAATGTAACTTTATTTACTTTTGCTTTTAATTTAGTTTATTATAAGCTTGTTATACTGTTTATTATACTTGTTATTTTGTTTACATTAACACTATTTTTCCAACATTTGCATTTTCCAATTACTCTACTGGCAGCATACGTCCAAATAAATCTAACAATATATTACTTTGCTGCCTGTATTTGCTCGGCTCATCAAAGTGCACTGAATGCCGTGAGCTTCTGCTCGGCTGTGGATGTGCCATCTGATGACCCGTGTGCAGATACACACACATCAAGGCTCTCTTCACCTGAGTTAACTAATCATATGTAATTTGACCCATTTAACTTAGATCTGACCTTATTTGCTTTGCAGTTTAATCCAACTGCCATCAGCGTCTGACAAACGATGCCATGTTTTCTTGTAGGTTTACTTCTATTATTTGTTTGATATTAACACCATGAAAAACTTGTATTGACCACAGTGCACGTCACCCTAAGCTAACGAAGTATTTCTTCACTGCCTTTATTTGCTGTGCTCATCAGAAGGCATTGATTGCCTTGAGCTTGTTTGGCTATGGATGTGTGGCATGTTGAAGCATTGCCACGTCTCTTCTGCACACATTTAGCACATTACAGTATATTTCACATGTGCTATATCATCGTGTATTATTTCTCTACACACCATTCCGTCTGAAAGCTGCCTGTTCCCGTTGAAAGCATTGCCAGTAAACTCACTTTGAGCTTGAAAGCAGTCAATTTCTGTGATAGCTTTGCTGTGATATTTTGTTGTTGTTTTTTTCAAGTGCAGTACTGCATATTTATACAGCTGTGATACATACTATTAGCTCCTATGCATTTTGTTAAGTTATGTACTACAGTATATCACCTTACATCACGCGTTTGTGCACAATGTAGACTTGTAGTAATTTAGCTGAAATACTATAACTTTAAAAAATTAGACTACTTCAGGAAGCATTGACGTTGTCTCATGACAACAGAGCTTATTAGACATCACCTGAAGCTATCCGACGCCGAATATATTGTGCTAGACTGAAAGCTACAGTGCTGGTTTAGACACATTTTCCAATATTCCTTTTGCCAAGTTCGTCTGGTCATAGTTACCAGATTTTTGTACCAATGTCATATAACCTGACAGCTTGTATTCCAGCAGTTATCTTTCTTACCGACACTGACCAGCCAAACTAGTCTTCTGTCTTGTACACACTTAATGACACCAATTCGGACAGACGGACAGTTTTTAGGCAGCTGTGGCAGTCCCAGCTCTTGCGCTGGTTGTCAGCCACTGTACTGCCTGTGAGTGGAGTTTGTTAAACTGCAAGTGCATGTCTTGGAGCGGTTATACTGGTACAGCTGACACTGCCGTTTGTGACTAGTTGTGAATGCGACCGGAAGCATATGTTGTTAACAGTTGGCTCTTCTTGGGTTATTGTTGCATACTTGAAAGAAGCTACTGGCTTGAAATGTGATCAGCCTGCAGACACCCATGTCTGTATAGGGCTGTTGATGTTCGCCGTGCTTGAATGCTGTATGCCGGTCCTGTGATGTCTGAATAAAGGTCGATATGTTTGCAGCATACAACATCGTGTTTTCTATTGTTTTTATCTTTAAACTCCTGCTGTAATTTATTTATTTGGCAGTGTAAGGTATGCAGGGTTTTATTATAGTAAAGAAAAGAACTCAGGGAAGCCGAAAAACAGCACGTTTAAAGTTCCAAGACGATTTTGCTGGAAAAGTACACACAAGTACCACAATAAAAAAAACTTTAAGAGTAAATGAATGGCAGTTATGGACTGGCCTGGAGAAAAGTTGATAAAATCTAATCTTGGGAGGTCAACGTTAGGGGTTATACGGTTCGAACACTTGCTGCTGGCTGGTCATGCCCCTGTGGGAAAAGTACCACAATTTAAAAACTTTAAGAGTAAATGAATGGCAGTTGGTGTGCTCTCTTCCGAGTGTTGTTGTTTCTGAATGTCAGCACCATTACTCAATACGTTAATAATGGATTGCTATGCAATTTGGGCAGTATAAGGAACAACCAGTTTCAGTTTGGGGTTGTTTGCAAATAGTTGTAGTCGTTCGTATCATTTGATGTTTGCTTGCCTGATCTCAGATCTCAAAAGGCAGAACGTATATACTGTGTCCGAACGATATTGGCATCGTTTCATGTGGCTCGTCAATTTATGTCGAAATCGTAAAAATTGCGGCGAGCTTCAACTGACATTAAAGGCTAGAGGACGTCTAAAGCTTTTTTAATTTCATGGTAATCATCGGATGCTGCTGAAACGGTTCATGGCATCAGTATGGTCCTGGCCAAGAATTTTTGTCTTAAGGGTATCCAAAACATTTTCATAACGACTCAAGCACGAAACTACAGAAGTTAGGGGTAGGCCTACTTGCCATCTCTGCGAAAATACCGCAAGTCACCTTAGGCAGACCGGTGGGTCTGACTGACCGTGGACCTCCCTGACCAAACATTTGACTTCGTTTAAAGCACGTTCGTCGTCGCTACCGCAACTGAGGATACTGCTCCTAGAGTGACAAACGTTTTTAACATCTGGTTTGTTCGCCACATGAAGAGAAACAAAACTAAAGGAATGCACGCAAATGTGACATGTGTTAGATCGCTAATTTTCCCAATTTCCGGGTTTTTGCGCAGATATGATGCGTTCTTTTTGAGCGTCGTCTAATGTTGTTATGTTTTTTTTCAAAATCGCGTATGGTACGGGACAGAGTTAGGTATGTCGTTATAATGTCAGGAAATTTCATAATATTATGTCTAGTAAAGATCAGCCTGTGAGCGCCTACTGTTTCGTGGGCTCAAAACAATGCGTAATTGCGTACTGATAATGAGTACATCGGAACACCGCAATGCGGCGATATTGATGCGTATCGCCGCAGCCGCTGAAGCTGAGGTGCCAGTAAGGCGACCAGTACACCGCGCGGACGACGCGGTATGGATTTGTTTTCCGTGACGACAATTGATTGCAGCCCCGCAGCTGCATGTCGCAACATGCCGCGACGTCGTCGGCGGTCGACGTCAGTGTTTTTCTAGCGAATTAATAGCCAGAATGAGTGAGTGAGTGAGTGAGTGAGTGAGCAGTTTCTTAACGGCACATGTATCAGCACATCTCAGGTGGCTTGGTAGCCGAGTGGTTAGCGTGCAGAACTCAGGATACTCTTAAGAAGGGCCCGGGTTCAAATCGCAGTCGTGACGTTGTCGGGTAACAGTCTTAGGCATACTGTACACACCTATTGTGCTTGTGCCTCTGTTCACCAAGCAGCGAAACTGATAGCAGCCCTCTTAAGGGTTGCGGGGGTAACCGCAGGCCTGGCGGAAAGTAATGGCAGCCTACCGCCGGGCTTATGACTCACATCACCTGCAGGCTGACTGCCAAGAACCGGGATCAGCTTCGGAACCCTGCGCTCGGTAACCGATATGGGCTACCTTTACTTTTTTTACATCGGCACATCTTTGGCTATTCAGTGCCATAAAGCTGGATGTAGAAAAATTACGTGGTAACTAACTAACTAACTTCATGACTTTCAGTTTAGACTAGCATTTTCGGCCTCGCTTAATTTTATTGTCGCCGTATTCTTGCAGTGTTTTAACTTACGGTACGTTAAATTTGTCATTTTTAATTAATAACAATAACAGTAATAATATTTGTTTTTAGCTTCTATTTTTTAACTCCGGGGATCTATACTAACTGGGGTAAAAATAATAATAATGATAAAATGATAAATAAAGTGTAAAACCAAGGCTATAGAGCTAGCATAAAATTGAAATAACAAATCGTTACAAGAGCCAGGTAAAAATTTAAAGTGCCAAAAACTAAAAACCAAAGAAGACAACAAAGTCTTCACTCGAGGTCGCATCGGCCACTTTAGCAATATTTTCCTCTTGTGATCGTGAACTTTGACCTACATGTATAGCTTTGACCTTAAAACTGACTAACAGTATCAAGATGAACCATCGCATCAAATGTTTAGGTTAAAGATCATTTCGATCAAAAGCTATTGTCCGAACACTGCGGTGATAGACACACACCGGCCCGATTGCTCTATCTGGACCTCTAACTAAAGTAGATGATGACTTTAAAAAAGAAAACGAAAAATCCAAAATAAAACATTGACTTGTTCGATCCAAAACATCAAATGAGCTCTGTTTGCACAATTTCCTCGAAAGGTTTAATCTCATTGCTGCGGTTTACTGATCGTTAAGACTTAAGAGTGAGAAAATAATATGAAGTAGGTACAAACGTAGAGACATTAATTGTTCACTTAATGCAGTTTCGTCAAAGAAGCTTAGGCTATGTAAACATCTAGGGCAAAGAGGCAGAAACTGAAAACTGGAACTTAACTTAAACAACTGAAACTACAAATGTCAAAGTAATTTCACTCACATAAAGACACAGCCGCCGCAAACGGCTTGCTTAGTCGTATTCGTCAGTTGGCGCTAATGCGCACCCCCTGTAATACGTGATTGTTTGCTCCCACGCGAGTCTGCTCCCAATCGACCTTGCTCGGTTTAGTTGTTTTTGAAGGGGACACGGTCATGACCAACTAGACACACAGACATCACAACGACCACGCTACTCCATCTGTAGCAATAGGCCGCACCCGGCTGCTGTTGCGATGCGGCCTCATAATAAAAGCGAAATGAAAACTGAAAAGCGTCTCTTTTAAAACTAAGGCAAAGTAGTAGGTCACTACTAGAAAAACACTGGTTGCGGAAGCTGGCGTCGACGTCGTCGTGACAACGGTGCAGTCAGGCGTGATGCGTGACGCTGTTCACCTGCAAGCCTACGCGTGTGTGTGTGTGTCATATAAAGCAGCGGACACGCTGTGCGCGCTCGGCGGCGACGAATTCAAAGCGACAACTCACTACTCTCTAGAGTTATTCGTTTCTGCTTCAGTATCTGACGACGCAGAGTCGAACGCGAGAACCAGCGTGAGTATTGTACGTTTCAGTCTTTAAATAATGGCACATGCACGGTTATCGTTACTTTTTTCTATTCTACTAATTTGTTTATTTAACTGTGACGTTATTAGTGACTCTTCGTAAATATTTGTTAGTATAAGTTTGTTTAAACGCCAACGTTAATTTTTATGCCTCCGTTCATCCAGTAGATGGGGCCTGAGCCGTTAAGTTTTCGGATTGTCCGTCCATCTGTGCGTGCACGGGCGGGTGCTTTCTGCGACTAGCTTGCCGTCAACTTGTAGTTTTTTCTTGATATGCCTGTTGAGTGCTGAACATATTTTATACAATTATTTGTACGAGAAAAACGATGCTGAACTCAACTCAACTATATTTTCAGAGAAACAGTGAACAATATGCTGTAGTAAAAAAAGCTAAAATCAGCCACGTTTGTCTGACTGGACGTCAAGGCAGACATTCTGCACTAACAGACACCCAGAAAATCGTTTAAAGATACAATAAAATCAAACAGAGAAACTGACAGAAATTTGAAGCAATGAACCTACAATAAAAACTTATATGTGATGCTGTTGTGCAAATAAACGCGAATATACTTCACGTTTGTTGTATCATTTTTTTCACTTGGCGAATAACCGCAGAGTTTTTTGCGCATGAGGTCCGGTCGTCAGGCACTTCCTTTTGTGTAATGTTATGATATTTTGATATTGTGGTATAACTTCCTTTCTGAAACGAAGAAAAATAGTCAAGCGAAATGAAAGCGTGTTGTCAGAGTCACCTGGTGTAGACCTTGTATTTGCGATAAAAATACGGTATACACGTAAGCCATACTAAATTAACGGAGCGTTCACAATGCATGCGGTGCCGAGAGATGCAAACACAGCTTCCCATGTTGTGGCAAAATGACGTCACACGCCGCTTCCGGCGCCGGTGTGAACTCATCACAGCAGTACCCGTAGCAGCTTAGCTCAGATTTCCTGGTTGGCATTAAAGCATAAAATTCGCAAAATGCAATGTTATGTCAAAATATCCCGTTCGACGACAACTGGAAAGATTAGATGGCTGTAGGTTACTTGCGGGTTGCAGCCAAACAGTCGATGCGCTTGAAAAAATACCGGAATTAATGAAAGACCACAAATACAGTTTAATGGTATATATGGCAGCAGTGTTCGGCTAAAGGCATTTGCAGAAACTTATGTGTTCACTATAAGCTTGGAGCGAAACTGTAGAAGAGCAAGAGAAACTTCTTGCGGAGTGTAGCGGCGCTGTATCATGGCTTGGCTACCATTCTGTGGTGATGAATTGAGGATCATTAAACGATTATTACAGTGAGTATTATTCGATGGTAGAATTGCCGCTGAAATATAACTCACGCCACAGGCTTCACGGGCTCTCCGCTGCATAGGCGCCGACTGTTAGAAATGACTATGGGGGCGATATTCTATCCTTCCCGCCCCCTTTTTTCCATCCCTCCCATCCCCCGGTTCCCTTCTTTTTTCTCCGTCCCCTTTCTTATTGCTGCTTTTTTATTTAGGGCCGGGCTCGGATGCAGGACTTTGGAGCTGGCAAAGGAAATAGCCTACGTTATTGGGTCTGAAAAACTGAAGTCCCTACGGGGTCTATTGATAAAGCCTTGTAGTAGGTATGGGAACGAAGTCATCCAATATCTGATAATATTCTACACCGACGTAGCGTTTAAATAAGCGAAACAATATTTTAGCGATTGTTCAGAAGTTTTACAGTGACCGGAGTCCGTCTGTCCGATCTCCAAGAACCCCCCGGGATCCACCACTGACACCATGACACGTCGCCGCCTAACTACAGGCGCAGTGCATGATTAATGGCAGATCAGTAGCGTCGCCATTTACTGCTGCTGCCTCCGCGACTCACAAGCTACAATGTATCGAGAAATTTATTGCCTCCCACCCATTCCGAGTTCCGGTGGGGGAACGTGTCCCCACATCCCCAAGAGGTTCAATCGCCGCTCGGTTCACTCAGCGTATGACGTCAGTTCATTCAACGCGCTGACCATATAGCCTACTGAGTCCATGACGACGTCAACGATTCGCGTCCGTGGTTCGTTAGCGACACGCACACAAGTCGTCATTGTTGGCGCAGGTGCGTGCCCGTTACCAGCACACATACGAGCGTAGCGACGCACCCAGCCGTCACCGGTTCTTTCACCAGCCATCGATCTGTTACGTTGCGACTGACGCCGTCAATTGGCGTCCTTGGCGACAGCGTAGAGACATAAACGTCAACAACTGCATCATGCTCCCAACTGACAGCCAATCTCATATCCTTATTTCTGTCTCCATACTCATAACTTTATTTTCTTTTTCTTCTGCACGTGCAATTTTTAGCCACGTCATGGTTCATTTCGTACTTTGTGGCGTTCTTCTTATACTTGCTGTTGTTTTTTTACCGCGCGATGCTATTCATCCGCGGTACTAGCCATGGGCCTGTGTCTGTGTCTGTCTGTGTCTGTCTGTCACAAGTCGGAGTTCTACTAAAACGGCTAAACGTAAGATCACACAAACAACACCACACGATAGCCCAGGGACTACTTTTCCGACGCCAAAGATCTCCGCGAAATTCGACCGGGGTCATTCCCTACGAGGGCGCCAAATGCAGGTGGGGTGGGTCAAAATCGGCGACTTTTGACAAATAACCAAATATATCTCGAAAACGGCGAAATACAGACACGTAGTTTCTATTAAAGTCGAATAGGAAGTCGTATGTGCTCTATCGAATGGTGACATTGCCGTTCACCTTGAGTGCCCCCTAACCACCCCAAACCACCCCATTTTCTGCATTTTGCACCGCCATTCACAGCTTCGTAACGGGTGAACCTAGAGACTTCATATTTGGCACATTGACTTA
>Ga0126332_10000729_pt1 | contig 11323 bp, 11 predicted proteins | sample InaspJWI42metaG_FD_94482 | JGI IMG/M metagenome (GOLD analysis project Ga0126332, IMG submission 94482) | Marine gutless worms symbiont microbial communities from Oahu, Hawaii - Inanidrilus sp. 2 OAHU.JWI-42 metaG | ecosystem: Host-associated > Annelida > Digestive system > Unclassified...
GCCGAAGAAAAATATCCCGGAACAGATTTGCGACTGGTCTACGAACTCGGGGGATATACATCCCCCAATTAAGCCAAAGGTGTCAGTTATTCTTCCCAGAGGTAAGGTGTCCTGAATTTATAATCAAATGCATTGGGCCAATTCGATATGTCGATCCACCATAATTCCGATGATCATTACAAATCGTATGCGCAGGAGAACACATTATATACAAGCATCTCAACGGCTAATCAGTATCGCGTGTGTTATACTTCTGCTTTCTGCTTGCACTCGGCAAGAAGACAATAAAGACTCTTCAGAGCGGGAAGAAAACCGGAAACAGGTCTCGGTTCAGCATGGCGGTGTGTATCGCTATCCGCTGATGAATAATCCAAGCACGCTTGACCCGGTATACCTGCAGGATTCATATGGTGTCTCTCCTGTTCGCCAGCTTTCTGAAAGCTTGGTTCAATTCGGTCCTTACCTCACCGTATTGCCGGCTCTGGCTGAGACCTGGCAGGTCGACAATGCTGGTAGAACCTATCGTTTTTTTCTTCGATCCGATGCCCGCTTTCATAACGGCCATCCGGTCACTGCTGAAGACGCGATATTTTCAATCCGCCGACTTCTACGCGTAAATCCACCACCGATCATGTTGCCCCAATTGCTCAAAATCGAGGGTGCACCCGCATATCGCAACCAGCAAAGCGATAGGATCCGGGGACTAAAGCGCATCAACGATCATGAGTTTACAGTGACGCTGATTGAACCACATGTCCCTTTTCTAACTGCCTTGGGAATGTACCAAGCCGCCATTGTTCCAAAATTGGAAGTAGAAAATAATGAAAATAAATTCGGCCGCTCCCCGGTGGGAAGTGGTCCGTTTCGATTCGTGTCGTGGAAAACGGATGATTCGATTCAACTCGATCGTTTCCCCAATTACTATGCCGGTAATGCATATCTAGATAAAATCCTGTACCGAATTTATCCAGGAGTACAAATTGACCGTGCCTTGTCAGATTTTCGAACCGGTGGGCTGGAGGAAATGCCGGTGTACGGAAATATTCGTCAGGCGCTCTCAGAAGGACATGACTATCAGTGGTTTCATCGACCTTCCCTTAGCCTGCTATTTTACGGGATCCGAAACGATCACCCTGTCTTGAAAAATGCTGCGCTTCGCAAAGCACTTTCCCTGGCCATCGATCGGAATACACTGGTCCAACAAGTTTACGACGGTCAGTTCGAACCGGCGCGCTCCATATTACCGCCAGGTATGCCCGCGCATAAAAATTTGGAGGAACTGTTGTCCCATGATATGACAGCGGCCCGCAAGCATATGAATCAGGCCCTGAAAGACGATATGGGAACCGCCCAGCGGATCGAAATTGTTTCCGCGTCTCAGTCTGCATTCGCCCGCAAAGAACTAGCCTATGTTCGCAGCCGCTGGGAGCAGCTCGGGTTGCAGGTGGATATTAAATTTATCACCGACTGGGGGGAATTTAAGCGCTATATCAAATCAGATGCTGTACAGATCTACCGCTATGTTTGGATAGCCGATATGCCGGACCCGGACAACTTTTTATTTCCTTTGTTTGCTTCCGATTCACCCGCAAATTTCACACGATTTCGTAACGACCAGATAGATCAAATGCTGGTTGAAGCCAGAGGGATCGTCGAGCCGGTCGAGCGTGCCCAAAAGTATCAGACTATCGAGAAACTTTTATTGAATTCGTACTCCATCATACCACTTTTTTATTTGAGCATCGACCGCGTCTACCAGCCTTCGGTTCAAGGTGTCCAACTCACTGCCTTGACTGCAGAGCATATGCCCTATCACCGTATCTGGCTAAATCCATCAACTCCCTGAACTCAATAGGTAGATGAAGGTATATGCGGTTTCGTCCTTTAAAAAAATCAAACATGGTCATTCCCCGGTTTGTTCCATTACGCTACCGGTTTATCGTCACCACTGCCGGCATGCTCGTTTTTATTCTGGGTGTATTGGCCTTGGTGCTCGGTTATCAGCAGAGCCGAACCATAAAACAACAGCTGGAAAAGCGTGGGCTGGCCATCACCCAAAGCTTGGCAGCCGTTTCGATCGCCGATTTGATGACCTACAATTATATCTCCCTAGAACGATCCGCCAATCAGGCAGCTAAAGATCCGGACATTATCTATGTCATTTTTCATGATAAGGAAGGCCGCGTTGCAGGGTATAGCGGCAAAACCGATCTCCAGGGAAAATACCTTAATGACAAAGTGACCCGCAACAGTCTGGCAGCCAAAACACCTTTGATTCAGGATGTCAATTTGACGCAGCACCACATTCCAGCCCTGGACATTGCCGTTCCGGTATTGCTGCCGGATACACGAGAAAAATGGGGAACGATTCGGGTGAGTTTATCACTGGCGCTCATGTATCAGCAGTTGCGCCAGACACGCTGGACCATTTTTATCATCGGAGTCGTTGCTCTGGCCTGTGGGACCCTCGTGTCCATATGGGCTGCTCGCCGAATTACCCGACCTCTGGACCGTCTGGTGCGCGGCACGCGTGAAGCTGCTCGCGGCAACCTGAGCCAGAATATACGGGTGAGCACCGGCGATGAGGTAGAGGTTCTGGCAGAAAATTTTGATGTCATGATCCGCGAAATAATTGCCCACCGGGAGCAGCTTGAAAATCAGCTCCGGGAAATTAAAAGGCTGCAGCGCTATACGGAGCAATTGCTCACGACTATGAGTGACGGGCTGCTGACTGTCGACATGGCCGGAAGGGTCTCTGTGATCAACCCGGCGGCCGCCATATTGCTGGGAGTGACCGATGGGGAAACAATGAATCGGTGCCACATATCAGAGTGTCTGTTGCCTTATCCGGCCTTGGATCGTTATGTCGGCGAAGTTATCGCCAACCCCGAAGATCGTCAGCCCCGGGAAATTCAACTGCCGGAAGAAAATGAAACGCGCAGCCTGCTGGTGAGCTGTAGTGTACTTAAGAATCGTAAGGATCGACCCCAGGAGATAATTCTGAACTTACACGATATCACTGCGCTGAAAAAATTGGAAGCGTCCATAAGACAGACTGAACGCTTGGCAGCCCTGGGGACACTGGCCGCCGGAATGGCCCACGAAATCAGAAATCCGCTGTCTTCAATCAAAACCTTCGTCCAACTGCTGCCTCAAAAAATAGAAAAACCCGGGTTTCTTGAAAAATTTCAGCGAACGGTTCCACGAGAACTGAACCGGATCAATGCTCTGGTGGAGGATCTCCTGGATTTGGCCCGGGTCCCAAAGTATACATATCAAAGCACTAATCTCAAAACCCTCCTGGAGCAGGCGCTGGATGCAACCGATGCGCAGCTGCAGGCCGGGCAAATCCAGTGTCGTTGTGTAATTGCCGATAATATGCCACCGGTTCGGGCCGATGCAAACCAGCTGACCAGAGCGTTTCATAATTTGATTCGCAATGCGGTCCAGGCCATGCCGCAAGGTGGTGAGTTGCATATCAAGGTTTCTTTTCACAGGGGCAATCCATTGCAGGCAGAACCGAGAACAGCCGGCATCGACCGGATTACCGCGGTTTTTCAGGACACCGGACCCGGTATTGCAGCCGCAGAACTCGAAAATATCTTCAATCCGTTTTTTACGACCAAAGACAAAGGCACCGGTCTGGGATTGGCGATCACCCACAAGGTGATCACCGAGCACGGCGGACAAATTGAAGTCGAAAGTACCCTAGGACACGGCTCGCGATTTATTGTCCACCTGCCGGTCTGAAGCCGGACTGCCTATTTTTTTGTACAAACCGCCCTGATCTGGATGCACATCTAATCCTTTTGTTTACCCGCCGCATCCCGGTGATCAAGCCTTTACAGGCCACATGCGACATAGACCCTAAATGGCATCTTTTTTGCTTTAAGCTTTACGGGACACTAGCGTGCCGGCTACAATTTATCGCAAATATTAACTGCAGCGGAGTGCAGCACGCGCAATCTTGTGGTAAATAAGGAGAATAATCATGAAAAATTCACAGGAAGATCCTATTTTTATTGTAGATGACGATCAGGGGATTCTGGAATCATTTGATGCCATACTCGGAGACGACTATCATCTGATCATGATAGACAACGGCACGGAAGCCATCCAAAGGATAGGTGAGCAGAATCCCAGTCTGTTATTTCTGGATATAAAGATTCCGGGAAGCAGTGGTCTCGATGTGCTGGCAAACCTTCGTGAAAAAGGGCTAGACACCCAGGTCGTGGTCGTCACCGCACTGGCCCAGGATCACTATCAGGAGACTGCGGAAAAATACGGTGTATGCAAATACCTGCGCAAACCGCTGGATGTGGATGAAATACAGGAAATCGCCAGCTCCGTAGTGCACTGAGCGGATACAGAAACCGGGTCACCTATTTTGTCACATCGTAGATACCCAGGTCTCGTCAAATCCCGCCTGTCGCTGGCGATGATACTGCCTGGCCAGCGCACGATCATCTGCCAACAGTTCGTCGATTTTCGGTGAATGTTTTTATTTTCGATACGCGGTTATCCGTACTGGAGATACTTAGCCCCTCGGTCTCGAACACATCGAACTTATCGGATAGATTGCGGTAACCTCGATCGTAGCTGAAATCAGATCCCGCTTCGCTCAGATTCTATTTATCATTGCGCGGCAATTTTAGAGGAACTGCCCAAATTCTATGCCGAGACTGACACACTGTTTGCGATCCATACACTGCCAAGCATCTTTATCTTCTAAATAGTGTCTTATGCGATGCACGCCTTTTTTAAAATCGACAGCCCAGGCGTTTCTATCTTCGTCCCAGGAAACCTTCAAATCGATATCGCACTCTCCGATTTGCGGATAAATTTCATGTATTTTATTGCAAAGTTCGGCTTTATCGTACATGATCAACCTCCTTTGGGGAAGGTATTATATAAGGATTGCATTGTGGAAAAACGGTAGATGTTGTTATAATTGCGTTCATCCCATCGAATCGTTCACCACGTGAAATATCCCGGCTGGGCATATCAAATGGTCTGCGAACATAATCCACCGGGGTGTCAAATCGTCACATGATAAAAGAGTGATAGAGAACTGCCTCCCTGCATTTAAATTGCGGACGCTGAAACGGCGCTGTCAATACCACGATACTTTACACAGCATATACTCAACATAACAGCGATTGGGTAATATTCAAGAACGCTCAGGGCAGTACATCATTTTAAATAATTTAAAAATTCCGCTTGAAAAAGCGCCAGATCGTTCCAATTTATCTATAAACGGCTTTTCGGTTTTTAATTAAAACCAAACGGCTGCCGGCTACGATGCCGTTCTCAACCGGCAAGTTTCAGAGCACTCCCATCAGCTTGCAGGGATAGACACCAACACAGATGAATTCGATTATCCAAAATCTCATCAGCTTTAGGCTATTGTACATTCTTATCGGTGGATTTTTCTTCTACTTGTCCAGCGCGACCTTCGATGCCATTTTTATCCCCACGCTAGAAATGGAAGATGGCTGGTGTAAAGAATGGACGGAGGTAAAATTCATGTACCGCAGTAAAAAAAGATGCGTCAAATTTGAAAATGAGGTGGAAGAGTTCAAATATCGGCACAACCAGAGAATGGACAAGCGCGAGTCTCATAAAACTTTTTCGATGTTTCTTGTCGCCACCCTGGTTACATTCTCGCTGATGATGCTCAAACCATCTTTGTTTTTTTGGTAAAAATACGGCCTTAAACAATTACACAGGCGCGATGGCCACGGCCGTGTATTACGGCACGATCCTGGGATTCATCATACCGATCATCTTTCAGCAATTGCTCCCGCCTTCGACGCAGTGGTTTCCGGATGAGTTTCAGGAGATCCGGCGGGCAAGAATCGAGTATCTTTTAAAAGAAAACGCCGATTTATCGCATCCGCCGCCTGCGGGGGGAGCTGGCCGTGACAAAGGCATGGATTGAAAAAAAGGATTACGCCTTCTCACGCGCATGTTGACCGGGCGGCCTTCCCCTGACAAATTACCGTTTTATTGATTGCGGAATTTTTTTTTTGGGCAGGTCACATTTAGGAATCAAACCATGTTAACCCGTCTGTCCCGAATCCCGGACTTTTTAGGCCTTCAGCGAAGCACCATCGGGATGCTTGGTATGGTAATTCTGGTCGGGATGGGTGAAAGAATGGCGGAAAGATTCCTGCCTATATACCTTATGGCCCTGGGCGGTGGTGCCCTGTCGGTGGGACTTCTTAACGGTCTGGACAACCTGCTGTCGGCCCTTTATTCATTTCCGGGGGATTTTTGTCCGATCGCATCGGCACCAAACGGGCCCTGCTGGTCTTCAACCTTATCGCCATGTGCGGCTTTGTGATCGTGATTCTAGTTCCTGCATGGCAGGCGGTGCTGATTGGTGCGGTTCTTTTTCTCTCCTGGTCGGCCATATCGCTGCCGGCAACCATGAGTCTCATATTCCGGGTACTGCCGACCAACAAACGAACCATGGGCGTAAGTATGCATTCGCTGGTGCGCCGAATCCCCATGGCGCTGGGCCCCGTGTTGGGCGGGGTCTGTATCGGCATCTGGGGCGAGCGCGATGGCGTGCGAATGGCGTTCGTCTTTGCCCTCATCCTGGCCGTTGTAGCCGTCATGCTGCAACAAAAGATGATCGAAGAGAGTAAATCGGATCGTTCCGCCGGCCGGCACGGCACTGCGCCCGAAAAAAATCCCCTGAAACTTCTGGGCCGCATGCACATGCCATTGAAAAGACTGCTCGTAGCCGATATATTGATCCGTTTTTGCAAGCAGATACCCTATGCCTTTGTCGTTGTCTGGTGCATGAAAGCGATCGCCCAACCTGTCACCGCGATCCAGTTCGGTCTGCTCACCGCCATCGAGATGATCACCGCAGTGCCGGTCTACATTCCGGTGGCCTACCTGGCCGACAAAAGCACCAAGAAGCCGTTTGTGGTCATTACCTTCTCTTTTTTTACGTTTTTCCCTCTGGTGTTGCTGTTCTGCCGGTCATTCGAATGGCTGATTCTGGCATTTGTACTGCGCGGGCTCAAAGAGTTCGGTGAACCGACCCGCAAAGCCTTGATTATGGATCTGGCACCGGATGATTGCAAAGCCGGCATGTTCGATCTTTATTATCTGATACGTGACGTGGTGGTATCCTTCGCCGCATTCGGCGGTGCCTTTCTGTGGCTGATCAGTCCCGCAACCAATTTCCTGGTATCATTTGGCTTTGGGTTTATCGGCACCTTGACCTTTGCGCTTAAAGGCAGTGAATTATCAATCAGTGAAGAAAATAAGGTAGGAACATAAAAAAAATGGCCAAAAAAATTAATATCGGAATCATCGGAGATTTTAAATCCAAAAGCCGCTCTCACAGTGCAACCAATGAAGCCCTCAACCATGCTGCAAATTTACTGGGCATTGATATGGCGATTTCCTGGCTGCCGACCGTTTCCCTGGAAAGCGAGTCCGTTGCAGTTGTGCTAAAGAGATTGGACGCTCTCTGGTGCGCACCAGGCAGTCCATACAAAAGCCCAAATGGCGCACTGCAGGCCATCCGCTTCGCACGTGAAAGCGGCTGGCCTTATATCGGCACCTGAGGGGGATTTCAACATACTCTGTTAGAGTATGCGCGCAATGTTCTTGGAATTGATAATGCCGAACACCATGAAAGCAATTCTGCATCATCAATACCTTTTATCAGCAAGCTCAGCTGCTCACTTGTCGGTGAATCACAATCCGTGCATATAATTGCCGAAACGTTGGCACAGAAAGCTTACGAGCAAGTGCAAGTTATTGAAATGTACAATTGTAATTACGGCTTCAATGAAGAATATCGCCCAGCATTGGATGCGAGTGAACTCAAAGTCGCAGGCGTGGATTCAAACGGAGATGCACGCATCGTGGAGCTATTCCTCCATCGCTTCTTTATCGCCACGCTCTTTCTGCCCCAGCTATCCTCAACAGCTGAAACACCCCATCCTTTGATCGTGGCATTTGTAAAATCAGCTGCCGATTTTCAGGACTTCAAAAGCGTGAATACTTTCAAGGACCGGTAGTCGTATCCAAAATGTCAGGCCGGAAAACGGCTTGATCATAAGACGCCTGATTAATTTCGACTCCGCAAAAGCGCACTCTCTTTCAATTTACCGAATCCATCGCACAAACTCTTCCAAATCACCCCTCTGGCGTTCAAAATTATTTACGTCATAAAATTTCTTTTATAAATGCAACCGAAAAAAATTGCGCTTTGTCTTCAAAGTGTATACAACCACAAAACTTCGCAGTTGTTTGGTATTGTTGAAATTGACAGGGCATTGGTAGATGGCCGATCAGCAGCCTGAAACGTGAAATTATTTTTGAGGAAACCCAAAGATCTAGCTGACAAAAGATTAGGATTCTATCCCTTAAGATATCAGCTATTAGATACCAACTATGAGCTATGAGCCATGAGCTGTCGGCTATTAACTATGATCACTGACACGGAGACACAAGCAGGCGGGGTATAGATTGGAAACAGACGCATTTGCCGGTACAACCAACAACGCCGATAAGAATGAATCAAATGGTTTTGGCGCCAACATCGGCCCGCTGGTGATTTTGACAGCGATATTCTTTCTGAACTTCATCACCAGAATCGTTTTTGCACCGCTGATGCCGGAGATCGAAAAGGACCTCGGGATCTCCCACGGCGCAGCCGGTTCTCTTTTTTTTCTGATCTCCATCGGCTACTTTATCACCCTGCTCGGTTCCGGATGGGTGGTGGCACACTTTACCCACAAACGTACCATCACTTTTTCTTCGGTGGTCCTGGGATTGGCGCTGGTTGGTACCGCTTTCAGCAACAGCCTTCTGGCCATTCGCACGGGGCTGCTGCTGCTGGGTATGGCTGCCGGGCTTTATCTGCCATCCGGTATCGCCACGGTCACGGATTTGTTCAGGTCCCGGCACTGGGGCAAAGCGCTCGGTATTCACGAACTGGCCCCGAATCTGGGCTTTATTGCCGCGCCGCTGCTGTCGGAGCTGCTGTTGATATTTTTCCCCTGGCGGGTGATTCTTCTGGTGCTGGGTATGGCTAGCGTGGTAGCCGGCCTTTCGTTTGCCCGCTTCGGCCGTGGCGGTGAGTATACCGGTGTAGCCCCTGGAATCGGATCTTTCAAAACATTTCTTGTATTACCCGCCTTCTGGATCATAATGATATTGTTCGGGCTGGCAATCAGCAGCACCCTGGGCGTTTTCACCATGTTGCCGCTGTATCTGGTCACCGAACATAACATCGATCGCAACTTTGCCAATACCCTGGTTGGTCTGTCACGGGTTTCGACGCTGGTTATGACGCTGGTAGGCGGCTGGGCCAGCGATCGCTTCGGTCCCCGCAAAACACTGGTCATTGTCTTTTTTCTGACCGGTATTGCCACAATGCTGATAGGCACAGCGCGCGGCAGTGGAATTTTTGCGGTGGTATTTTTTCAGCCGATTCTGACCGCCTGCATCTTTCCGGCATGTTTTGCAGCCCTTTCTCGTATCAGCCCGCCTGGGACAAGAAACATTGCCGTATCTCTATCCATACCGGTCGCCTTTTTGATCGGCGGCGGAGCGATTCCGGCTTTCATCGGCTTTATGGGCGATACAGCCTCCTTTGCTCTCGGTATCACATCGGTTGGCGGTCTGATCATTACAGGCTCGGTTCTGGCTTATTTTTTCAAGTTGCAGGCAGGTCGTGAAGGGGTTTGAAGAAATAGAATGTTATGGGCTTCGCCCCATATGCGCTAAGTCATGTTTTACACGGAGGCGCTGTGGAAGATTTACTGAATAATATGAACTTCGAACATCGAACGTCCAACATCGAATATTGAATAGGAAAAGAGGAAGAAACAGACTTATGACCTGGAAGATAGGGAGCTCAAGTATTCAGTGAGAATTATAAAGATCGTTGAATAGCTTCCCAATACAAACCAGGCAAGCATGTTGCGGGACAGTTGTTAAGATTCGGTATTGGATATTTAGTTTTCATTCGACGTTGGACGTTCAATCTTCGATGTTCGACGTTCATCTTTCAACACAATTCAAAGTCAGCCTTGATTCAACATTTCAACAATTTGGTTCCGATAGCCAAGGCTCTGATCATCCGCAGGTATCACCTTGATCTCTGAAGGTGAAGCTGCACCGATGCCGATTTCAACAGCCCGGGCAATCTGTTCCTGCTCGAAAATTTTGGTCTTCATAATCTGCTGGTTGCTCCCCAGGGACTTGAGCACCGCCAATCCGACCGCATCGATCGCCACACGGTCGGTCGATGCCAGAAAAACGTGGCCTTTGGCCCGCTTACCGGACATCGGTCCGCCGTCCACAAATGCATCGATACCGTCCAGCACGATCAGATCGGGTTTAAATGTTTCATTTATTTCGGCAATCATCTTGCGCTGGTGCGGCGACCGATGCAGTTCCTGCATATAGTCATGACCGTGGCGACGGGTAGGAACCACGCCGACATGCAGTTTCATCGACATGGTGAAAACACCGCCATACTGGTGAGTTTTAAGACAGCAGGTTGAAATGAGACATTCGGCCTCGAGTATGGGGCGCGCCACCCGAAATCCGTCTCGCCAGTGGCAATCGCCGGGTTTGACCTTCACCCAATCTTTCGAGTCAAGATCATCGAAATCGATGATCCTCACGTCCAGGTTTCGCATCAGCTCAGGGACGCCCTTTTGCGCCATGACCTGCCGGGTGGGAGGATAACTGCGCTCGCCAAGGCTGATTGATTTGGCCCCCATCTTCCATACTTCTTCAATCAGGGCCACCAGCGTATCGTTGTGGGTGGAACCGGGAACAGGATCGGCGGTGTTGAAATTGGGTTTGATGAGGACATCTTTGTTCTTCACCGGGTTGCTGCCCAGTGCTTTGATGGATGTGGAAACGCCTGATTTTCGATCCTCGGTGCTTGAAAATGCCACGCGACTTTTATAGCCCGCCATAAGCAGATCTCCTTTCATGCTGAAAAATAATGCTCCGGCAGACACACCCGAGTATTTTAAAAATTCCCTTCTGCTGACACCCGCCGAAGACTGGTCCCTGTTGATAGTTCTACTTTCAGACATCTTAATATCTACTCTTTCAAAGCCCTTTAAAAATGTCAATATAGACCAAAAGCCAGTATAACAGCCATCGAAACCCTATGGTTGCAAAAGTCTGAGGGCTTCAGAGCCAAGGCGTCAAGGGTGAAGCTGTACTCGGCTACCGTCCGCCTTCGGCGGAACAACACAGGATCTGAAGTCCTCCGGCTTTCCGCGTTGTTTTAAGGGTAAACAACATGGCAAAATCGATCCCATCC
>Ga0126332_10000730_pt1 | contig 11317 bp, 2 predicted proteins | sample InaspJWI42metaG_FD_94482 | JGI IMG/M metagenome (GOLD analysis project Ga0126332, IMG submission 94482) | Marine gutless worms symbiont microbial communities from Oahu, Hawaii - Inanidrilus sp. 2 OAHU.JWI-42 metaG | ecosystem: Host-associated > Annelida > Digestive system > Unclassified | place...
CGGCATTTTGCTGCGACAGCTTTTCTTTGTTGCGGCAGTTCTGTACAGTGGGTCATGAGATTTTTTATATGGCCGATGTAAACAACTTTTGGTTAGTGAATTAAATAATGCTTATTTCTCTAGACATTTATTTTAAAACACTGTTTGAGTGGCTATGTCTTGCATAACAGTTTGCTACACTTACTCCTTAAGAATGGCGATTTTTTGAATACAGATATTTCACAAGGTAGTGTAGCGACACGTTTAGGGTGTGGTGGGTTATTTATATATCACCTTGTTACAAATTTCCTACTTAGTCTAACAGTGAAAGAATTTGGAAAATCGGTAAATATTTGGTGAAGTTATGGGCAAGAGTTTGATGTCTTGTTTTTTGACTCACGGTGTATATACGAATCGTCCTTTTGGGCATCAGTGGAGGTACATGAAACCTCTCAACCATTTACGATCATCGTCTTGCTTGGAAATAGTCGTTTTTTCCTTTTTTTCTTAACCTGTGTATCGAGTAACACGCACGACGGGTTCAGTAAGCGCTGCAGCTTACAAGAACATTAGCCTGTCACGGAAGAACGACTGCCAGGAATCTTACCTGGTCTCACCTAGTGCGGCTGCACCTCTGTTGAATCCGTGTATGTCGCCACTCGTCCAGTCCAGACTTCTTCTAGCCAGCAGCCAATGCATTTTGTCCATCAAAAATCCATCTGGTTGTTTCGTAACTTTTCAAGCTGATTCTTGAAGCAGTTAACAGAATTTACTTGGACAGCTGGCACTGGCAGACTGTTCCAGCGATTTAGGACTCTCACGGAAAATGTATTAACTCCATCTGAGCACTGGTTTTGGCGCTCCCCACTCGAACGAAAATTCTGGGTACGCCGTTGCACAGAGTCCATGTCGAGGGTATGGATGGTAGTGGTATAGCGGCGGAGGCTGTGTGTACATCGCGGCGGGCGGCGCACGCTCGTCTCGCGTGTGCAATGCGCACCTGTTGCGCTGTGGGTGGCGCGGCGGCGGCGGGGGCGGCGGGGCACCTGCTGATGATGAGACGCGGACTTGCGGCGATGGACGGATCGTCCGTCGTCTGCATAGCGTCGCCGCTCGGCAGAGCCGAGCCGAGCTGAGCCGAGCGGCCGGTGGCATGCGACCGTCGCCGGGCGATGAGGGTCGCGAGAGGACGGATCGACCGCTGCAGTTGTCGCTCGACGCGGCGGACAAGCACGCTTCTCGCTGTGCCGCTACACGGACTGACACCTGTTACACCGCCGCCGCCGCCGCCGTCCCCGCAACCTGCTTGTTAGTAGCAGTCGGACGCACGTCGAGGATTATCGCTCAGTCCTCACGCTCACTCCACGTTAACATACATGACAGTAATAATGTGCACGTATTTCCAGACTGCTTACATATATAGGAACTGCAGTTTCCTGACAACTCTGTCAAATTTTGACAGCTGTCGGTAATGTTTGGTAGAAATGTGCAACACAGCAGTGTTTGAGATGCAATAGTAGGCCTACACGGTTTACTTTGCAAGGTACCGCAGTTACACAGAGGGTATAGTTGTTTTGCAAGTTTATTAACTAGTAATCAAAATCTGCGAAAATTTATAGCTGCTACTTTTTATCCGACACAGTGACGCAGTAGGCCTCACGTTCTGTAAACGTAAGGCTTTGTTGCAATGGAAAATGTTATACATTGTTACACTGACACACTAGCGATTTTGCAGAATAAGGGAGAAAATTAATGTCATAATTTAAACTGAGCAATCTGTTACTGTTAGTAATTTGGGCTACTATTGGGCTCGAAACTCTTGTCCTGTTATTTGCGGTGAATATATAGTCTGCTTCCGTACATCGAAACAGTATATACTTTGATCGATCGTAGATATATTCGCGAGTGGCTATGGCACACGTGATTCATTGTCGGTCGCTGTGTGTATTTCGCCGGCGTGCGCGGTTTAGCCGTGTCGCGCGCGCCGCGCCGTGACAAAGCCGCGCCGACAATTAGCGGCGAGCGCTCGTTATCCGGCAGCTTGTGTACGTGCGTGTGTGTGTCTGCGCTGTCTGTGTTGATAGCTGCGACATCTGGCGCGCACTCGGCGCGCGCTGCATGCCGGACTAGGCCACGTCGGTCACGTGATCACTGCACTCAGTCGCGTCGCCGGCTCTTGTCCGTCGCTAGACGATCGTCGACGCTCGACCGCGTGCGTCGCGTTGTTTCGTCATGGCGTCGACCGTCAGCACCGAACTTCCGCCACTTCAGAGTCGCGACGTGGACTTCGTCGGCAGCCGGCCGTCGCCTGGTCGACGGTCGTCGGTCGCCGGCGACGACGACAACCAGTCTGACGGGACCGTCAGCGAGGTCGACCCGACCGAAGACGACGTAGGCCCGGCGCCACAGAGTTCGGCGGGCAACTCGGAGGCCACGGCGGTGAGCCGGGGCAGGGTCCTCGGCGTGTCGCAGTACCACTCTATATCCGAGCTGTCGTCGCCGTCAGCGGCTGCGTCGACCGCGACGACGATGGCGGGCTTCTGTGTCCAGCCGTCGTCGTCGTCGACGTTCGACTTTTCGGCCGCGCAGCAGCTGTACGGTGCCGACTCGGTGCACGTTCTGCGCGGCATATTTCACGCTGGACACCGGCGCAACGGCGACGTCTCCGACGACGAAGAGTGGGCGTCGACGGACCCGCGCGACCGAATGTCCGGCGACGAGGAAGATCTCTCGCCGCGACACAGCAGCGTCAACGTGTCCATGTCCTCCGTCGACGAGCTGAGCGGCGACGACGAAGCACATCACGGACCGCACGATCTTCGCACCAAGCCGCCGGCGACAGGGGAAGCGGCGGACGGGAACGGCGCGGTGCCGTCGTCGTCCGGCAGCGACAGCGGCAGTGCCGGCGACGACGTCGTCGAAGCAAAGCGCGCTCGCATGGAGAGCATCGTGACGAACATGCGTCCGTCGCTGCAGCCGGCAAGCGGCACGACAGCCAACGGGACCGCCGGAAATGAAATTGGCGACCGGGCGTTGTTCGGCGGCAAAGAGGACGACCCGAAGCGACGTCCGAAACGGAAGCAGTACATACCGAAGCAGCACGACACCTCGTCGGGAATGGAGAGTCCCGGAAAACAGCAACAGCCAGACTCGGGCGAAGAGAGCGGGAATTTCGGCGACCGGAAACCGCTGTTGTCGGCCGCCGAGAAGATGGCGCTGGACGCGGAACTGCGCGGCGTGAACGAACAACTGAACTACATACGGCGCAAGTACGCGCACCTGTTCGATGACGCCCAGCAGATGCCGGCCACGGCCGGGTATTTCACCGCCGCGAAGAACGTGAACGAGTTCGGTGGTCGGGCGGGCAAGTGGCGCGAGAACAGCTGGAGCCAGGCTTTCCACGACGCGTTCAGCAAACGCGCTTCGAGCGAGTGGAAGAAGTTTACGACCGACGGTGGTTTCACGTCTTGCGTGCCGAAGCACGAGAACGACGTACGTGAGCGCTACGTCGCAGCAATGCAGTCGAGTCCGCTAGCCGGAGACACGCCGGTCGACGTGCGACGCGTGGCCGACATGCTCAGGGCGGAAATCACCGAACGTGTCGAGTCGCTTGTCAACGAGATCATTCGAAACTTCGTCGCCAAGTACGGCCTGGCAGAGGACGACCGCTCCTCGCCGGAAACAGCCGTCAACGAGTCCACGTTCAAACCGGAACCGCGCGAGAAGCTACCTGAAGTGGCAGTGACGCACGCGGATGACGTCACGTCCGGTTCGTACGTCGAGGATCTGTCGCCGGGTCGCGACGCGGACGACGCGGACCGCGCGACGACGACAACGTCGGCCGCCGCGGCGTCGTTCCTATCGGTCCCGAGCCTGCTACTGCCAACCCCGAGGCGTCCGACGACGACGGTGACGATTTCCGCGGAAGACTCGACTGCGGCAGGGACCGCGCGCTCTCTGAGCGACGACGACGCACCGACCACGGAGGACCACCAGAGTCACTCCAGCCCCGACGTGCCGCTGTCGTCGTCTGACCAGACGGCGTTCGAGATCCCCGCGCGCACGGCACACCATCCGCTCTACTCGCTCTTCGCCTCGCATGCTCCCTACTACCCGAACGCGTCGCGGATGGCGGCGGCGGCCGCTGCGGCGGCGGCGGTGGCGGCTAACGGCGCCTACCCGCCGCCGGTCGCGCCGCCGCCCGTCGGCTCGTCGCTGCTGTTCCCGGTCCCGCACTGCCGCGAGCCGGAACAGACGGAGGCCCTGCCGCTGGTCGTCAACACGCCGACCAAGAAGAAGCGGACGAAAGTGACGGACACGCGACTGTCGCCTCGCGCCGCGCGCAGCATCCTGCACGACGCCGGTCATCGGCACCACCACTCCGGGTCGTACTACCATCACCCGCACGCCCGTCAGGACTCGTCCCATCATCGCGGCGTCCACTACGGCACGCCGCGGGTCACCGACGACGCCCCCAGCGACGCCGCCGCCGGCGCCGAGCGTCGCCGACCGTCGCCGGTCCGGTCTTCCGCCGACGGCGCCGCCTCCCTCGTCTCGCCTTTTCTGCAGTCTCGTCACCCGGCCGCCGGCACGCTGCCGCCGCTGTCGCTGCTGCCGGCCAGTCTGCCGACGTCGGTGGCCGTGCCCAACCCGAGCCTCCAGCACTCGGACATCATGAGCGCTATCTTTCAGTTCAGCCAGCAGCGTGTCCAGCAGCACCAGCACCAGCAGCAGCCGCAGATCGACTCGACCCAGCAGCGATTCGCACCAACACTCCAGCAGTCACCGTTCGTCGACAAGTTCGACTTCAAGTCACTCGCCGGCAGTGACACGCAGACGTCGGCCGGCGACGGACTGCGAGCATCGCTGCCGTCGGCGAGAAAGGCGGCCTCCGAGAGCAACGGAACCGACGCCTACGAGTCACTCTTCCACGAAGACGGACTTGTATCCTTTACACTGTGCTTAGTAAATCTAATAACCTTTATTAGACCGTAAATGGTAACACAAAAACAAGCCGAAAAAAACGCAATGATAAAATATGAAAAAAACTTATATGAAACTAACTATAGGATCAGCACGTCACACACAAGCACTGATAACTTTATAACTTTTCTCAGAAAAGAAATAAAAAGAAATAAACTGCAATAATAATTACCAGTATTGTGCATTAATCGTCATTTTAGCAAATTTTTTAAACAAGTTTTCTCATGAATTGACAGGTACTAAGGTTATTTTGAGCCAATATATTATTTTTATTCGATAATTCAGTCGGTATAATAATATTATTATTCTTAGTATACTGTTTCAGACGCATTTCAACAATGCGCAGGAATAAATAAGTAAATGTTTTGCATAGGATCAGAGTGAGTTAAAGCGAACTGAAGTAAATGTCAGTATATAATTATGTTTTGTCGTCGTCTGACATTTCGCTCCATGTGTAATTATGAAGCAGGTCTTTATGACACAGGACCACATTTATTTATAAAGTATTTCGTGTATTAACGAAGTGTTGCTTTAAAGTTATCTCTGGGAAACAGAGGTCTTTGAGGTCTGCTTCCGTTTTCGCCGTGCGATGTGATGTGGTGTTCGTCGAGCAGCGTGAATATATTGACGCTTTTCGACCCGTCGGTTTGTAGTTGTTTCCGTGCTCGATAAACAGTGGCGACGACCACAAAATGCCGCCGCGTTTATTCCGACGTTGTCATCGATACGGCGCTGCGCGTCGCTGTTGCACGCTCGACTGAGCGCGAAGAAAGACCGATTTCTTCAGACGGGCACGGTCGGCGGCCGCGCGACGCTCGAGATCAGCGAATAGGTTAATCGAAAGTCGCCGGCGACATCGTTTCTTTGTGGTGAGAGATCGCGCGACACGGCGCCGCGACGACGCGGGTCAGCGCTCGTCGACTTATGGTCATGCGAGATAGCGACGACGCGTAGCCGCTGCGACCAAGAAAACCGACGAGAAAGGTCATCCATCCGCCCAACGGTGACGATGCCTCCGCGAGCATCTCCCCCGGAAACTTGCCCCTCCCCGGAAAATTACCATCGCGGACATCTGACCCTCGTATAGGGCCTAACCATTACCTTAACATAACTCTGTGCCCTAACCATAGGCTATAACCCTAATAGTGGAGATTAACGGTTATGAATAAATTTATAACTGTAACCCTAATTCCCTAACCCTAAAGACAAACCCTAACAGCCTACTTTAGCTTAACCCGTATAACTCTGACTCCCTATAATAACCGTAACCGTAACCGTAAACATGCACTAACCCTAAGGGCAGGTGTCCGAGGGGAGCAAATGTCGAGCGAGGGCAAATGTCCGGTCACGTGCCTTCGCTACCGAGCTGCCGGATTAGTCCCATCGTTCGATTCCGCCGAGAACAGGAAGATTTCGCGGTCGGTCGGTTAGTTGCCGTGTCCCCTCCCCCAGCCCAGCGGGACGAAAGTAGCCGATGTTTTGCCCCCGAAAGATAAACGGGCCGGCCGTTGCAGTTGTGCACTCGCGTGACTGGACATTTGCTCCCCTCCCCCGATGTTTGCCCACGGCATCTGCACCCCAGAAACCACTATCGTTGACATCTGACTCTGGTTAGGGTTAGAGTTTAAAGTTATAGGGTTATTATTTAGGGTTATGGTTAGGGGTTTGGGTTAGTGTTTCGGGTTGTGGGATTGGGTTATTAGGAAGAGAGTAAGTGTTACGATTTATGGTTAGGTTAGGGATAGATAGGGGTGGCAGGTGCCCGTGATGAGCGGGGAGGGACAAATGTCGTACATTCGTGCATGTGGGTCCGCGAGTCCAAGTCGACCCGATGTCGTGCGGCCGACATGGCTTCCGGTGGGCCGTAAAGATGACGGGCGCTCCCAAGATGGCCGTCCGTCGGCCGTGTCGTGACGTCGCGGTCGCGGCTCCTATCTGGTCGCGGACACGGCGTCAGGCGATCGCGCCATTCAGAAGCAATTAGCCGTATCTGGGCGGGATCGCCGGCGAGCGATGAGCGAGCGAGCGGGCATCGATCTCTGTATGCGGCTGACGTCGACGACTTATTGCGTGGCGGACCGACCGATGACGGCGATATGCGCGTGTGAACAGCGTGCTGAGAAGACGCCGTGAGACATTGACGGCAACTGTCACCGATTATCCATTATTACCCGCGCGACGTTATTCTGGCGCAGTATGGCCGTTGCCCGGTGCTTGTGTTGAGCAGTTGTGTGCCTGTCTTTCTGTCAGAAGCCGGTGTTCTATCGAAACGGTTAGACAAATCGAGCTGGGTTTTGGCAGTGGATTCTTTTTAAGATCTATCCTACACTGTGTTATAAGGGAATTTGTCTATTTCCAAAATAAAGGTTCCCCATAGAACTTTACCCAAAACTCTGGACTTTGAAAAATTCGCCACGGCACGTCGATCGTCGCAAAGTTTTGTCAGTTCAGCTGGCCAAAGGTGGACCCTTGGCTTAGTGTGATGACCAGACCGTCGTCGGTCGAACTAAGTTGACAATATTTGCGTCTAGCGTCGGTTAGTTTACCACACAGAACGTCCACCTCTGTCTGCAGCACGATGTGCATAGGCATCGCGTCGCGCGGGTCCATCTGGTACTAGCTAAACACCTTTCTAGGCACTTAGCAGTTATTTTGTGCAGTAAGCCAAAATTTTAAGTGAGAAAGTCATATGGTTCAATAGTTATTATCCGGACATACTGACTCAGACACTCACAGGACCGATTGCTCTACCTGGTCCACTATAATAATGGTCGGTAGTAATGCTGTGTAACTTGGTTGAGCCTGCAAGCTAGACGGGTTTATGCGGTGAACAGCTAATAAGGAAGCGATTTGTTGTGCGATGAACGAGAACAGAGCACGTCGTTCGTCGTCTTACGATATTGCCGACCGAGAAATCGCGGTTTGCGGCCATCTGTGATGAAGATTGATTGTTACGTGCCGACAACGTCTAATCTTGATAGGACGAAGACGCGATATTGCACGTGCTAGCCGGCCGCCACCGCTGCGTCGTAATATCATAACGCTACTGCCGTCTCGTAATCCGTCGCTCTGCGTTTGACGTCGTCTTATAATGAGTGGACGTCGCTTATTAAGCACGAAAGCGGCACACTCAGTGTTGTGCGACCCCACTCGTTACTCTGTCCGTAGTAGGTGGCGGAAGCATCTGAAAAGTGACAAACAGTCAGCTTAGTGAGACAACACGAGGGACCAACCACGGTTTTCATGGTGGAAGGGAGAAGTTCGCTCGCTCCGCTCCCGAAAAAAATTCGGTACACCCGTGTTGACGGGCCGTGAACACGGGCCGTCAACCCCTCAACACGGGTAGTGTGTACCGACCCACAGAACAATTATGCAATTTTCGATGGCGGTGGAAGTTAAGACATTGTAATGGCTATGTAAAACTGCACTAATGTAATATGCAGTTGCAGTGTTTAAAAAGGGCTCAAAAGTGGGCGGGCCAGAGATAGGGGCGGCCTACAGGCGCCACGGCCCGTCCGGCCCAATAGCTTTCGCCGCCTATGAGGTGAACGGAGTATTGTGATGTGTGCGTTTGTGTGTCTGTCGGCCAGCGTATCTCCAGAACTATATGCCCAACATTCACCACATTTTTGGCATGCTACCTATGGCCGTGGTTCGGTCCTCCTCTAGCGGCGTTGCAATAAGTTGTACACTTTCGGTTTTATGGATGACGTCATATTCGCATATAATGACCAGGAATATGCGACGCGAAAAAGGCGCATACTCAAAGTGACACAGTAGGGGCCAGCAGGTTCTGTCACCGCGACGAATACTAAAACTAACCCACCAGAGGGCAGCAGCAGAGTCTGATAACTACGGCTGACTTTGCGGCTATACAACCATCGTAACTCCGATGTCGTGAGCTGTCACTATCAATATAACCGCAGTCTCTTTGTCTATGTCCAATTTTCTAGCGATCGGTTGCGTTTTGAAGTCGTGTCGGTTGCTTTTCTTTTCTGTTTTTTCTTGTTCTTTGTAAGCGAACACGATATTGCGTGCGCACTTCAAGCCGTTGGATGACGCATTGACGTCTTTGTCTAAGGGTGATAGTTGCGCCTTTGTTGCTATGAAATTCAAGCAAAGCATCGCAGACCGGATGACATACAGTGAATGTGGCGAAGAAGTTAAATTATGTAATGAGTGGTATGTAGCACAAGCACCTGAAGATCTGAGATACGCAGTTAAGTGAGTGAGCAGTTTCTTAACGGCACATCAGCACATTATGTATACGCGGTTAAGTGCGAAAATATACGACGATGTGGCGGTTACGGTTCTTTTATCTGAAAGCGGAAATAAGAGCGGCCTGAATGACTGACATCTGCACGCAATTGGTCTACCTGCGCCTTCGTGGTCGATAGCAAAGAAAGACAGATAAGCAGCAACATGTTAAACAGGTGCCCGGCATTCTGGAGGTACAGGAGAGCCAACTCTGCTTCTCGTACTAAGCGCGATGGGCAATGAGTCTCCGTCAAGAGATCAGTGGCTGTGCTCTACGACTGGGAAGGTAACCGTAGGTCTGGCTTCACACTGGCCATGCAGGCGTCACCGACTCCGAAATGTAACCAATGGCCTCTGACGGAGACAGTCTTCAAGGAATATGGCACCCTTTATATTTTTACAGGAGTAGAATGACGGAAGTCTGTTGTATCTGGGCTCGATCCGTGACAAAGATTGATCTTTCGTCCTAAAATGGCATGTTTCGACACTGTTTCTTACAGTTACTATGCAAAACACAGCTCTGGACGTGGTCGTAATTTTGTCAGCCGACCACACAGCTTCCTTTGATGCTGGCTGACTTTTCATGTTGTCGCTCGATCAAAGACATAACTCAGCTGAATACAGCCTGAGCCTACCTATATAGATGTCACGAAGCCACGCGACGAATGGTCCTGTTAATATTTGATTAGTCTTTGATCGAGCGCACTGGCCGTGTCTGTGCAATCCAATACGAGTCGTCGTGAATAAAGACGCATGTAGACGATCGACGGAATAATGGTGTCACGCAGTCGTCGGCTGTCCGGGCCCGTCCGTCCGTGCGTCGTCGATCTCTCCGGCCGATTCTTGTCGTCAATGTCCTCGTGTGGCTGCCTGGCTGTTAATTAAGGCGTGCGCTGTCTTTTCTATGGCCGGCGGAAGTTGGCCGTGACGTCTGGGCGCCGATCGATGAGTTTGCGTCGCTTTCTTCGCGTGCGCGCGTGCAGCAAGAAGTTCGGCGCGATCGATCGATCTGAAACGCGCACCTGCACGGCGGCGTCCCGTTCTGCGGTCGCGCGGTCACGCGCCGCCGATGCCGCGTCGCATTGACAAGCGGCTGAAAAAGACGAATGACGCGGCGGCGGATGTATCATTGCGCGCCTGCTCGCTCGCCCTTTCACGCACTCCGCTCATTCACCGATCCTCGCCGCCGCCGCCGCCGCCGCCGCACAAAGAATTCGCGAACCGTTTCTCGGCCGTGACGTCACGCCAGTGCGCGTGACGTGATCGCATTGAAACACGACACGTCACAGTGTCGCGTTCTTAACACAAAACGTTATCGCTCTAGTCTGTCGTTGTGTACCGGAAAAAGTAGATTTAATTAGAAGCATTTATGCATCATTCACCAATTTCACCAATAAATTTCCTATACTTGTTGAGGAGTAGAATTGACAGAATGTGGCATGGCATGCATTTTCTGTTTGTACAGAATTATTCATCGAATGTAGACAAACATATTTCAGTATCAGTTGTTCCATTCTGTAATCCTTATCAGTGGCTTAACTAGGGTTCTAGGCACCCGGGGCAAAACCAGTGAAGTGCACTCGTCCCCGGTTTTTTTGGGGGGCGCAAGGGGCTCGAAAGTAAAATGCACGCAGTGAAATAACTAATACTTAAACCAGTTGGCGACCAAAATAGCACAAGTTTGTTGCGATAGTCCGGTTATAACTGTTGGCTCATTCGTCAGATTTTATCATACTCACTTTTGTGTTCTTTAGTCACAAAATGTTTTTGGCGAGGCTGTTTTGCACCCCATCGGCTGCTGCGCCCGGGGGCAACTGCCCCTCTGCCCCCGTCCGTTACGCCAGTGATTCATATTATATACACTGTGTCTCAAAAAAACAAGACACTAAACTTTTGCCCATAACTTCCCCAAATGTTAACCGATTTTCAAAATTCTTTCACTGTCAGACTCACTGGTAAATTTGCAACAAACACATTATTTAAATATTCCACCACACCTTAAATATGTCGCTACACTACCTTGTGAAATATGAATGTCAGAAAACTGGCAGCAATCTGAAATATGCATTGTGATTAATGATAAATCACAAGATAGCAC
>Ga0126332_10000731_pt1 | contig 11313 bp, 10 predicted proteins | sample InaspJWI42metaG_FD_94482 | JGI IMG/M metagenome (GOLD analysis project Ga0126332, IMG submission 94482) | Marine gutless worms symbiont microbial communities from Oahu, Hawaii - Inanidrilus sp. 2 OAHU.JWI-42 metaG | ecosystem: Host-associated > Annelida > Digestive system > Unclassified...
CACAACCAGACAGTACAACTACAACGGTCATGAATTAAGTTAGTCAGACCACTGTCTACAGTGGAATAAACTCGCTACGCTCGTGTATTCCACTGTAGACAGTGGTCTAACTATAACATTCACCTTGCCGCAAGCCAGTCCGCCCGACACAGACAGAACGATGCCGCCAGCCTTGGCCACCAGCGTCTTGAGGCTCATCAGTCCAGGCATCTGGATACCGTTCAGGTAGCACTTCACGTTCGGAATTCCACTTCCGGCCGCCATCGGCTATAGTTTCCAACAGAGACCATATAGTAATGACGATACAATAACTACGAAGTAGCCCGCTATTATGATACTACCATTCACTATTTTTTTCTCTGGCACAATCGTGCATATTACAAAGCTGCGAACACATCTATATTGCCGTGGAACGCTATAACAACCATTCTAATAGGCTACATAACAAACTTAGTAAACTGTAAACCAAGGAATACCAGTACGTCAAAATGTTATCAATATTGTTTACGCTGTTACAAAACGTTTCGAAAAGAAACCCTGTATTACTTGTGTCTTCGGATGAAAAACTTTTATTATAATGGTTTCACCGGCACGAGGATATAGCTTGAATACCATCACCTCCACCAACAATCATCAATGCCTTTGACCTGATGACCAATTTCTACGCGAACCTATGCTGACAGCTTCCCGAAACAGAAACAGAAACAGAAACCTTTGGGATGTGGCACAGGTTTTGAGATCCGGACGCCGTAGGTTTATGTCGCCCAACCAACACGTCGAAATATGGACGGAGACTGGACCTCAAGTTCATCAGCCAACTAAAATCATCCACTAACTTCACCTTTTTTTCATCCGCTGACGGCTTTCGGTAAGACAGTGGGGGATATCAGCTTATCAAGAGTCTCAGCAAATGCACAAAGCAACAATCTAAAGAAATCGTCATGAAAAGGCGCTTAACTAACCGCATGGAAAGTGACGAAATATGAGCCGACGAAGACGAGCGCCATGTTGATTAACATCCAGACAAAAGTCGGAAGGAACAGACACACTGGGCTGGAACAGCCATCCAGCACTGCGTGTATACCTGTGAGTCAAGGATTATTTTCTGTATATCGTGAAAAGTGATGGTCGAATCGTGTTCCGTATATACATAGCCTGTTTAATCTAATCTAGGTACAAAAATGACAGTAATTGTCGATTTAAGCGTGGGGTCGGGGCCCTGGCACTTGCTTCTTTTTCTTTTACTTTCCGCTCTGTATGCCTAGGCATAACGATGCCACCAGAATAACCACAAAAGTGCATTTGAGAATGGCCACTAAATTTGTGCGGCCCTGTTCTGCCGGGTGTATCGTTTGTCATAAAGGTCAAACTAAGATAGACTGTCGTAGTGATGTGTATATCGGCGCCGCCCACAGCTGGGCAACATGTTGCGACGACAAGGATACATGCCCTCACGGCGTCGAGCTTGAGTGCAGTCAAATGCTTGGTGACCAGGGTAACGCTGACGGCGATGATCGCAACGTAAATTCCGATGAGGAAAGTCATGAACCAGATGACCAACGCCAAGCTTCGCGACGACTATAATATTCACACATGCAGATTAGCCTATATTAACAGTGAACGATATCGCAGCTATTGGAGTTACTCTCGCGTGCCAAATTTGGCCCTGAAGTAATTGGGCAAGGACGGTGGGTCGGTCACCGCCTGCGTGTTACGCCTTGATATCTTTGGCATCGCATCACTTGTCGCTTTATGTCGTTTATTATGTGCTAAAAGTTATTGAATTCTACAGATGCATTCCATTGTTACGAGCAAGAGTGAAAGGTTGTATCGCTAATTTTGGTCCACCATGCAGACCTACCGGCTCCGCACACTGTCGCGTCATGTATTAAGCAAAACATGAGTCTAAGATGAATAAAACTATGAAAAAGTTAAACGGAACAACTAGCATAGGCCCCTATATATTTACACGTCATTCGTTCAGGAATTCGTTCATCCAGTCACTGACACTTGCATAACTGTTCCCGTAGTTAGTTAGTCTATGAAACAGTCGAGCGGACTCTATGGTGAACCAACATAATATGACTGGTAAAATACGTTGGCTCTACGTGGGTTCTATCACATGTGGGTAGATACATTAGAAATTGGGCACTGTTGGCCAGCCGAAATTAATTTAGACACACTTACCCGTGGATCAGCTAGCGACTGCAGGCGTAGAAACTCCTCGTTTTCTGTTTCAAAGTAATCAAAACTCTGCACACGTAACATAACATAACATAATAATAATAATAATAATAATAAGCATATTCGTTTATTAAAAGCTGATAGGCTGCAGCTATTTACACGAAAGAGTAGAATCTGCAGTACAATTTGCCACAAAACTTAGATGCACTAAAGCATACATACAAACCTCACCTCAGTAACATAATAATACAAGTTGCTACAGTGATGCTAGCCACCAGCCGCAGTGCTACACAGATCGATCCATCGTATTCGGCAGGTGGCGCCAATATACATTTCATCCAGTACGTAGTTCCCTGCCATGTTCCCAAACGGCATCTCGATCGTTTCATCCGTTTTTGCAAGTTACAGTGTTTTTCAATGAAGCGGACATCCATCAAAATGAAGTGTCCCTTCCCATAGAAGATCTGAACCCATATCTAATACACGATTTCTTGCGTCAACACGAGTCTGCCCCCAAACCGGTTTGCTCTTGGTTCAGTCGTTACAGGGCTCGCGAGCGTGATCAACACTGTGACCACGTTCTGTAGCATTAAGTCGCATCTATGCTATGCGCGCAGCATGGCCCAAAACACGATAAACTGCTATAAACACATATTATCAAATATCACACGCAAAAAATGTTAATATAGATTATAGAAAAATGTTATGAGGTTGGTTGCCGTCAGCGATTACAGTCTGTTGTTTATAGCTGTGAAGCGGTAAAATGTCACCTGTTATAAGCTCAAACTGCACTGTTCGATTGTCTGGATCTGTTGTACAACAAACGGTACTATAAATCGACAACAAATCGAACTAACGTTGGAATGATATTAAACTAGTCCTTTGCACCGCTAAAACAACTCCCAAGAGTTTAAAATGTCTGGTACATGTCGTTTCTGTTTGTGAGATCCGGCCCTCATCCAGTCCATAGTTCCTTGAGTCCATCCGACTCTGTCCCCAAACGGCATTTTGATCTGTTCAGTCGTTTTTGCAGAATCACGGCCGTGACCAACACACAGACAGACCACGCCATGCCGTCTGTAGCAATAGCCCGCGTGTTTACTATGCATGCTATGCGGGCTAAAAGATTTCTCGCGATAGATTTTTCGCGCCAATTACAGCGCAGTACAAAAAGTATGACCTTTCGATTCACTATAGTATAGCGTGAACACATGATAACATCAAAGTTTTTGGGTGCGAGAAGTCGGCGAAGGCTTACGTTGAACTGCATAGAAACTCGCTTGCGCGGTTTGTCCTTGGTCAGCGTGTTGTGACTTTGTTTCCGGTAGTGTGAGCGCGGGTAATCAATGGTGACCGAGCACTGCACAACAACAGTGTAATTATAAGCAGTAAAATAAAAGATATGATACGATACGATACGAGATGCTATTTTAACGTGCGCTCGAAAGCCAACATGAGTCAGCTTAATCTACCGCACGGAGCTTAATCTACCGCACGTTTATTGCATACTCCACTTTTATTCAGTTTCACTTAAGACCATTATTTTGTTGCAGTAACGTGTTCATGTCTACTTAAGCTGATAATAACGCGTGTTTGTGGACACAAGCTACCATTGGGCTACCATCACCATAACTCGGTATGATCTTGAGCTTTTGATTTCCATACACCCTCAACTGTGCATGACTTAGTCGAATGTATTTCAATGCGACGTCATGTGTATTTTATCGTTTTCGGTCTTTTTGCTTTTAATAAAACTGAACTGAAATTGATTGATCTGTATACGAAGCAACAAGTGGCGCTCACTCACTTCACTCGTGAGGGTGCCGATGGTGTGGTCGTTGGTTTCAGAAGGCAGCGCTGGGGGTGCAAACTCGTCGTTTTCGTCGAATACTCCCGAGCTGCAACTGGCGCAGTCGTCCATCGACGGTTTGTCCGCGTCGCATGTGGATGATTCGCTTGGATTTCTGCTTGCTTCGGAGCCGCTGACCTACACGCCGTCACAACGATCCATCGAGCAAAGACGCGAATCCAAATTAGGGATTCACACAGCTGGACATGGGTGGAATCCATCCATAGGTTGGATTGCGTTGGATTGGGTCAGGTAATAATTTCCATACGAGTTGGGTTTGGTCGAAAAATTTTGGGTTGCGTTGGGTTGGGATGCACCCGTATCCAACTCTGCGAATTCATGAAAATCTTAATTTGCTAGTCGTTCAAACGACACAATAAAACGTTTACAAAAAGTTCGAACGAAAACTTAGGCGACAAACAACGTCCTTCGAAAGTTTGGTTGTCTTTTGCTACTAGAAATGTTACAGTGATTAACGAAATAAGTCTGACCTTTTGTGTCACAGATTTACCGTCTTCATCTATTTGAATCATCGCTGTGGTACCTGTAAGGAAATAAACAAATACATCGTATTACATATATGCTGTTCTAAAAAAGTTTACACCTTGCGCTAATTGTAACTATAATGGGTGCACACTACGCAGTTTTACCCATGCTACGATGTACTAGCGCCGTAGCGCGGTATTAGCTATGGCCCTGTGTCCGTCTGTCTGTGTTTCTGTTACAAGACAGTGTTCTGTCGAAATGGAAGAACGGGTCGAGCTGGCATCCGTTGACTCACAGTTACGTGTCTCCTAAAATAAAGGTACTTCCGCCTAGATTTGTCCCAAGCTCTGGACTTAGAAAATTTGCCATTGCACGTCGATTATCGCAACGTGCTGTCAACAGTACTTAGTTCGACAAAGTTTGACGCTTAGTATGATAAACTGTTGACCGTCGTAAGTTAACCATACCAGCGACCGTCGACCAACGCCATATTAATCGCGCTGAACATCCACCTCTGTGTACAGCACAATGATGCAGCGCGTCGCGCGGGCCATCTGCGACAGCTGATACTCGTATAAAAAGCATTATGCTTGAGGCAGGGCCGCAGGAGAATACTGTATCACTTCACACACTTGCACATCATTACGTGATCGCTTACGGTGAACTGTATCATTTTCTCTCGGTCAATTAGCATTATCCGATAAAGGTGTCAAATTACAACAACAGTGTATGCATGCACATACTGCATTTGGATTCGAACGCAACGTTGCTATAGAACATTACGTTTAGAAAATTGCAACTTACTACATGTCTCTAGCGTCTCTCCAGCGTCGGGTATTAAGGCGATATACAAATACTGCATTATTATTAGGCCGCGTCGCTATAATATGTAGCCTAAGATGCAGCCGTTGTAGCGTGATTGTCTGTTGGTCACGACCGTGAGCCCTGTAAAATGGTGAACCGATCGAGATGTCATTCGGGGCATGGTCTCGAATAGGCCCAAGGCAACATGGGGCCCTGGCCGGATCCCGCGCGGGAAAGGGTCCTTTCTATGTGAAACATGCCAGCGGTCGATATACTCAATGTTATTCGCGAGAAGCAGCGGCGATGCGGCCTGTTTTTCTGTTTTTTTCTTTCTTTTCCACTTTTTTAGTTTGGTTTCGTGCGGTAGATTAAGCTGACTTATGTCAGCTTTTGAGCGCACGTTAAAATAGCTTCTCGTGTCGCATCGTATCATATCTCTCCTCGCTACCAGTACCGTAACAGCTTATGTTGTTATTACAAAAATGAGAAAATAACTAAAGTTTTCGGTCCTTAAACGGCGGGAAAATACTTCGCCACATTGATCAACTACCCTAAGGTGTGGAACATCCATTACAGACTTACTGGTATACCCATCTACTGGCTCAATGCCATTGTGAGGCAGAGGAATAACCTTAGCAGGCACGATTTACTAGGAGTAGGGCAGCTTTACCTATAGCCACGAGCTTTCCTTCGTCGTCGTTCTCTTCTTCGTCCTCGATGAAGAAGCCGCGGTTCTTGAACTCGCGGGCGATGTTGGCCAGGAAGTTCGCGGACAGATCGCGATACGGAACGGTGTCGAGCGAGAGGCAGCGGCGCATATTGGCGACATGTTGCTTCCCGCTGTACACCGAAGACGTTCTCTTGTGCGACGAACGGTGCGTCTTGGCACCGCGCGGCTTCCGGTTGTACGCCGAAAACGATCGCTTGTGCATTATCGACGAACGACTGTCTCACAACATCGAAGAAGTCATCTAACAGTCGCAATCTTGCGGCTACGGTTGATTCTGTTTGAATGCTGGACGCCGGAGTTTTAAACATTTCCATCAGACGTCATGCGGCGCCCCACAAACCGGCCTAGCAGCAACAAGTCACCCGTGTTGATGGACTACGTGACGTCGTCAATCTTTGCCCATCACAACGATTTGTTCTGCGTATGATGATTTATAAATGAATTATTGCCGACAGCCGCTGCATGAATTAATAATGATAAGACATCATGTTGAGAAACTGTGGTCTAAAGGACTGTTTACACTTCGCGCAGATACGCTGGCGCTAGTTCAACACCGCTGAAATCTAAACGTTTGTTTACAGTCCACGAACTGAACTGAACTAGCGACCTGTAACAGTTACACGACGCGTTTATTGGCCAGGCGCGTCAGACTTGATTGCCTGCCTCGAAACTAGGACGGTTAGTGCTCAGCCAGTTCTGAAGTGGAGATTGAAAAACTTAAAACGCGAGACTGGAAAACGCGGGACGGTCAAAAATGCATGGTCGGAAAACGCCGGACCGGAAAACACGGCACCAAAATGCAGGACTGGAAAACGTGAGGTGGACTGGAAAATGCGACACCAAACTGCAGGACTGGTAAACGCGAGAAAAGGCGTGTATGGAAAACCAAACGGTGTACTTCACATGTAGTATTTAACCGAATTTCAGACACAGACGAACGAGTACTGCAATATGTCATTCAGAAAAGGTAGCATAATCGCAGTGCAAACAGCAACACACAAGTGGCTCCGTTGTTAGCAAAAACTTAAACAATTCCATGCATTCCAATGCGGCTGTTCACGCTAGAGATCGCGAACTCCAGTTCGCGAACTGGTTCCGGAGTCCAGTTCAGTTCATGTGCTGTAAACACGTCTTAACTCATTGACAGGTTCACACTGTGCCAGTAGTAAGCGCGTATCCAATCCATGCGTAATGTGTTTGGCGACGTTGTTGTCAATGAGTTCGATTGCAACGGACATGTGCGTGTCTGTGCATAATCTGAACAGTCCTTAGGATGGCAGGATCAATTGTCTCGTCTATGTATTAACTGCAACAGTTAAATGTACAATGTACCTAGGCTGGTTTCTTCGAAATGTACTAATTATCTTGCTTACTGGATTGGCAGTAAAAGTGATATTATTCACTGGCTATTATTTACACTGCCTGTGCGTCAAACAATATGGTATCTTTGCATTCTTTTTGCGATAGTTCACAGCATCTCGTCTGGAGCTTGAATAAAAGATTACATTTGTGAATTACCGTCGCAGCTTTTTGCCAAATATTATGTAGCTTATGGGCCTATCATTTTTCGTGGACTCGACATCAGTGAGCCTTCGTCGCATAGTTTCATCACATCGCTACGCTACAGCTGATGGATACTGTAACAGCACGAAGCAGAAGAGACTAATTTACAGGAAATGAAGCCAGTTGTGTGGCTAGCAGTTTCGTGCTAGTTGGTGACAGTGCGATTACGTATGCCTAGTAATGTGCAAGAGCCGTGAAATGCTAGTAGCGTAACTTCACGCCGACTCAATATATAAAGCCTCCTTCACAACACATGAACTGTATATCGCTTTAATATCCGACGCTAGAGAGACGCTATATGTAGTAAGTTGCAATTTTCTAAACGTAATGTTCTATAGCAACGTTGCGTTCGAATCCAAATGCCGTATGCACACACAGCGAACTAGGTCGTATAGTTCGCGAACTGTAATGTGAACGTTCCCATTTGGTCAGTTCAGTTCATGTGATGTGAACGAGGCTTAAACGTCGTCGGCGGCAGCGGCATAGGCGACTTCTGTACACGTATATTAATAAGCAACATGAGATGGAAAAATGGAAAACAAGAAGCTCTGCTACCGCAGACGGACCACGCGATGCGTTACGTCAGTCAAAATCTTGTCAGCTGTAGGAACAAGTTGTACAACAAATCCACAACAATATAGGACCTGCGGTGGCGGCGCGCCGACTATACTCATGGTCGGCAGCGGCGGCGTCGTTAGCGTGATTCTGTAGTGCTCGTTCTTTGATGTCTGGGTCGTCATTCCACGATGGACAGCGGCAATTGTAACGGGTTGCTGACTGCCAGGGAGTGTACATTTTAAAATGCACGCTGTTCAACGTTTAATTAACATCCTCTGTAACAGTGTGCTTGTGTTGCGTAAGAGCTTCTGACATTAGGAAACACGCACTAATAGGCCCCCCGCCTATGTCTATTTTGTTTCGCATTTTACATAGAGGTCGTCTCTATCCGCGTCCGTAATTGGCTGCTTGCCTACCGCCACATTCGCCAGTCAGTCTTCTTGTTTATCTCTTGCAGTAGTCCGTCGATATCGACGACGAGACGACGTTGTGTGGTACGGATGTTGAGAGACTGCGAAGATGAGTCCGGAGTCCAAATTCCCAGGCGCATATTCTGTTTCGAGTAGGACAGCGGAGTCCGCTGACTGTAGGGCTGGGAACCGACTGTAGGACAAGTGAGTCAGAGACCTATTAGATGTGCAGGACATCTGCAAGAGCCCGAGCACGGCACGGGGAAATACCGAAGTACTTATGTCTTCTGGTATGACGATCCGCAAACCATAGTTTGATCTGATAGCCTACCATTCTCACAGGTTGCCTTCCAGGCATCCCATAGAGCTAGGACTTCCGGTTGTGAGCAAGAAATGCTACATTTGTCCTGGCATTTTTTGACATGATGATTATCTCTGAACGGTTTGTTCTGACCTCATGTATTCCGTAACTCTCCACTGATCAACAGGTTCTCGTTATTTGCGGGGGAAACGGTTCGATGGCATCCCAATTACAAGTCCAAGCCATTTAGCTGCCGTTCTAAGTCAATAAACCGCGGCACAGCAGCGTATCTCACAATCGAATGCATTGATTCCGACCGGCTAATTGAGCAATTATATCGAGTGTAGGTCACCTTTGTCATATGTCGCCGATGATTATTTTGACGTTTATTCGAGACACAGCTGGAGGCACGGTGACCGAAAGTCCATAAACTTGCTCAATTAGTCCGGTCCGAGGCAGATTGAGCAGCCGCTATCGACGTTCTTCGGAGGTTCCTCACACGCAGCGGCGCTAATTGGCCGCGTTTTAAGTTAATCATATGCGAATAACGTTAATTGCATTTTCTTGACCGATGAGCCGTGACGCCCAACGTTCTGTACATCACGTAGGCGATGTGGGTCAATGTCAACATCACGCATATCACGTGATAGGCCAAAGTGTAGCGCGGGGGGCGCAGAGAAACCGCGCGATGATGGACATTATTCGCACTGCCCGCATAGTATGCGGAACAGGGTATATGTAACGGTACGGTGTCCGTCCGTTTGTCTGTCCGTCTGTTTTCCCACTCGCCTGTCGCACTCCGCTGCTGCGGGTTGCTGTTGTGGGCCCGGTGAACAGGAGATATCGATCGATTGCTGCTCATGCAGCGCTCAGCAGCAGCAGCCTCGCCACACACGACGCGCAGCAGCAAATGCGGGAAGTGCCACGTTGTCAGCTGATGTAGGAAGCTAAACACAGACTTGTCATGGAATTAGCTTACCTGGTAAATCAGTCAATTTGCCTGGTGTTGTAACGTTGTGCGGAACTTACGACGGAGGCGGATCTTCTCCTCGATGTCTACAGGTGGCATAGGCTATTCGAGCATAAGTATAATGTTTCCAATTAGATAGCACCGGTCCATGTATATATTTCCAACCGACTATCGCAGGGTGATAGTTAAAATCTTGTCAACTATCGGTCTTACGCAACTCTACAAAAATAGCATTTGATGAAGCTTGCGGCAACACACGGTCTTACAGAATAGTGCTATTTCCGACAGCTGTGAGTGACATTCACGGGTGTCGGAAATGCTGTATATCACTTCCTCTTAGTCTCTATCTTGTACCATTCCTGATATATCACCATTTTTAGAATTTATGTAACTGCATTCGGCGTCCACTCCACCAGTTTCGCTACAACAGTTGCAATTACAAACCACGTGCGTTTTCTGAATCAAATATAATTAGTCTGATATATACTACAATATGAGACCTATTTAATTCAGTGGTTAAATTACTCAGCAAGAGGTGGTGGATCCCTATAGGCGCGAGGCTTGAAGGGCCGAAGCTCGAGCCTGAAGGGCCGAGAGCAGAGATGGTGTTCCCGACCGCCTGCCGGGGGTTTTCGAGCATTCAAAGCATTCTGTTTGGCTTTTATGGCTTTAAAGTAGTGTTTGATGCTTGCAGCATCTATCTACACCAAGCATGGACAAATTAAAAATGACAAAATGACCGTGAAGGACTACACTTTTTTACAAAACATCATGCATGCAGAAAAACACTCAAATATAAACTGTGCAGAGTGTTGGATCCCAGCAAAAAGGTGCCGGATCTCGATTGTGGGGTACAGGATCTGTTATTACAGATAGTGGATATCAAATAAGATGTGCCGGATCTGAGATCCGGCGGGATCCCCACAACTTAACCCCTGCATTTTTCATGTCACATATGTTATACGCAATAATTACGTCGAAGTGCAGTTATTCAGTCATTGTGTACAATTTCACAATTCATTATGTCAAATTTATCCAGGATTTTCTGCATCAAAATTATTTTTGAAGGTTCATTTTGGACTCAGTTATTCAAAAATAAAAGGGTGTCACCAATTTTTACCGCGCGATGCTATGCATCTGCGGTACTAGCCATGGGCCTGTGTCCGTCTGTCTGTCCGTCCGTCACAAGTCGGAGTTCTACTAAAACGGCTAAACATAGGATCACACAAACAACACCACACGATAGCCCAGGGAATCTAGTTTTCTGACGCCAAAGACCTCCGCGAAATTCGACCGGGGTCACCCTCTACGGGGGCACCAAATGCAGGTGGGGTGGGTCAAAATCGGCGACTTTCGACAAATAACCGGCTATATCTCGAAAACGGTACAAGACAGACGCATGGTTTCTATTAAAGTCGAATAGGAAATCGTATGCGCTCTATCGAATAATGACATTGC
>Ga0126332_10000732_pt1 | contig 11302 bp, 10 predicted proteins | sample InaspJWI42metaG_FD_94482 | JGI IMG/M metagenome (GOLD analysis project Ga0126332, IMG submission 94482) | Marine gutless worms symbiont microbial communities from Oahu, Hawaii - Inanidrilus sp. 2 OAHU.JWI-42 metaG | ecosystem: Host-associated > Annelida > Digestive system > Unclassified...
GACGCAGGTCTCTATACAATCCTACAGATTTTGAGCCCGGCTATGTGCGAAAAAATATTGCTGAATCAGATGCTTATCAATGTGGACTACGATCTAAGCAATCTCGAAACAAATAACCATCTGAATTTATTCAATTAATATCCCGGACACTAGTGAGTGTTGACATTTAACCTGATAGACTATGCCTAACTGACCTACATGAGGCGTAGAAATGATTCGACCGAATTTGCGTGATGACCAATGGGAACGGATCGAGCACCTGCTGCCGGGCAAGGCGTCCGACCGCGGACGCAGCGGCCGTGACAACCGGATGTTTGTGGAGGCGATCTTATGGCTGGCGCGCTCAGGTACCCCATGGCGCGATCTTCTCCCGGAGTTTGGAAACTGGAACAGCGTGTACCAACGATTCGCCCGCCGGCAGAAACAAGGGGTGTGGTCCGTGGTGTTCGAGGCGTTGGCAAAGGATTCCGATTAGTAAAGAGGTTTTCATGGATAGCCCGGTGATTCGGGCGCATCAGCACACGGCCGGGGCAACCGGGGAAACGATGCCACTAAGCCATTGAGCGGATAAATCGGATAGACCTGTCCGATCTCCCGCAGGAGACACCTGATCGACTCTTCACCCTGCGCGCCTTTGCGATTCAAATTCGGGACCGGCGACCGGTTGAAACCTGCACCCGTAGCGGTACACTTCCTTATCTTCACCAATTGTGCCGTCTCCCGCGAGGAATCCGTCGTCGTGCTCCATCACGAGTTCCGTTGTATCAAGCGTCTGCCGCCCTACGTCTTCAGCATCGTCAATCAGCTGAAGGCGGAGGCACGCTCTCGTGGGGAGGACATCATCGATTTCGGCATGGGCAATCCGGATCGGCCTACCCCACCGCATATCGTGGACAAGCTGATAGAGGTCTCCCGGCGTAAGAATACGCACCGCTACTCGGTCTCGCGCGGCATCCCGCGCCTGCGCCGCGCCATTTGCAACTGGTATTGCGAGCGGTACGGGGTGCAGTTGGATATGGACACGGAGGCGATTGTGACCATCGGCTCCAAGGAGGGCCTGGCGCACCTGGCCCTGGCAACCATGGAGGTCGGCGACACGGTGCTGGTGCCCAATCCCGCCTATCCTATTCACCCCTATGGCTTCATCATCGCCGGGGCGGATGTACGGCACGTTCCCATGGTGCCGGGGGTGGATTTCTTCGATGAGCTGCACAAGGCGATCCAGGACTCCTGGCCCAAGCCGAAGCTGCTGGTCCTCAATTTTCCGGGCAATCCCACCACCCGTTGCGTGGACCTCGACTATTTCGAGGAAGTTGTCAACATCGCCCGCGAGCACGGCATTTGGGTGATCCATGACTTGGCCTATGCCGACATCGTCTTCGACGGCTATCGGGCCCCCTCGATCCTCCAGGTGCCGGGTGCTGCGGAAGTGGCGGTGGAGTCCTTCTCGCTGTCGAAGAGTTACAACATGCCCGGTTGGCGAATCGGCTTCATGTGCGGCAACCGGGAGCTGATCGCCGCCCTGGCGCGGATCAAGTCCTACCTGGACTACGGGACCTTCACGCCGATTCAGGTGGCGGCCATCACTGCCCTGGAAGGTCCCCAGGACTGTGTGGCCGAGATCCGCGATCGCTACCAGCGCCGGCGGGATGTGTTGTGTGACGGGCTGGCAGCGGCGGGGTGGCGAATCGAAAAGCCCAAGGCCACCATGTTCGTATGGGCACCGATCCCCGAGCCTTACGGGGCGATGGGCTCGCTGGAGTTCTCTAAGAAGCTGCTGCGGGAGGCCAAGGTCGCGGTCTCGCCCGGCATCGGCTTCGGTAAGTATGGGGATGGCCATGTACGCTTCGGCCTGATCGAGAACGAGCAGCGGACCCGCCAGGCCGTCCGCGGCATCCGCGGCATGCTGCGATGCGATGCCCGCAATCACTAACGCGCGTGATGCTTGGCACCATCCGAAAATAGGGGGAGAGACACATGGAGCCAGTGAACATCGGTTTGTTGGGAATGGGTACCGTCGGCGGTGGCACGGTGAGCGTGCTTACGGGCAATGCGGGGGAGATCGCCCGCCGGGCCGGACGGGGGATCCGCATCGCCCATGCCGCGGCCCATCGGTACGATTCCCGGCACATCAGCGGTCTGGATCAGATCGGGCGTATCTCGGAAGACGCCTTTGCCGTGGTGGAAGACCCCGCCATCGATATCGTCATTGAACTCATCGGGGGCTACTCGCCGGCGAGGGAGCTGGTGCTTAGGGCCATCGAGAACGGCAAGCATGTGGTCACTGCCAACAAAGCCCTGATCGCCCTGCACGGAAACGAGATTTTCGCCGCCGCGAGCGAACGGGGTGTGATGGTGGCCTTCGAGGCCGCCGTGGCCGGTGGTATTCCCATCATCAAGGCCCTGCGCGAGGGGCTGGCGGCCAATCACATCGAGTGGATCGTCGGTATCATCAACGGCACCGGCAACTATATTCTCACCGAGATGCGGGACCGGGGTCGGGACTTCGGCGAGGTGCTCGCCGAGGCCCAGGCCCTGGGGTATGCGGAGGCGGATCCCACGTTCGATGTGGAGGGCATCGATGCCGCCCACAAGCTCACCATCCTGGGGTCATTGGCCTTCGGGATCCCGCTGCAGTTCGACCGAATCTATACCGAGGGCATCTCCGGGCTCGCGACCCAGGACGTTGTCCACGCCGCGGAGCTGGGCTACTCCATCAAGCACCTGGGGGTTGCGCGCAAGACCGATCAGGGCGTCGAGATGCGGGTCCACCCCACGCTCGTGCTCCGGCGGCGTTTGATCGCCAGCGTGAACGGGGTCATGAATGCCGTTCTCGTCAAGGGCGATGCGGTCGGACCTACCCTCTATTATGGAGCGGGCGCCGGCGCCATGCCCACGGCCTCCGCGGTGGTGGCGGACGTGGTCGATGTGACCCGCGCGCTCACCACTGATCCCAACAACCGGGTCCCCCATCTGGCGTTCCAGCCCGACGAGATCTCGGATATGCCCGTGTTGTCCATGGAGCAGGTCGAGACTGCCTCCTACCTGCGCGTCATCGCCCTGGATCAACCGGGCGTCATGGCCCGCATCGCTGGCATCCTGGGGGAGGAAGGCATCAGCATCGAGGCCATCCAGCAGAAAGAGCCGGAGGTGGGCGACACCCATGTGCCCCTGATCATGCTCAGTCATCGGGTCCGGGAGGGCCGCATGAACCGGGCTATCGCCCGTATCGAGGCCCTGGAGTCGGTAACGGGCGAGGTGGTGCGGATTCGGATGGAGCAGCTGGCTGGGTGAGGCACCCTGGGCGAATTGTAGGGGCAGGCCCCTGTGCCTGCCCTCAGATCCTGTACCTGCCCTGATGAGAGCACCCACGGGGGGTGCCCCTACGGTTATGGTCGAGTGCAACCGGTAACGCTCAACTTGATGGCATTGGCTCAGGAGCACCCTGAACCTTGAAGTCCGCCGGTTCAACCCCAGTTTCCCCGGCCAATGCCGGTTGCCCGGGGAACAGCCACATGACTACCGACTTTCAACCCCATAACGACCTGGAACACCAGCTTGTGGCCGCGCAGGAGAATCGGATTCCGCCGGAATCTTTTCTCCGCACCCTGCTCGGCTCCGAGGTCTTCATGCCTGTTTACGAGAAGCACCAAATCGGCGGCTTCGCAACCGACACCAAGGCCCGGCCGCTCAAGATCCGGACCGAGGACGGCGAAGAGGTGTTGGTGTTGTTCACGAGTCCCGACCGCGCCAAGGCCTTCCTCAAGGATTACCCCGGCTATGACGGCGGCCTGGTCATCGAGTTCACCTGGATCCTGGAAAAGCTGGGGATCGGTTACGGTATCACGCTCAACCCCGGTCAGGACTTCGGCATCGATTTCGAGGCCCAGGATCTGGCCCGGATTGCGGCTATGGGCAGCAACTGATCGAGCCACAAGAGCGTGTTCGAATTGGTTCAGGATCGACTTTATCGACATCTACGCGGATCTGGATGACAATGAAGAGAGGATCAGCTACGGGCAGGCGTGTCCCCGAGAGACCGAGATGACGATGCAAGTATCAGTGGAAAACGGAGAAGGGCTGGAGCGGAGGATGACCGTCGATCTGGAGCCAGAACGGATCGAGACCGAGGTGGAGAAGCGCCTGCGTGAATTCAGCCATTCCGCCAGGGTGTCGGGCTTCCGTCCCGGTAAGGTGCCGATGAAGATCTTGCGTCAGCGTTACGGGGGCCAGGTGCGTCGAGAGGTCTTCGGCGAGCTGATAGGAACCAGCTTTTCCGAGGCTGTGGTCGAAAAAGAGCTGCAGCCCACCGGGACCCCGCAGGTCGAACCTGACATGGATGAATCCGACCGGCGCTATGCCTATACAGCCGTGTTCGAGGTATTGCCGCAGTTTGAGCTGGGTTCCTTGGACGGCAAGACTCTCAAGCGGCCGGTGGCCGAGTTGACGGAGGCGGATGTGGAGGCCATGCTCACCCTGCTGCGCAAGCAGAAGAGGACGTGGGTGGCCGTGGAACGCCCGGCCCGGTTGGACGACCGGCTCATGATCTCCTATACGGGGACGCTGGACAGCGAGCCGTTCGAGGGTAGCTCCGCGGAAGATATCCAAGTCGAGCTCGGTATCGGGCGTATGCTCCCCGGCTTCGAAGAGGGCCTGGTGGGGGTGCGGACAGGGGACGAACGACAGCTGGACCTGCGCTTTCCGGACCAGTATCCGTCTGAAGATCTGCAGGGGAAGCCGGTCGTCTTCTCGGTGCGAGTCAGTGAGGTTGCCGAACCGGTGCTTCCCGAGCCAGATGCGGACTTCGTGAGAGGCTTCGGTTTCCCGGACGGAGACCTGGATGAGCTCCGTTCGGACCTGCGCCGGAACATGGAGCGTGAGCTCAAGGAGCGGATCCATGCCAGGGTCAAAGAGCAGGTCATGGGCCTGTTGCTGGAAACCAACCGGATCGAACTTCCGGAGAGTCTCATCCTGCAGGAGATTGTGACGTTCAAGCAACGGGTCCGCCGGGATGTGGAGAACGACAGCTTCGAGCTCCCCGATGACCTGTTTCGGGACCGGGCCGAGCGGCGGGTCGCACTCGGTCTGATTATCGGCGAGATCATCAAGGTCAACGGCATCGAGGTCGATCCGGAGCGGGTACGGGAGGCCGTGAAAGCTTTGGCCTCGACCTACGAAGATCCACAGCAGATTGTCGACTACTTCTATACCGACCGGGATCGGGTAGCTTCGATGGAGGCCCTGATCCTGGAGAATCAGGTGGTCGACTGGGTGCTGGAGCGGATAACGGTCGTGGACGAGCCGGCTACTTTCGAGGAGCTGAATGCCCCTGCGGTCACTGCTTAGGTTTTAGACAAGCAATACGACAAACAGTTTATGAGTACGATTTCCGATCCTAGTGAGTGGGATCCGAAAGACCTCGGACTGGTCCCCATCGTTATCGAGCAGACGGCACGCGGGGAGCGCTCTTTCGATATTTACTCGCGCCTGCTCAAGGAGCGCATCGTCTTCCTGGTCGGGCCGGTCGAAGACTATACGTCGAACCTGGTGGTCGCCCAGCTCCTGTTCCTGGAGTCGGAGAACCCCGACAAGGATATCTACCTCTACATCAACTCTCCCGGTGGGTCAGTGACCGCCGGGTTGGCCGTTTATGACACCATGCGTTTCATCCGGCCGGACGTGAGCACCATGTGCATCGGTCAGGCGGCGAGCATGGGCGCCCTGCTGTTGGCCGGGGGTACCGCCGGCAAGCGCTTCTGTCTGCCGCACTCGCGGATGATGATCCACCAACCGCTGGGCGGCTTTCAGGGCCAAGCGACGGACGTGGACATTCACGCCCGCGAGATCCTGCACCTCCGGGACCGACTCAATCGGATCCTCTCCCGGCACACCGGACAGCCGATGGAGAAGATTGCAGAGGATACGGAGCGGGATCGCTTCATGGGCGGCGAGGAGGCCATGGAGTACGGTCTTGTCGATCAGGTGCTCGCTAAACGGGAGGCGGTTTCCGCAGCACCAGAATAGCCCCTGAGACAAGTGCGTATCGCCTTTCCTTTCGCCTTGCCATCTCCTTGGAAAGGGTTATGATTGCCGTTTCCTTTCTCAGGGGCAGGAATATCCCATTCCATTCGATCATGTCGTCGAGCGATCGGTAGTCGGCTTACTCTCGCCACGCGGTTTTCTCGGCAGCCGGTCGTTCCCGGAAAAGTAGAAACGCAAAGGAGGCATCCGTATCGATCTGGATTCCCTCGGCCCGTCCCCGAATTTCAGAGAGTGAGCCACCGCCATGAAGCTGGAACAGATCAAAGGACACCCAGATTTTCCCTTCCGCGATTTTCGCAGCGATGAGAGGAACATGAACCGAGTAGACATCGCTTCGGCAGATCCCCGAGGGAGCATTCAAGGATGGTATGGTGATCTTGCGGTTCAAGCCCAGGGTGGAGGGGGACCGGATTGATCTGTTCTTTACCGATAGCTTCGACCGCGCGTTCGACCGCTTCTTCGAAATGCTTTGAGCGCCGGTGTACTGAACTTTCCGGAGGGTGTCGCACATGAGTGGTCACAACCACGGCAAGGGCAACGATGCCAAGCTGCTTTACTGCTCGTTCTGCGGCAAGAGCCAGCACGAGGTGCGGAAGCTGATCGCAGGCCCGTCAGTTTTTATCTGCGACGAGTGCGTCGATCTGTGCAACGACATCATCTGCGAGGAGATCCAGGAAAGTATCGACGAGGCGGCCAGCAAGCTGCCCAAGCCCCGCGAGATCAAGGGGATCCTCGATCAATATGTCATCGGCCAGGATCAGGCGAAGAAGGTGCTCTCGGTGGCCGTCTACAATCACTACAAGCGGCTCGAAGCCGACGATGTCAAGGCCAGGGAAAACATCGAGATTGCCAAAAGCAACATCCTGCTCATCGGCCCTACGGGTTCCGGCAAGACGCTGCTCGCCGAGACCCTAGCGCGGTTGCTGAACGTCCCGTTCACGATCGCGGATGCCACCACCTTGACGGAGGCGGGCTATGTGGGTGAGGACGTCGAGAACATCATTCAGAAGCTGTTGCAGAAATGCGACTACGATGTGAAGAAGGCCCAGACGGGCATCGTCTATATCGACGAAATCGATAAGATCTCGCGTAAGTCGGACAACCCTTCCATCACCCGTGACGTGTCCGGGGAGGGGGTACAGCAGGCCCTGCTGAAGCTCGTCGAAGGCACCGTCGCCGCAATACCGCCCCAGGGTGGGCGTAAGCACCCGCAGCAGGAATTTCTGCAGGTAGATACCGTCAACATCCTGTTCATCGTCGGCGGCGCGTTCGCCGGTCTCGAGAAGGTGATCCGCAACCGCTCGAAGAAGGGGGGGATCGGCTTCGCGGCGGAGGTGCACGGTGAGGATGACGAGAAGAAGGTCGGCGAGCTCCTGCGTGAAATCGAGCCGGAAGATTTGATCCGCTACGGCCTCATTCCCGAATTCGTCGGCCGCCTTCCGGTCATTGCCACGCTCGAGGAGCTGGATGAGGAGGCCTTGCTGCGCATCCTTGCCGAACCCAAAAATGCGCTGACTAAACAGTACGCCCGTCTCTTCGAGATGGAGGGGTGCGGCCTGGATCTGCGCGACGATGCCCTGACGGCAATTGCCCGCAAGGCAATGGAACGCAAGACCGGGGCCCGCGGCCTGCGCACCATCATGGAGCAAGTCCTGCTCGATATCATGTACGACTTACCCTCGATGGAGAACGTGAGCAAGGTGGTCCTCGACGGCTCGGCCATTGTGGGTGAGAACAATCCCCTTATCATCTACGATGGGGTCGACCACCAGCGTGCCGCGTCGGAGTGACCGTGACCGGGTCGGCGTATTCGCATTAGCGGCGCCGGTTCCAGCGCCCCCCTGCGATGCAGGCCAAAACGGCGTTGAAGTAGGGTTCCGAACGCCCAAACATTAGTTCCGAAATAGGTGGTGCTTAACGTGTAGTGATGAACTCTCTGGTGAAGCTTTCTCTTCTTCGATGGGATCATCGCACGACCACTACATATTTAAGCACTACCCCGAAATAAACGCAGCATCTTTATCTATATCTGTCTGTTTTTGCCGTGCCTTCGGGGACCGAGTCCCAGCTTTAAGGATGGCACCGGAAGAGCAGGATATCAGCTGAGCACAAAGCTTCCATGGCCCAGAACAATACCCCCGGCGCTGACGTGCCCGTATTGCCGCTACGCGATGTGGTGGTCTACCCCCACATGGTCATTCCTTTGTTTGTCGGCCGCGAAAAATCCATCCGGGCGCTCGACAGCGCGATGGCGAACGATAAGCAGATCCTCCTGATCGCCCAGAAGAGGGCCGATGTGGATGACCCGGCGGTCAAGGATCTATACGCAGTAGGGACTTTGGCCAACATTCTGCAGCTGCTCAAGCTTCCGGACGGTACCGTTAAGGTGCTGGTGGAGGGAAGCCAACGGGCCCAGATCGATACCTTCATCACCACGGAGGATGCCTTCAGCGCCAATATCCTGCCCTTGGTCGATCTCATGGAGGCGGATGAGCGAGAGCAGGAGGTCCTGATGCGCTCGGCCATCGGCCTGTTCGACCAATACGTCAAGCTCAACAAGAAGGTGCCGCCCGAAGTGTTGACCTCGCTGTCGAGCATCGACGCGGCCGGCCGACTGGCCGACACCATGGCCGCCCACATGTCCCTGAAGCTAGACGAGAAACAGCGCGTCCTGGAGGTGATCGACGTCCAGTCCAGGCTCGAGCATTTGATGGGTCTCATGGAAGCGGAGAACGACCTGCTCCAGATGGAAAAGCGGATCCGGAGCCGGGTGAAGCGACAGATGGAGAAAAATCAGCGGGAGTACTACCTCAACGAGAAAATGAAGGCCATCCAGAAGGAGCTGGGTGAGATGGAGGAAGCCCACAACGACATCGACGACCTGGGCAAGCGCATCGAAGCGGCGGGTATGCCCAAGGACGTGAAGGCCAAGGCACAGTCGGAGCTCAACAAGCTCAAGCTTATGTCACCCATGTCTGCAGAGGCCACGGTCGTTCGTAACTATGTGGACACCCTGGTCAACCTGCCCTGGAGGAAGCGCACGCGCATCCGTAACGACATCAAGGCTGCCGAGAGGGTGTTGGAGGCCGATCACTACGGGTTGGAGAAGGTCAAGGAACGGATCCTCGAGTACCTGGCCGTGCAGCAGCGGGTGCGCAAGCTCAAGGGGCCGATCCTGTGCCTGGTCGGTCCCCCCGGGGTCGGCAAGACTTCGCTGGGACACTCGATCGCGCGGGCCACCAACCGCAAGTTCGTGCGGATGTCCCTGGGCGGTATGCGCGACGAAGCGGAGATTCGCGGCCACCGGCGCACCTATATCGGGGCGTTGCCGGGAAAGATTATCCACAATCTATCCAAGGCGGGGTCGCGCAATGCGTTCTTTCTCTTGGATGAGATCGACAAGATGGCCATGGACTTCCGGGGCGATCCGGCGTCCGCACTGCTCGAGGTGTTGGATCCGGAGCAGAACCATACCTTCAACGATCACTATCTGGAGGTGGACTTCGATCTCTCGGAGGTGATGTTCGTGGCGACCGCGAATACCCTCAATATCCCACCGGCTCTCCTGGACCGCATGGAGGTGATCCGTCTTTCCGGTTACACGGAAGACGAGAAGGTCGCTATCGCCGAGCGCTATCTCATCCCGAAGCAGATGAAGAACAATGGTCTCGAGAAAGAAGAGATCGTCATCCGCGAGAGCACGATTCAGGACATCATCCGCCACTACACGCGCGAGGCCGGCGTCCGCAACCTGGAGCGGGAGCTCTCGAAGATCTGCCGGAAGGTGGTCAAGGACGTATTGCTCAAAAAGCGCATTTCCTCGGTGGTCGTAACCCCGAAGGCACTTGAAAAATACCTGGGGGTACAGAAGTACCGTTTTGGGCGCGCAGACGAGTTCGATCAAGTGGGTCAGGTCACGGGCTTGGCCTGGACGGAGGTCGGGGGCGAGTTGCTGCGGATCGAATCCGCCCTGGTGCCGGGCAAGGGAAAGTTCACCTACACCGGGCAGCTCGGGGACGTGATGCAGGAGTCGATCCAAGCTGCCATGACCGTAGTTCGCAGCCGTGCCCAGGCCTTAGGGATCGATCTGGAGTTCCACCAGAAGCTCGATGCACACATCCACGTTCCCGAGGGGGCGACCCCGAAGGACGGGCCCAGCGCGGGCGTGGCCATGTGCACAGCCCTGGTCTCCGCCCTGATCAAGGTGCCCGTGCGCTCGAATGTCGCTATGACCGGGGAGATCACCTTGAGGGGCGAAGTATTACCGATCGGGGGACTGAAAGAGAAGTTACTGGCTGCCCACCGCGGCCGGATAGATACGGTGATCATCCCGCAAGAGAACGCACGTGACCTGACCGAGATTCCGAGGAATATCAAGCAGAATCTCAGCATCCGACCGGTACGGTGGATAGACGAAGTGCTCGATCTCGCCTTGAGCGAGCTTCCCACTATTAAGGCCGTCGATCCGGAAGAAGCGGAATCGGACCAGACCGAGGTGCAGGCGCCGGTACCGGAGGTCACCGAGGAGAAAGGCAGCAGGATGCGGACCCATCATTGAACGAAAAGCGTTTGACAGCTATAGGTCCGGTCGCTATAAACCGATCGGCATGAGGCGATACTCGGGGTCGGATCCAATGAAAGATTGGAAAGGCCCTCAAAAAGCAGTGGGGAAGGGGGATAATGAACAAGTCGGAACTTATCGTGGCAATGGCAGAGGCGGCAGACATCTCCAAGTCGGCGGCAGGTCGGGCCTTGGATGGCATGACAGAGGCCGTAGCCGATGCCTTGAAAAAGGGAGATACCGTAACGGTGATCGGCTTCGGCACTTTCTTGATAAAGGAACGGGCCGCGAGGTCAGGACGCAACCCGAGAACGGGTGAGGCGATCGAGATCGCTGCCTCGAAGACACCGACGTTCAAGGCTGGAAAGGCGCTGAAGGACGCGGTAAAATGAAAGTTCGTCTTCAGGGTGCTTAGCTCAGCCGGGAGAGCATCGTCCTTACAAGGCGAGGGTCGCAGGTTCGAGTCCTGCAGCACCCACCAGGCGAACACGGAGTGGTAGTTCAGTTGGTTAGAATATCGGCCTGTCACGCCGAGGGTCGCGGGTTCGAGTCCCGTCCACTCCGCCAATTGTATTTGGATCTAGATAACTTTAGCATCTGCACCTGCATGCTAAGGTTATGTTATGCAAGGAAAAAACAGGTATTTTAGGCGTTCACACCCTTCCGAAGCCAAATTCAGAGTGATTATAGGCTCTTTTA
>Ga0126332_10000733_pt1 | contig 11298 bp, 12 predicted proteins | sample InaspJWI42metaG_FD_94482 | JGI IMG/M metagenome (GOLD analysis project Ga0126332, IMG submission 94482) | Marine gutless worms symbiont microbial communities from Oahu, Hawaii - Inanidrilus sp. 2 OAHU.JWI-42 metaG | ecosystem: Host-associated > Annelida > Digestive system > Unclassified...
ATCTGCAAATTGAATTCAAATTTAAATAGTTCGTTCGGTTATGCGAATGCCTGCTGGCGGTCAGAGACTTGACCGGAATAGGTACGACTGATATTTGATGGGTCGTTTGATTCCGGTTTATGCGTAAAGTTTCAATTTACAGTCTTCAATCTTCAATTCTCCGCCTTGGCGGACCCGGGTCGGGAGGTTCAAAAGTGAATTATAAAACGATCGAGTATCAAGAACTTGAAAAAGGTATCGGGATTATCGCCCTTAACCGTCCCAGAAGGTACAATTCGGTTAGTTTTCAAATGATGGAAGAACTTGAGCATTTCTGGACGCAAAAACAGCATGACCTGACCACCCACGTGATGATCATGAAAGGCAATGGAGAAAAAGGATTCTGTGCCGGGCTTGATATGCATGAATCAATGCAAAAATTGTCGGACATGGATCCGGACCACTTTTATGCCTTCCAGGCCCGGCTGGCAAGGTTGACGTTGGCCATGCGGCGCATACCTCAACCGATCATAGGCGCCATTCACGGTCCGGCCGCCGGACTCGGTTTCAGCTTTGCCCTGGCATCGGACATACGGATTGTAAGCCGGGATGCAAGATTTTCCGCCGCCTACATCAATATCGGGCTCGGCGGCGCGGACATGGCCTGCAGTTATTTTCTGCCGCGGCTGATCGGTGCCGGTAGAGCATTTGAATTCATGCTGACGGGGGACTTTGTTTCGGCCGAGGAGGCCATGCAATTGGGAATGGTCAGCCGGTTGGTGGAGCGCACCGAACTCCTGGATACTGCCGTTGAGCTGGCGCAGTGCTTAAACAAGAAAAACCCTATGGGACTGCGTTTGACCAAAGAGGCAATTAACATGAGTCTGGATGCCGTCAGCTTGGAGCATGTCCTGAATCTTGAAGATCGCAATCAAGCGCTGCTTGTGACAAGAGGCATGCTTGGCAAGAATGTAAGAACCAGCAAGTATTTTTAAAATACTTTTTAAATTGACACCCGCACGACATCTCTTTATATTCCCACGATAGCCAGGCAACCAAGGCACTGTGTTTGATATGAGAACCCGAAAGAATAATACTGCCAAATGGCGGGAATATCAGACTGCACTCAACAAAAATGCCCGACGAAAACATCTTATGCGAAGAGCGGTTTTCGTTGCCGCAATCTCATTTTGCATTCTCGCCGGTCTGTCCGTCCACTATATAACCGGTTCCCGGGATTCGGGGCCGACGCCTTTGCCAGCGCCGGATTCCGCCCTTGGTGCAAAGCGTTTAAATATTTGGCCCGGTGATTTTACCCGTCAGGATTTTGCGGACTATCTGAACGATCCGGTGAAAAATTCGACCGGACCGGCGGATCAGATCGTATTGGAAAAAAATGGATCTCGATTCAGAATCAATACCACCATTGACGTGGACCTTCAAAAATACATTACCCGATTGCTCAGCTGGTCTCGAACCCGGCAGACAGCAGTGGTGGTGCTGAATCCTTATGACGGCCGGATTCTGGCCATGGCCGGCAGAGACACGGAAGGCAGTGCCGGCAACATCTGCCTTAGGGCCGATTTTCCGGCAGCCAGTCTTTTCAAAATCGTATCGGCCTCTGCTGCGCTGGAGGCGGCCGGATACACTCCGGACAAGTCCCTGTTTTTTAACGGCAACCGACACACCCTTTACAAATATCAACTGAAAGAAAGCAGGGGGCGTTACAGCCGGCAGACCAGCTTCCGCAAAGCCTTTGCTGTCTCTAATAATTCCGTATTCGGCAAGATCGGCATATACGATTTGGGTCAGAAAATCATTCGCAAATATGCGGACCGGTTTCTTTTTAACAGGCCGATTCCGTTCGATCTACCCATGCAAGCCAGTTCGATTGCGGTTCCCGATGATAAATTCGGGCTGGCTGAGATCGCATCCGGCTTTAACAAGCGAACCCTGGTTTCCCCCTTGCATGCCGCGCTGATTGCTGCTACTGCAGCCAACGGCGGTACTATGGTATCGCCCTGGTTTGTCAGCACAATCGCCGATGAAACCCAAAAGGTTCTGTATCGCGGCCGTCCCGGCAAGTTGTATTCACCCATAAACAGCCAGACCGCAGAGACATTAAAGGCACTCATGCAGGACACCGTGCGCTATGGCACCAGTCGTACGGCATTCAAGGTGCTGCGGCGGAAAAAATCACTTAAAACAATGAACCTGGGGGCTAAAACCGGCACCATCAATGACAAAATGGATCGGTTCAAGTATGACTGGATCGCCGCCTTTGCCGTAGATTCCGAAAAGTCCGACGGCATCTGTGTTGCCATCCTGGCTGTTCACGGGAAACTGCTTGGCACAAGAGCCACCGAACTTGCCCGGGCCATCATCCAGTATCTTTTTTGAGCGAACCCTAAGGCTCAGGAATATTAAACCGATACTATAAACTGTGAAGTTATTTTTGAGCGAGCCCTAAATCTTCTTCGCATTATCTCCGATCAGAATTATTCATAGTTTTCAGACGAAAAGGAGGAACAGTTATGAATATTTCTGACAATCCGTCTTCGCTTAAAGACAAAAGACAGGATACCCGGCACAATTGTTCAATGGTGACAGAGCTTTTCGTCAATGACCGCGTGTATCCGGGGTACATTCGCAACAAAAGCCGCGGCGGAATTTATATCGAAGCCAGGGGAAGGTTTTCCTCGGGCCAGAAAGTAACGGTCTCATTTACTACCCCGGTCGGTCTGGATCAAAAGAAGACGGGTAAAATTGTCCGTATTTATCCCGATGGCATTGGTGTGAAATTCGATTGGCCGGGATACAGCCGCTAGAAAAATTTAACGCCAGCGACAGACACGCTGTTAACAGGTGCATGTTCCGATTTTACGGTCTGACGATGACTAAATTTATATTTTCTGTGGATTATTATCCCTGAATCTATTATCTTTATAATAATCAAAACGTTTTATTACAATTGCATGGTCCATCTCGGGGAGGGGCTCAGTGACGAAATATTACGAAAAAAGGGAACACAAACGCTTTGAGTATAAAACTGCCATCGCCATTGAAAGCATGGATGGCGGAGTTTCATCGGTGGCCAAAATGTTCAACGTAAGCGAGCGGGGGGCCTACTTCGAATCGGACACACTCATAGCCGAGGGAGAGGAAATATTTATTTGGGTTGCCAATTCGCCGTTTGCAAAAGATAAGGGTGTTTACGAGTGCTACCATGTAAAAATCGTATGGCGCAAGAAATTGAAGGATTCGCTTTACGCATACAGTTATGGCGTTCAGCAGCTCAGACCGATCAAGCACTTTTCGGAAAGTGTCGTCGTGTCCGATTACGACAAGAAAAAACCGCCTCTCCCCCCACCGCAGAAAGACCGGGACGTCAGGAAACACCCACGCAAGCCTTTCATCAAATCGATCTATTTCGGCAGTCAGAATGACTATTTTAAGGGCCTTATTAAAAATATCAGTCGTGGCGGCGTTTTTATCGAAACGTCGGATAGTTTTTCAGTCGGCCAGTTTATCAAAATCGTTATTCCAGGCAAGGATTTTGACAATTTCATTGCAATAAAAGCCGAAATCGTGCGTCTGGATGAAGATGGCATCGGCGTGAAAATTATTCGTGTATCCAAACGCAAAGCAAAACTAAAATGAATAATAACGCTTTTCGAGAAACCTGCCAGCAGATTCTGGATGAACACGCGGAAGTGATCGGTATCGCCTTCAAATGGCTGGACTGCGGCTGCAGTCTGGTGTGTGGCGTGTCCGCCAAAGGCGATCCGATTGGCGCGTTGATTCATATCTCCGGTCAACCTGTAAAAAAGGACCGCAGGCCGGTCATTTGTCTGAAATGTAAAAGAGACAGCGGTCTGGACAGGGTTGTGTGGCAGGGGATTCACTGGCCCGGCGATAAGAATGAGCTTCCCGAGCGAGGATTGCGGTTGTCGATCGGCCGGAAGGTTTTCGGAGAGGCATATTCGGAACCTTAGCTGAAGGAACAAGTATTGGTCGAATCGTCGTTTTCTCTGCTGTTCTCGATACTCGTGCTGACATGATGATGGCATTCAGGGCAGTAAAAATAGTTGGGATAGCAATTACAACCGCAACGGCGACATCGGCGACCGTGATCCGGTTTTGGTTTGGATCTGATCCTTTTCTCTCCCTTCTGTACGAGCCGATATTTTTGCCTTTCTTTTGCCAACTCTTTGCGGCGCCTTTCAACTCGACAGGCTTGCCGGTCACAGTAAGCGCGGGTTGACTGCTTTGGGGGCACATGAAATAATTCTCCACAAATCCGACATTTTCTTGCGAGCATAACCGATCACCATATTCGCCTGACCAATATTACGCCTGAAGGCATAGAGCCACTGATTATAACCTCAGTGTTAAGATTCGAGCCGATCTGAGGATACACCTATGATTTAGCGGCGAGGGAGCAATTCCAGACCTCATTCCAGGGTGGATGCTTTCAGATACGGGGGAATCCTGAAAAAAGTCGGGAAAACGTGAAATGTCTTAAGACAACATATAATAATCATGCAGGATTCAGATGCAATAATTTTGAAAAATTAGGCAAGTGCGTTCAGTCTCGTTAAATTTTCGAGTATAAACCGCTCGAACATCCGAATATAAGCAGCTCTGTCAAAGTTGCTTTTTCAAACGGTCTGCAGTGCGCATGGCATCTTGGGTTTCAATTCCGTTAATGGTTGCCTTTCACTGTTGATCCAATACTGATCACGTATTAGGTTATTGTATAGATGAACACACCGCCACTTAACTGTTCGGTCTCAGAATTCACTTGATCAAAATGAAATCTGTATAAGGCTTGTTAAAGGAATTCCAGATGGATGATAACCAGAAAACACAAATTGAATCACTGTGTCCGGAATGCGGCCATGCATTTAAAACATATGTCGATCGCGTGCTGCAAACCGAGCCGCCAAAAAGTGATGATATCGAAGCTGAATGTCCGGTTTGCGGTTGCTCCGGTTGCCGGGTCGGCAAATAGCTTCAAGCAGGTGTGCGCTGTATAATGAAAGAGGGATAAGGTAATTTATTATGTCTTTTTGGTGAAGCAGCGAACGGACCAGCTCGTAGGTGATTTTTTCGACCTAACTTTCCTTTTTACTCTGCGTAGGTTCTTTCATTTTAAGGGTATGTAGATACCTCTGGAGGAATTGATGCATAACATAAGGAATATCGTGTTCATCATAGATTCTGCGGTTGCTGAATGTGTCAGAAATACTTTCTAGAATATTACCCAGTTTGTTGAAATAAAGAGAGAAAACCAGTTCGTGCTTTCTATCATCCAATTCGTCCATCTTGATAAATTCAACTTTTCCAAGAGGCACATTATCGAGATTAAATATCATTGAAAACTTAATCAGGACCAGGGCATCCATGACTCTCAGCAGCATACTGGCATCGTTTGCCTCTTTGAGCTCTATTTCCAGCAGTCTCTCTTGGGAAATCACTAACTCGCAAAGTTTTACAAATTGAATGAACTTAATCTTATATTGGCGATAATCATCGATGATCGCTTTTATTTTTTCCATTTCACTCTGGCTCATGTCGACTCCTGATCAACCCTTTTAATAATATCAAAATCAGCTGTTTGGATCAATAACCGAAGCAGTGCGGTTAATAATAATGGATAATGTATTCACGATATTGATTTGGAAAGGAGGCTAATATGACGGTTAAAGTATTTATTAAAAGGCATATCAGGCAAGACAAAATTGATGAAGCCTTGGCAATGTTGAATAATTTTCGAAGTATAGCTATCCGGCAACCGGGTTACATTTCCGGTGAAACACTTGTAAATCATTACGATAATCGCAGTATTACGGTCGTGTCCACCTGGCATTCCCTTGAAGATTGGATCCAATGGCAGGAAAGCAAAGAAAGAGAGACGAACGAAGCCCAGCTGGAAGATTTACTGGAGGAACCGACGAAATATGAAATATACGACGTGGGACGATACCACGAGGATAATAAGCAGCACCTTTAAATCGACCGGATTGGGGACATCATGCCAGTTCATCAAAACGGCTGACCAGGGTGATTCCTTCGCCGTCATAGGAGCTTTTGACCTCGTAGGGCAGGGTTTTGAAAAGCTTTATCATGGCCTGGTTCCGCGGTGCAGTATAGGCTATCAGGCCGGCAATACCGTTTTCACGCGCAGCCTCGGCCAGTTTTTTTAACATGCGTCGGCCGATTCCCATTCCCTGGTATTTACGGTTAACCGAAAAAGCGACTTCGGCCATGTTGTTGCTCAGCAGCAACATGCATTCGCCGACAGCAACGACGCGGCCGAATCCGAATTCACCGACAACGGCCACGAGGGTCAGGTCCTTGACATAATCAATCTGGGATTTAGGCTCGACATCCGAGCGGCCGAAACTGGTTTTATCATGAAAAAATCTTGAAAAAATGTCATTTTTGTCCAGCCCGTAATAATGCTCCTGGATGCGACGCTCATCTACGGGCTTGGATGGACGGATCGTGATCTGTTTACCATCTATTTCAATCGTTTCCTCCAATCTGACCGGATAAATTCCGCGGACCGCTTCACCCAGCGTGCGCTCGGAGCTGATCATACCGGCCTTTTTTGCCGATTCGAACAGTTCTTCTCGAAAATTCGGGTGCGCAATTTCAATCATAGCGATCACCCGCTCCTGGAGGCTCTTGCCAAAAAGGTTCACCACTCCGTACTCGGTGACAACATAATGGATATCGCCGCGGGGGACCACGATGGCTTTATTTTTCAGCAGAGGAACGATGTTGCTGCTTTTTCCGTCTCTGGAAGTCGAGAACAGCATGAGAATCGATTTCCCACCGGGGGCTCGCCGGGCACCTCTGACGAAGTCGGGTATGCCGGACACACCGGCATAAAATGTCTGGGCCGAAGCTTCAGCTGCGACCTGGCCGGTCAAGTCCATGGCCTGGGCCACATTCATCGAAACCATCCGGTGGTGGCGCGAAATAATGAATGGATCGTTAACATAGTCCGACGGGCGAAAGTCGACCGCCGGGTTGTCGTCGATAAAATCGTACAGATTGCGGGAGCCGATGGCGGCCGAGGCGATCAGTTTGCCCTCATTGAATCCCTTTTTGCGGTTGTTGATAACCCCTTTGGCGTACAGGTGCATGATATCATCGGTAAGATACTGGGAATGAATACCCAGATCGTTCTTGTTCGAAAGTGCCTGGACGGTTGCCTGGGAGGCGGCATCCAGGCCTATCTGCAACGTGGATTCGTCCTCGATCAACCGGGCGATATGCTGGCCGATGCGCGCAGCATCTTCGGAATATTGTCTGGAGCCGATCGCCATGAGTTCTTCTTCATGTTCTACGATGACATTCACATCGTTGACGTGTATGAAACTCTGGCCGAGTACCCGCGGCATTCGGGGATTGACTTGGGCAATGACAAATTCGGCCGACAACGCTGCCGCTAGGCTTACATCCACTGACACACCCAGGCTCATCCAGCCGAAATCGTCCGGAGGAGACACCTGAATCAAGGCGATGTTGATCGGCAGCTTTCTGGTTTTAAACAGGCCAGGTACATCCGACATGTTCATGGGCGTAATAAAGCGCATATTGCGGGCAATTGAGTCAACTCCCGCCGAGCCCAGATAAATCGTACGAATATTCAGGTTGAGATCTTGGGTTTGATTCGCGATGGTAGTCAGTGAAGTCGTTTCTTGGCTCATCATGCGTACGATTTCCAGCCCGGTTAATTTAGCGGCTGCATCTGAAAGCCGGCGCACGAGTTTCTGCGGCTCGCCGCAGGCAGACCCGATAAACACCCGCTGGCCCGGTTTGATCAGGCTCACGGCCTCATTGGAGCTTCGCTTTTTCTCTATATAGCTGTCGGCCCAATAAGTGGAAGTTGTCATTATCAGTCTCCTTATCTAAAATGCTTAATGAAATTTTTTAATTCTTATAGGATAAATATTAAATATGTTTTTGCGAGAGGAGATTCGTACTGTAACCTCTACCCGCGAATAAGCCGGAGGGGGCTAAGATGTCTGAAATTGAACGCAATTTTAAAGACAGACGTTCCGGAAAAGATCGTCGTAAGAGGATTAACCTCAGCCGTTTCCGATTAAGAGTCGCGGATCGTGAACCGGAAAGAAGAAGCCACCAAGAACGGCGATCGAAAATCGAAAGGCGATCAGGGTGGGTCAGGATCAGTAAATGGACCAGTGCCTGTCTGGAGAATTTAAAAATTGCCAAGTTTTTAAAATAATCCAATCCTTTCATTTAGGTTTCCGATTAAATTCAGGCTGCGACCGTATATTTGAAGAATGTCAACCGCCCTTGATGCCAGGCGTTCGGCCGGCTGCCGGCGATTTTGCTCCAGGTGATTCATATCAGATCGATCACATGGGCGCGGTCGTTCCAGTAGCGAATGACTCTGCGGTGTTGGTCGTCGATTTCCAGCAGGGAAATAGCGGTGTTGTCCATCGGAGCCAGAACGGAAACACCGCAGATGTCCATGCCGGTGAACGTGTGCAGCAGGTTGTTGAAAATACCCCAGTGTCCGAAAAGCAAGATTTTTTCTTCAGGTGCCCGCAGCAAACTTTCCACCAGTGACTGCGAGCGTTTTGCAACATCCACCAGCCAGGCATCGTGTCGATCGGCGCAAACCATGCCCGGTGCTGCAACCGGCAGGATACTTTCATAATATCGATTGATGCCCCAGTCCGATTCGATCAGGCGACTGTCAAATTCAACGTGTCCGGCAGCGGGTTGCGCGTATTCGTAAGTCTGCCAGGTCCTTTTCAACGGACTGACCAATATTGTGTTAAAGCTCAGGCTGCACAGGGGGCCTGCAAGTCTTCGCGCCTGCTCTCTGCCGCGTTCACTGAGCGCCGGGTTCAAGACATCCGGGTCTTCACCGCTCTGGGAGCGGCTCTGTCCGTGACGCACCAACCAGATTCGTTTCATCACTCTCTACGATCGTCGTTGTGGTGTGATAAAAAACGGCAAGAAATTTTTATTTCACCGCAGCTGCGATTTTTTCCGCCGTTTCCCGAACCAGCTTCATATCGCCCGGGACAAGCTCCCACTCGGTTATGGTCAGTTTCGGGTCGTCAACTTTGCGCGGGACCAGATGCAGATGATAATGCATAACCAGTTGGTTGACCGCCCGGCCGTTGAGCTGCAGGCAAGCAATGCCGTCCGGTTGTATGGACGCCTGCATGGCCTTTGCAACTTTAATGGAAGCCCGGAGAACAGCGGTCAGGTCGTCTTCCGATATTTCCCAGATGTTATCGGCGTGATTTTTGGGGATAATCAGCGTGTGGCCGGTATTGATCGGATTGATGTCCGCAAATGCCCAAACATTTTCATCCTCATAGATTTTAAAACACGGTATTTCGCCTTCTACAATTTTGCAGAATATACAATCTTCCATTGTTCCCCCTTTCCGTTGTATATGATGCGCTGGGTTCATCTAATATGAAGTTTCCGTTGAATGTCAAGCGGTTATTTTCAGCAAAGCCTGCCATTGTTTAAGGGTTTGTCAACGGTTAGCAATCAAACGAGCACAAAAGGTATTGCCCGCAGAGTGTAAAAATATTAAAAAGGACTGTGACATTTAAATGTTCACCGTCATTTTCTCAAGCTGAATGACGAGGTCCGAAATTAGGTTCCTCATATTAGTTCTCGATTATGATTACACTCCATTAGTAGACAACCGCAGGGACTAACACGACCAATGGCCCGATGCAGCCTTTGCAGCAAGTCTTCGAGACTCATTTCAAGGGCACCGGGTGTGTGCCTGAAATGTATCCGAAATCAGCCCGGAGAAGCGCTGAGTGTCGCTTTCCGTGCCCACGAACAAAGCCGATCCGCTGACGGGCTTCCGATCGAGCCGCCGAAGGATCCGCACGGTAAAGCCTGTAAACTGTGTGTAAACGAATGCAGAATTGCCCAGAGCGGATTCGGCTACTGCGGCTTGCGCAAAAACGAAGGCGGAATAATTACCGGCGTATCCCGGCAGCTCGGAAAGCTTTCCTGGTACCATGACCCGCTGCCCACCAACTGTGTCGGCGACTGGGTGTGCCCCGCCGGCACCGGTGCCGGTTATCCCAGGCATGCATACTGCCGGGGAGCCGAGTACGGATACAAGAATCTTGCCGTTTTTTTTCATGCCTGTACGTTCAACTGTCTTTTTTGTCAAAACTGGCACTTTAAGCGTGAAACTTTGAAAAAGACTACCACTTCCGTTCATCGACTTGCTGCCGATGTCGATGCAAGCACCGCGTGTATCTGCTATTTCGGCGGCGATCCCTCGCCGCAGCTTCCCTTTTCCCTGAAAGCCTCCAGGCTGGCCATCGATGCCAATCCGGATCGGATCCTGCGAATATGCTGGGAAACGAACGGATCCATGGCATCCGATCTGCTCGATAAAATGATGGACTTGGCCCTGGAAAGCGGCGGGTGCGTGAAATTCGACCTCAAGGCCCGGGATGAAAATCTTCACCGGGCTCTGACCGGCGTAACCAACCGCCGAACCCTGGAGAACTTCAAACGCGCCGGAGAGAAATTTGATCGACGTCCGGTTCCGCCCCCGTTGATTGCCAGCACCCTGCTGGTCCCGGGCTATATCGATGCACAGGAAATCAGGGCGATTGCCGATTTTATAGCTGCGGTAAATCCGGATATTCCCTACAGTCTGCTGGCATTTCATCCTCAGTACCATATGTCGGATCTGCCGCTGACCCCACGCGAACAGGCCCATGAATGCCTGGCAGCGGCAAAAGATGCCGGTTTGACCAGAGTCAGATTGGGCAATATCCATTTGCTGGTTTGAATTAAGTATAGGCATTCATAAATACGATAACATCTTAACTTTCAACTTTAGTCACTTTTAAGTTACGGAACATATTTTTGAGAACCCCTACAACTTCGAGCAGTTCATACATTTAATGTCTAATCATGGAAATAAAAACATATTGATCACCGGGCTGCCGGGGGTCGGCAAGACCAGCCTGGTGCGACGGATTGTCGATCGGCTAAAAGATCTGAGGAGTGCCGGGTTTTATACGGCCGAGATCAGAAAGGGCGGTGTTCGCAAAGGATTTGAGTTGATTGATTTTGCCGGCCGGCGCAGAATTCTGGCCCATGTTCGCATTAATAGCCCGTTCAGAGTCGGCAAATACAGCGTTGATGTGAAGCAATTTCAGGACACCTTACCTCTGGGAAGAATAACTGACACCTTTGGCTTAATTGGGGGATGTATATCCCCCGAGTTCGTAGACCAGTCGCAAATCTGTTCCGGGATATTTTTCTTCGGCA
>Ga0126332_10000734_pt1 | contig 11293 bp, 10 predicted proteins | sample InaspJWI42metaG_FD_94482 | JGI IMG/M metagenome (GOLD analysis project Ga0126332, IMG submission 94482) | Marine gutless worms symbiont microbial communities from Oahu, Hawaii - Inanidrilus sp. 2 OAHU.JWI-42 metaG | ecosystem: Host-associated > Annelida > Digestive system > Unclassified...
GTTGCAGTAGTCGTGGAGACGTGGCTACTACCGGCATTTCGGTCTCTACTTCTATAGATGCATTAGTCGTGGAGACGCGGCTACTACCGGCATTCGGGTCTCTAGTGAAAGTTGCAGCAGTCGTGGAGATGTGGCTACTTCCAGTATTCGGGTCTCTAATTCTATAGTTGCATTAGTCGTTGAGACGCGGATACTACCGGCATTCGGGTCTCTATAGTTGGCATTAGTTGCAGTAGTCGTGGAGACGCGGCTACTACCGGCATTCGGGTCTCTAATGAAAGTTGCAGCAGTCGTGGAGATGTGGCTACTTCCAGTATTCGGGTCTTTAATTCTATAGTTGCATTAGCTGTTGAGACGCGGCTACTACAGTGCGGTAGATTTTTCCGTGCAGTAGATTAAGCTGACTTATGTCGGCTTTCGAGCGTACGTTAAAATAGCATCTCGTATCGTACCGGCATTCGGGTTTCTATAGTGATAGTTGCAGAAGTCGCGTAGACGCGGCCACGGTGTAAAAAAGACGTGACGAGTATACTACCACTCAGTTTTTAGAAGCCGGATGCCCTTCCTACCGCCCAACCAACAGTGTCAAAGCACTGAAGTACTTCCAGCCACATAGCGGCGCCACCGTCCATGCGATTTCACGAATGTGGGCGGAGTTACACATATTGTTGTTATTCTATGATATTTGGTTTCATGCTGCAATGAATACAATGCGACCCATGACATTGACATCCCAACATTTGCTAACTAATGACTATACTGTGTTTTTTACCGAACAGAATATTACAGTTCAACAGTTATTGAGAAAATTTATCACATTGTCGATAGACTACTGCGAGTTAAATTTTCTGTACAGGCAACTTGACTCTCTAACTGCATGTTAGTCTTTGAACTTTCATACTTCAGAAACTATAGACTGTATATTCGTAGAAACTCTAGCAGTTTTAAGTTTACATTAATTAATTAAATAGTAGTAATATTAACTGTGGTCAAGTCTTGGCATGCCCAAGTATAATCCTCAAAATGCCCATTCCGTGGGGGATATGCGGTTTGACGTCCACCTAATACATGTTTCTTTGGGCCCACTCAAGTTCACATCCCAAACGGCACCTTGATCAGTTCAGCCATTTTCGTAGGACTCGCACTCGCAGTCATGACCAACAGACAAAAGATAGACCGTGCTACTGCTACATGTGCAGCAACAGTCTGCATCTTATATTCTGCACAGCAATGTGGCCTAAAACGGAGAGCTTTCAAGGTTATACCTATAGGCCCTACTATAAACTAACTACTGAAACTATGATGTCAGCAGAAACTGTAAGCCATGAAACCATCAAATGGCATAGATATTTCCAAGACAGTAACCAAACAAAAATAATAAACCACTTCACATTATTTGATTCAAAATATACAGCAATACAAAAATACAACAATACGCTGGTGAATAAATTCTAACTAAGTCTGAATACGTGCATAAACAAGTACAAAAACGGGTAAATAAATATGTACTATCAAACACTGCTGTACAAATGAGACAAGATGTGCTACTGCACAACTCTGAAACTACGATACTTTTCACACATGCAACAACACACGAATTCAGCAAAATTTTCATTACTGTACACGACGATATTCCACATAATTTCACTTTACAAATGCAGTACGATGGTCAGCAGTCAACTGAAAATCATGTGCTCATGATAGTATTCAATGTAATGCAGTGATGACAGGTGGATGATGATAACTGTGCACATGTAATAGAGTCAGACATTCTGGCTGAATTACATATACACAGTTATCAGCATATTTGCCTAGTCAAACACTGTCTAACGACCACCTGCAATTGGCAACCATGTCCACGTTTTTTGTGCTCCAAATCCTTCAGCCTGCGACACAATTAACACAAGCATTTTGCAGCAATAATAAATAACAGTATAGGCCCTACACACATTATGCTATACGATGCTCAAGCCTACATGTAGCACAGCCTGACTGTAGCCAACCCGGCTATCTCTCTAACCATCTGTATTGTTAATTTGTTACGTAACTGGTTCACCTGCATCCATCAAATCAGGTAATTTGTTTGCCTGCACTCTGCATAGCAATTACCCTTCTTGTCGTATGCTGGTGCCGCCGCCCTAGCAAATGTCATGTTGGTTGCCATGGCGATGTCCCTTGAGGGATCGAAAAAAACTTCAGATCATTCATCTGCGTCCAAAGTTCTACCAGTCCTGCAAATTTTGTGAAGATTGGTCGGGTATATGTTGAGATAACTGGTCTGGCAGAAATCACTAAAAATAAAAACCAACAGCAAAACGTAAGCCCTTCTCTCCTGCATTTTGCGCAGAGATGGTGGGCTAATAAACCTGCACCACCTAACAAGGCAATTGTACAAACATCAGACTTTACCTTCTCCCAGTGCTGCCCATGGTGAGTCACTCTGAGCACGTCATACCTATCTGCATCGCCTATGCCTGGATAAATCAATTACGTTATGTGGAAAACATGAGGTCATCCACAAAATTTCCAAGTAGACAATATATTGCACTGTCATCAGAAAAAGACCGAGCAGAGGTCACAGGTTACACAGACATAAAATTCGGTGCACTTTAGAATGTGGACCTTATTTACTGGCTAATTAGACTTTGCCGCCATAGACGCTTGCATATTTCTAATACCACACATCCTAAGCTCACCAAATTTTATCCATTATCCAATTTTTAAGTAGATTTTTTTGTTATCTGCCAGTATTCTCCGTAGTTTTGTATCGGTTGTCTTTTTAATTAGTTTATTGGTATATTTTACTGGTTCTTTTTTGTGTTAAGCACTGACTCTTTGCTGTGTGACATGTTAATGAACTTTGGGTCCATTGTCTGTTACATTAAATAAATAAATAAAAAATAAATAAATACGAGCCTGCAAATCACAGAAAGACAATCATATAGACATCAGACTTCTTTGCCCCCGGGCTCTCCCCCCTGATGAGCTGTGCATGTAACAACCAGCTACACTTACTGCCGGCACGTTGATGACAGTGTGTGGCATGGACGGCAGACTCGGATCCGTTTTCCAGACACGAAGCTGAGGACGCGGCAGATTCCACCGACCACTGCCGCCAGATTCCATCTTCACGAACGACGGACCATGCACGGCAGCGACTGGTGTGGTGGTGAGACGTCGGAGAATAATGATCAACGAGACAACAATCAGAGACAGTGCAGCTAGCATCAGCACAATCACCAGCCACAGCGGAAAACCAGCACCATCAGGCGGCTTTATGTCATCTGCAAGCTCTGTACACACAGCACAAACGATTAATGACAGAACACCGACTTGTGACAGACACGGACAACAGCTAATACCATGCATGCAGTGTATCTTGCCAATAAAAATCAATTAGCAAGGAAGAACAGGTTCAACATGCACGAAGGAAGTCTCGAGTGAGGGTAAAGGTCTATGATGCAAAGGATTTGTGAAACGGGCAAGTTTTAAGCCCGGAGTGGAGAAGAAATAGTGTTAATGTGACGTTGGAAAAAACAGTTACGATGCAGTACAGAAAATAATCAGGCCAATGTAGCTGCTGCTTGGTGGCAATTATTCACAACGCCCGCATAGCATGCAGAGCAAGGTTTATGAAACGGTACGGCGTCCATCCGTCTGTCCCAGCATAGGACCACATGCAATACTGACTGCTGCAGCAGCAGCGCGCAAATGCAGGCAGTACCACGCTGTCAGAGTACTTAGGTAGCTGACTACAGACTTTTTCCAGTTTCAGTGTGGTGAAGCTGATCATCCGCTCAGGACATCCGGCCTGTAAAAAAACTGAGTGGTGGGGTGCTGGCGTGGTTATCTGTCTGGAGTGAGGTGCAGACTTGCATATGGCCCAGCTGATGCCACTGCCACTCACCGTCTCTTGCTTCAGTAAAATCCTGCTTAGTTTTACCTTTCTGGTACCAACTTACCCGGGTAGTCCCGGACAAAGGGCCGTTAAACGTGTGTGTGTGTAGCAAGTACATGTACTGTCACAACTGTACGACTGTTGACAATGAGTTAGTCACTTACGTGTAACAGTAAATGATGACAAATCAACAGCGAATGAGAGGTTAGTCAGACTGAGAAATAATGTCTCTCTCAGCAACGATACATTCACTGGTTTATTGAAACTCATGTCCAGTGAAACATCAATACCATCTTCACTTTCACTAGAACACACAGTAGGTCCAAGTAACATTAACTGACTGCAGTAAATAACTACTGCCAAAAAAGCTGCTGCAGTACTGACAGCAAAAAGGCCACATTGCTGCAGCCACCTAGCATTAGCAAATAACTTTGGCGCACATCGGATATTCCCTACACTTCACAATAAGCCAGAAAATGACCCCCCAAATTGCTCTTCCTCCTGCGGGATCTGGCCCCTACCAAATACATGGTTCCTTGCCCCCTCTTCCCCCAAGTCCACACCTCAAATGGCATCTCGACTAATTTAGCCATTTTAGCACAGCTCATGGTTGTGACCAATAGACAGACACACGGACAATGCTACATCTATAGCAACAGGCCACGTCTAAGCACTGTTTGCGTGAATGTGGCCTAATAACTACCAACAACAAAACAGTTTCACTCTGAAAATGTTAATAAAATATTTTAAATGCTAGCTAAAATTTCATGGTAAGTTATGAACAGTTTAACACACAACTAACAAGTTTAAATAACTAACAAGTACAGTAAGTTTTCACACGCTGCCATGATTTCATGCAAGTACTGCAGTCATCTCTAGCTGTCCAGTCGACATAACTCAGCGCTAACACTGATTGGCAGCATGGCGTAGTGGTAACGTTGTGAGTGTAAACAGTTTTATTGAACATTTAATGGTAGCTGTTAGTGTTCATATTGAACCTGCTGTCCCGCTCTACTGAACTGTATCAATGTCCATGTGCAGCCCTCTGTTGTATTATTGGGCAAAATAAAATAACGAAATGACGGTGATGTATCAGACATTATTCAACGTCAAACTGGATCCCGGCGCACATCATCTTAGTACATAACTACATAACAAGCCACCCAGGTCAATTCAGCCTTCTGCCTTACACAAGACGGGCATGAATACCGGCCAAGTGCAGCAATGCCATGTGGCCGGGGAGAGAAAGCAGGTATGGCTAATTCCACTTTTGGATTTCTGTATGAACGGGCGAGCAGCCAATAAAACTGTGTGATCCTTCCTTTACTTCTGCCGTACCTGAGCGCCTTGAGATGAATAGCTCATGATAAAGCATTACACAAAAAATCTACGGTCACTTTACTATCGCTTAATGTCTACTGAAAAAAACCAATCAGTCAAGTCAATTACACTTCACCTCATTCAAGCAAATGGAACACTGACAACATTTCTACTGAGCATAGCATGTTTCACAGTTGATAGAAAATACATATAATGCACATTAACTGCTGTGCAAATATGAAAGCATTGACTTACAGTGGGAGTAATTTTTAAAAACATACGACTTACGTAAACTTCAAATCGGAAATGCTTCTAAGCATAGACCTGTCTTCTTCATTCATAAAATTATGCATCTACAACAAAAGCTACCAAGTAAAATAATGAATCAGCTTCAACGTCATCAATCCCTACAATGCATACATTTCCAATTTCAAGAGTAGAAGTATTCAACAGTAACAATTAAATACAGCAGCATTTGTAGAACTTAGCAAATTTTCACTATAAAAAAGTATGAAAAAAAAACAATTATTAGGCTGCATTGCAGATTATATCAAATTTTTCGTATCACTAGCAGTCACAATTAGTCACAGATTTCCTGAGGTGATTAACAACTCTTAACAAGTCATCATCGTACTTTGAAACATAGATGACGAAAAATATTTTTTTTAACTTTTAAAATAAGACACTTCTCAGATGACGGTTTTACAAATAAGCTTACTTGTGCAAGTATCTCTACTGCAGCAGTCTCATATTCGTCACTGTTAATGTTCTGCAATTCATCAGTATAGTTACGTCCAGTGATCGTAAAACCAATTCGAAATGCACGAAACATCCATTGTATTCCTGCAATTCACAGATTCTGGAAAATATTAAAAACAGATATTTTTAAAAATGAAAACCAGTTCCCCACTTACAACTGAAACACTGCATGCTGAATGAAGTTATTGCAATAGGTCATTTAATAGTAAACAATATGTCACAGGTGATAGACTGCATTAATTTCCAACAGCAAGTAACAGATAATCACGTAAGCAACAACAAGTTAACAACTACTACTAATACACCCACTTCACGGCCTCTTTTCCAGGACAACCTGGGTAAGCCAGTACCTGAAAGGTAAAACCATCCTGGATTTAAATGAGACAAACCTGGGGATGCAGTGGCATCAGCTGGACCATGTGCAAACAATCTGCACCTCGCTTCAGACAGATAACCACACCAGCACCTCATCACTCAATTTTTTACAGGCTGGATGCTCTTCCTGACGCCCAACCAACAGTGTCAAAGCACTGAAGGAACATCATGTAAGAAACAAACATAACAAAATTATTACATTATAAAACTATCATGTCATTACTACATTTTGAACTCACCTGGTACAGAGTCCACAGTTGTGCTTCTGGTTGCAGTAGACATATTTCTGTCACCATGTGTGGAACTAACAGATATGACAGTTTGTGTTTCACTGGAGGACACTATGTCAGCACTGGCAGTCACTGTACTAGTAGTATCTGCATTAGTGCTGGTGTAGACTGACTTACTATCAGTAACAAGTGCAGAAGTCACATCCATGAATACATCCAATTCAGTTTTGGCAGAGTAATCAGCAGTAACAGAACTACGCATACTGACAACGTGGGTGCTAGAAGACATTGTCATCTCTTCTGTTCCATTTGTCACTGGACATAGAGTGGTAGCAGACATGGCAAACAGTTCTGTTTCATTTGTCGGTAGACATGGGGTGCCAAAAGACACTGTGGTCTCTTGTAATCCATTTGTGGACGGACAAGGAGTTTCAACAGACATACTCATCTGCTCTGTTCTGTCTGCAGGTGGACACAAAGTGGTCGGTGGTTTGGCTTCAGTTTCATTTGTGGAAGGACATGGCGTCCCAGTAGACATAATCAGCTGTTCTGTTCCACTGGTGGGTGGACATGAAGTAACAGTAGGTATGGTCTCCAGTTCTGTTATATTTATGGATGGAGATGGAGTTCCACTGGACTTGGTCATCTGTTCCGTTCTGTTTGTGGCTGGACAAAGAGTGTCGGCAGATATGGTGAGCTCTTCTGTTCCACTGGACAGCAGACATGGAGTGGCAGTAGATATGGTTAACTGTTCTGTTACCCATGTAGACAGAGATGAGGTGTTGCTAGACATGGTCAGCTGGTCTGTTCCCTGTGTGGATAGATATGGAATGCCAGAAAACATGGTGAGTTCTTCTAATACATCTGTGGATGGACGAGGAGTGCTCGTGAAAATGGTGTGCTGTTCTGTTACCAGCACGGATGGACACGGAGTGTCTGTAGACATGGTGAGCGGCTGTGTGCCATTTGTGAGTGGATAAGGAGTGTTGGCAGAAATGGTAAGCTCTTCCATTGCATTTGTGGGTGGACATGGGGTCCCAGAAGACATAATGAGCTGTTGTGTTTCATTTCTGGCTAGACTAGGAGTGCTTGTGGAGGTAATGCGCTCTTCCGTTCCATCTTTTGGTGGACACAGGGTGACGGTAGACATGGTCCGCTGGTCTGTTCCCTGTGTGGATGGACACGGAGTAGCAGCAGACATGGTAAGCTCTTCAAATCCATCTGTGGATGAACAAGGAGTTTCAACAGACATGGTAATCTGTTCTGTTCTGTTTGTAAGTGGACAAGGAGTATTGGCAGACATGGTAAACTGCTCTGTTTCATTTGTTGGCAGACATGTAGTACTGGTGGAAATGGCAAGCTCTTCTGTAGGCCTACTATTTGTGACTGGGTATGGAGTGGTAGCAGATACTGTCAGCAGTTCTGCTCCATTTGCATTTGCCGACATGCATGGATTTCCGCTAGATGTGGTCATCTGTTCAGTTCCATTAGTGGGTGGACAAGGAGTGGTGGCAGATATGGTCAACAGTACTGTTCCAGTTTCACCTGTGGATGAACAAGGAGTCCCAGTAGACATAATGAGCTGTTCTGTTCCCTTTCCAGGTGGACAAGGAGTGGCTGTGGAAGTGATGAACTCTTCTGTTCCACTGGTCAGTGGAAACGGAGTAGTAGATGACATGGTCAGCAGTTCTGTTCCATTTGTGGGTGGACAAGGAGTGGTAGTAGGCATTGTCCACACTTCTGTTCCATTTCCATCCATGGAAGGATGTAGAGTTCTGCTAGATATGGTCATCTGTTCAGTTCCATTAGTGGGTGGACAAGGAGTGGTGGCAGATATGGTCAACAGTACTGTTCCAGTTTCATTTGTGGATGGACAAGGAGTCCCATTAGACATAATGAGCTCTTCTGTTCCCTTTCCAGGTGGACAAGGAGTGGCTGTGGAAGTGGTGAACTCTTCTGTTCCATTGGTCAGTGGACATGGAGTAGCAGAGGATGTGGTCAGCAGTTCTGTCCCATCTGTGGGTGGACAAGGAGTGGTAGTAGGCATTGTCCGCACTACTGTTCCATTTCCATCCGTGGAAGGACATGGAGTTCCGCTAGATATGGTCATCTGTTCTGTTCTGTTTGTGGCTGGACAAGATGTGGAGATGGCGACCTCTTTTGTTCTATTTGTGAATGGACATACAGTGGTGGCAGACATGGTCATCTGTTCTGTTCCACTTGCTGGCGGACATGGAGTGGTAGTAGGTACGGTCAGCAGCACTGGCCCAGTTTCATTTGTTGATGAACACAGAGTCCCAGTAGACATAGTGAGCGTTTCTGTTCCATTTCTGGGTGGATAAGGAGTGGTTTGGGGGGAAATGCGCTCTTCTGTTCTATTTGTCAGTGGACATGGAGTGCTCATAGACATAGTGAGCCATTCCGTCCCATTCACTGATGAACATGGAGTGTCTGTAGACACAGCAAGCTGGTCTGCACCATTTGTAAATGGAAATGCAATGCCGTTAGACATGGCTGGTTGTTCTGTTCCATCTGTTGATGGATATGAAGTGCGAACAGACATGGTGAGCTCTTGTAATCCATTTGTAGATGTTTCAACAACCGTGGTAATCTGATTTGTTCCATTTGTAGATGGGCATGGAGTGCGGACAGAGATGGTAAGATCTTCTGTGCTATTTGTGAGAGGACATGGAGTAGTGGATGATATGGTCAGCAGCACTGTTGCAGTTTCATCTGTGGATGGACGAGGAGTCCCAGTAGACACAGTGAGCTGTTCTGTTCCGTTTTCGGGTGGACAAGGAGGGGTTGCAGAGCTGGTGAGCTCTTCCGTTCCATTTCTGGATGGAGACAGAGTGGCAGTAGATATGGTCAACTGCTCTGTTACCCATGTAGACAGAGATGGGGTGTTGCTAGACATGGTCAGTTCTTCTGTTCCCTGTGTGGATAGACATGGAGTGCCAGAAGACATGGTGAGCTCTTGTAATCCAGCAGATACAGTGGTCTCTTCTAATCCAGTTGTGGATTGGCATGGAGTTTCAACAGAAATGGTAATCTGTTCTGTTCCATTTCTGGGTGGATATGAAGTGCATGTAGATAAACTGACCTGTTGCGTTTCATTTGTAGTTAGACAAGGAGTGCTGGTGGAAATACTGAACTCTTCTGTACTATTTGACAGTGGACAAGGAGTGGTGGTTGGCATCGTCCACAGTTCTGTACCACTTCCATTTGTGGGTAGACACGGAGTGTTGGTAGACATGATGAGCTCTTCTGTTCCACGAGTGGATGGATATGGTGTTGTTGAATCTGTTGACAGCTGTCCAGTTCCATTTTTGGCTGGACTTTTTCTGCTAGTATAGTTGGTCAGTGCTGTCAACAGATATGAAGTAGTATTAATGCCACCAAAATCTTCAACAGAAGTCATCACTTGTGTTGATAAATGAGTTTGGGCATTGTTGCTTTGAGAGAGAGGTGTAAATATGCCATTCGAAGATGCATATGAGAAGCTGGCAGATGGGAAGGTATGCTTCGTTAGCATGCTTGGTGAAATATTAATGTCAGTCAGTAAAGCAGTATCAGTATTGTTATCAGCAACAGGACTACTAGTAGGTGTTATGTAAACTGAAGCCTCCGGACTTGCATCAGTGAAATTATTCAAAGAAGTTTCTGCAGCAACCATGGAATGTTGCAACATACTGTATTTACTGACGTCAGGGACAGACACCGCTGTATGCTTTATGGACTGAAATTCTGTTGCATTTATGTCATCAGTAGCAGAACTAGACATCAACTGCACTGAGACTTGAGAATTAGCAGTAATGCTGTAATCTGAAGAAATATCTGTAACATCACTTGACTGCCAATGTGTGCTACTGCTAGTAACACCAGAGGAGAACACAACTGTTGTTGTAAGAGTACTGGTAATAGCCGCATGACTGGACAACATGTCAGTGAAGTTTGCAGACTGATTTAAAGAGCTGTAACTTCCATGAACAGAAGTGTATATGTCTTGTGATGTATCAATGTTACTGCCACTGAGTGAAATTTCATTAATCCCTGTGTTAGGATATGTCGTGCTGGCAGAAACAGTGTTCTGTTCCACTGCTGAAAACTGTACTGGGTCAGAAATAGAATGAGATAATACCTGTCTCACTGACCGCCTAGTACTGTTATCATTAGTGCTGACAGCAGAGGAAACTTCAGTGACACCTGAGGAAAAAATAGGTGTGGCATGAAGACTGATGGGGCTCGCTGCAGTACTGCTTTCAGCCTCAGAAGTAACCGCATCAGACGAATGGGTTTGATGAAGACTGCTATGTACCTCATCACTTAATGCATCTACAGCTTCATTAAGCTGTGCAAATACAAACTGGTGAGAATATCTGCCTGTGCTATCACTATGTTCTGCGGATCCAGCAGTATAAACTAATATGAAATGGTGCCATTCCAGATTCAGCAGCAACAAACAAAGAGATTTTATAACATCACACATCCTGCTTCTCTTCATTGTGCCTAACAACAAAGCAGCAAACCCACATCTAGAAAATAATGCCTGCAATAATAAAGAGATTGATGTGGATATCTGATATTACCATAAATGAATGCTATAATGCCTCAACTGTCAATACTCAACTAAAATCATGACCCATTTTATTCATGTTCATATTACCAATTCTGGCTAAATCAACCCTATGATTCTTTAAATACATTACAA
>Ga0126332_10000735_pt1 | contig 11284 bp, 9 predicted proteins | sample InaspJWI42metaG_FD_94482 | JGI IMG/M metagenome (GOLD analysis project Ga0126332, IMG submission 94482) | Marine gutless worms symbiont microbial communities from Oahu, Hawaii - Inanidrilus sp. 2 OAHU.JWI-42 metaG | ecosystem: Host-associated > Annelida > Digestive system > Unclassified | place...
CGAGGCAATGCGTGATAGACAATGTGCACTCAACCATGACGCGACCGAGTCGGCTCCCATTGTATCAGGTGTCATAAACAAACCGACGACGGTCGAGTTGTGTATATCACCTGTATAACGATGACTTGCTGTGGCGAAATTTTCTAAATCCACAATGCAGAAATTGCTCACGTGACCCTGACCACGCCCACTTAGGGAGCACTCACTCATCACAAGACTAAGACTTCACATGGCCAACCCGTGTACAAAATCTGAAGTCTTTAGTGTTAGCCGTTGCGGAGATATTACATGGGGTGTAAAATTCTAAAACGGGTTATTTGACCCTGACCACGTGCCACGCCCCTTTTAGGGTGGATTTGTCTTCGGCAGGGTGGGACGTGCTATGGTAAGTCAATTACCAAATATGAAGTCTCTAGGTTCACCGTTACGAAGCTGTGAATGGCGGTGCGAAATGCAGAAAATGGGATAGTTTGGAGCAGTTAGAGGGCACTCAAGGTCATCGGCAATGTCACCATTCGATAGAGCGCATACGACTTCCTATTTGACCGTTTTCGACATATAGCCGGTCATTTGTCGAAAGTCGCCGATTTTGACCCACCCCACCTGCATTTGGCGCCCTCGTAGAGGGTGACCCCGGTCGAATTTCGCGGAGATCTTTGGCATCAGAAAAGTAGAGTCCCTGGGATATCTTGTGGTGTTGTTTGTGTGATCCTCTGTTTAGCCGTTTTAGTAGAACTCCGACTCGTGACAGACAGACACCGGCCCATGGCTAGTACCGCGAATGCATAGCATCGCACGGTAAAAACCATAATCTTTCTACAAAGACAAACATAACCATGCATCTTTATGTAATGGGAGTAAGCCAACCTCAAGTAATCGTTCCAGCCTGGCAATTTTTTCAGCTTGTGATGAATGGTGTGGCCTTGCAGCTGATGATGTGGGTGATATGTGCTCTTGTATGTCAACATCTGACGATAATGTTGATAAACAACTGCCGGAAACTTGCTCAGATGTTGATGTAGGCTGCTCTGATGAAGACGGAAGCAGTTTGTTATCGGCAGTATCGTCCACGGTGATGCAGACAGCAGACTTTTTGTCGCTATTTTTCACAAGACTGTGCAAGTCGGCCGTCAAACTGTCGGCGCGGGCAGCAACTACCGACTGCGTGACGACTTCAAGTGCTTCTGGAGAAACCAGACTGCTGTCTGGAGGTCGCTCACCATTTTTATCAGAAGTCATGGCAGCACATGTGTCAGCCTTTGGCGATTCGCTCAGCACCAATACAGGATCTTCATCATCGTCGTCGTCAATGCATATCACCTCGGTAGCGACATCAACCACGTTCTTGCACCTCTGTTCACGGCACTCAACAGTTGCAGTTTTTGACTGGACAGAAACGCCGGCAATGCAGCCGTTTGCTGGTGCCACCACCGGCTGCGGAAAATCGGCACTGGCTTTCTCCGGAGCACCGATAACCCGACAACTTCGAACCGACTTCTTTTTCGGTGAGGTGCGTGACGGTGATGAAGGTGTATCGTCTACGACGATGATCTCGTTGTTCTTGTTCACTCCGAGAAGCTTTTGACGCTTGAAAGGGGGCGAACTGCTCTTGACCACGAACGACTTTTTCTGCTCCCTAGCCAACCTGTTCAGCAGTTTCTCACACCGAATGTCGTCTTCGAACTCCGGAGTACTGCCGACACCATTTTTGCCAAGCAGATGTTTCAGCGGCTTTGTTGTGCAATCCTGTCACAAATGCACATCAGCGTGCAAAATACCAAAGTCAGCGAAAGTCGACAAAACAATAATAGACAGACAGCAACGAAACTGCTAAAATATGAATAAAATAACAGCAATATCACACAATTACCTAGAAAAACAGCCCTCGGCCAAAGACTCAAGTCAGACCAACTGCATTACCACGCTTGGTATGAGACACCACTACTGCTACTGGCATTGGCTGTGCCATGCTATATACGTCACAGCTAAAACTCACAGCTCATTATGTCACAATGGAAACCTACTACTAATGTGGCCATTAAATAAACGCTAACAGGATGCGGCAGTTAGATACTTGTGCGGCACACATACTTGCAGTCACCTTTGACCATGACCTTGACTTTCAATCCCTGGCAAGCTATGGTCATGACCCATACACATGCAAAAACTCAAGGTCAAAGGTCAGTTGGCCTAAAAGACAAGAGTGAAAACAGAAAAACAGACGGACAAGATAAACTCACATTACATTACTCACATTACCTTCCCCACTAACACAGTTGGTAATAACAAGTACTGATAATAATAATAACCAGGACAACGTTTACAGTGCTATCATCATGACCAAAGTCATTGTAAGAGTTCACCCGTTTCATTTGATAAATGCAGACTGAGCACCGGGTGGCCGCCAACCCTCAGACCAAGCCAATCGACTTGGGCTGTGAGTGGCAGTTACCATCCGCATCCACCGTCGTCATTGTTATTATTATTCAGGCCATAAGCTGATACTCATTTTACTGTCCCACGAAGGGTGGAAGGCTGAGTTGACCTGGGCACTGCAGCAAAGCTGCACAGCCCGTGCCCAAGGCTGTATATCACAGCAGCTGTCGCAATAAACACAACCGCCTACGGATTGAATTGAACCTTGGTCCTCTCACATTGCAGTCAGATGTGCTAACCACCAGGCCACTGCAACCTGCAGTGCAAGTGTCCCATGTGATTTGGTAACAGGCCATACTACTGCTGTATATGTATCTGCCATAAACCTCGTGGCCCTGGTAATTCGACATTCAACAGACAGCTGTGAGACAGTCTGCTGTAACTGCAAATCTGTGTGGCATGGGCCTTACAACTTATCATCACTATATTCATCTTCTAAAACTACCAAATCACACATTTACATTTCTAATGATAACAGACAAGTATGTTTTGCAAATATTTAATAGAAATTAACAAGTAATTTATAATTAATTCATAAAAAGTTAACTATATCAAGTATAAAATCATTATCAGACTTACAAACATAAACATAAGACTTACAAACATAAGAACGATGTAACAAAAACTCTGTCAATATCAGAATTCAAAAAAATTTACCTTTAACGTTTTGTTAAACTGTGCTAGATGCACATATGACTTGTCCGTCTTATTTGCAATGTGCTGCTGACATTCTTTAACTGTTGAAATAAACTCTTGGTTCCACAGATAATGCGGATTTGATCCAGCATAACGTCGTTGCAACATAGCCACTATGTCGTCACCATGTTCAACCGTTTTCACAACTTCCAAAAACTAGAAAAAAATAAACCATCTCTTTAAATATTCAAATATCAAATAACAAATTGTGCATGTACATATTTTGTATGGCATAATAAATTCTAACATCACTAGAAGTGACATAACCAAAAACCAACAATTAAGCACACATATGACAAATCTGTGGCTCGGTGGACATTAGCTTTAACATGCTACAACTTTATGTACCTTCAGTGCTTTGACGCTGTTGGTTAGGCGACAGGAAGGGCATCCGGCCTGTAAAAAACTGAGTGGTGAGGTGCTGGCATGGTTTTCTGTTTGCAGTAAGTTGCAGACTTGCATATGTCCCAGCTGATGACACTGCCTCTCATTGTCTCTTGCTTCAGTAAAATCCAGATTGTTTTTACCTTTCTGGTACCGGCTCACCTGGGTAGTCCCAGAAACAGGTGCGCTAAACTTGTGTGTGTGCATGCGTGTGCGTGTGTATCTGATTGTGCTAAAAATCTTAACACTGTTGCAGTTTAATTTGCAAAAAAATTTACTTGAATATGTGTAACATTTGTGCATGACAATGTTATTTGCTTGGTCCTTCAATTTCCAGTCAGTGAAACCTGGTCATTTGGATTCTGGTCCAGCATTTTCTTAAATGATTTTTGGTCCTTCACTTTCCAGTCCTGCATTTTCCGGTCCTCCGTTTTCCATTCCCACATTTTCCGATCCTACATTTTTCAGTCCCGACATTCGGTCACTCATTTTCCAGCCCTGTATTTGCCACCCTTTGATCACTCTTGATCATCCATTTTCCACTTCTGCATTTTCAGTCACTCCTTAAGGCTCAGAATCACTAGCTGATGTATTAAAGGTCAGTAGGAAACAAAGATGCGAGTGATCTTGCCATCCCTTCCAACTGCTTGATCTTTGCTTCTTCTTTATCCCTTCTTTCTTTTCTCCTACCTCCTCTCTCCCACTCTGCTGAGGAAGACATCCCATTATTTTTGCAAACTGTCGAACAGTAAAGTAGTAGCACAAACACACACCCATTTAACGGCCCCTTTTCCGGGACTACCCAGGTGAGCCGATACTAGAAAGGTAAAACCAATCTGGATTTTACTGAAGCAAGAGCCAGTGAGTGGCAGTGTCATCAACTGGGACATATGCAAGTCTGCACCTCGCTCCAGACAGATAACCACGCCAGCACCCACCTCTGAAACATTTACAGGCCGGACCAGGCCAGGATTATTTAGCATAATCAGATGTAAACTGAAATGGTAAAACTGGCATGAAATGCTATATCTGAATCTATGCAGTACAACAAAATGTCAGCATAATACAATACAATGAAAATTATTATGCCCAGTCAAACAAAGCACAGTGAAATGGACTGCACATTGCAATAGGTCTGTGTTCTTAACTTCCGACTTATCTAATCTGTCATGCACCACTGGCCATCATACTAGTAATGAAATGCATAGAAATAGTCCATGTCAAAAACATAAATATCAATTTTGGGGACCAGCAGAAAAAAATATCGACACAGTATGCAACATGCCATACACATCATGTGAAAACGTTAACAACACAGCCAGTACAACAGCCATGGTCTTTTTTTTCCGGTCCTGCATGTTACAGTCCCGCATTTGCCGGTTCTGTATTTTCCAGCCCCAACATTTGGTCCGACAAATTTCTGTCTTGCATTTTCCTGTCCTGACATTTGGTCCTGCACTTTCAGTACCAGTACCCCCATGTTGACATTATGATCACGAGTCATGACTCCAGAGTCTAGACTAACCTCAAAATGCCTAGGGACCAACCTAATTCACAGAGAAAAATGTGTGATTTCACAGGATGTTTCTGAAAATATGCTCAATTTCACGGAAGTTTCAGAAATTCACGGAAAGTTCACGGGCCCCACAGACGTTATTACGAGGTGCTATGCTAATGCAAACTAAGAAATCTGTCGAATAGTACATTTGAAATTTCTGAACAATGAATATTTACTACATATAAGTCAAAACTACTACTAAGTCAAAACTCAAGACAGTCAAGCGTCCCTGTTCGGCTCAGGTAATCCCAGTTTTTGAGTTCTTAGCGATGATTACAAGCAAACGGGCTGATCTAGTGTGGTGGAATGTAAGTAAGTAACACAGTGAATACATGCTCACTATTTAGTGCTCAAGTGTGACACGTAGCAAACAGCAAAATCTGCACAAATGCTGCTGATAAAACTCTGAAACCTTCATGCAAGTAAGTGTTAAAATTCACAAAAAAAATCACAGATTTCACAGAAATAAGCGTTTTTTCACGGAAGGAGGCCAATTTCACGGAAAATGTCACGGCCGTGAAATCGTGAATTACGTTGGTCCCTAAAAATGCCCAACCAATTACACATGATATGGCATATAGAGCAGTGTCTTTGGGATCCATGACAGGATAAGTCCCATAAAACTGTCACTAGCCAGCAGCCACCAATGAGCTGCTACCTTGTCCGTCAATCTGTGTAACATTTAATAAAGGACTGAGAACATAAGATTGCTGATATATTGCAAGAAACAGAAAACAACATGAAGAGTATTAATAGATGAAAACTTCTACTGATCTCAAACCGGTCTGTAACTTGAAGATTAGTATGAACATGCACAACTTAAACAACTCCAGTACACTTCATTTTAGTTCCAAGGTTTATTGCTCTAATAACAACAAACAGTGGCTCACAAACCTCATCAAATGCTTTTCTGCTTTCCTCCATTTCACCATTACACCTAAACAATTCAGTAACATTAGCAAATATATCAAAAACAAAAGTAAGGCACATGCCACACAATAAACAATAATCAACAGCCAGAAAGGTGAGTATCAAATAACTAGAGACAGGTCCAGTAAACACTAAGAATGGTCTTCAATAACATATCAATTTCTACAATGAATACCAATACGTTCACAGTGCTGCATTCTCACAAAGTATGATGCAATGAGATATATTATGTGCACTCAGAAAGTGACACTTAGCCAGAGCACACAGAACCAAAAAACACAAAAGTTAATGAATAAATTAAAAACAAAGAATGGATATCAAGGACCTACACTGGCTACAATCATGCACAGAAGAATTCAATTCACACTGGACAGGTCCCACAATACTTGACGGACTGAGCATCTACAGTTACTGCAGTTACAGACTGAGGCCAACTGACACGACAGACTATATGCTGAGAACTAAATCTTAAGATTGTGGCTTCTGCCAGGGCCAGAGCTATGTTGAGGCATGAGGCAATTGCCTCCTTGTTATATGATCGATGAAAAAATGGCAGAGGCAATTAGGCATATTATTAAGTGTGTGTTGAAATGAAAGGGGTGATTTGGTTGTTTTTACATCTGTAGGTAGATTGTTCCATAATTTACAACCTTTAGGCCTAATGCAGAAATGTAATACAAAGCTACGCCATGGTGCTATGCTAGGAAATCTGACCAGCGATTCATAGGTGGCAGGTTCAAGCCTGGCAAGGGCATTGCGATATCATAGCTCTGAGCCAACTCAGCCTTCCATCCCTCCAAGGTTGGTAAATGAGGACCAGTTCTGGCTTGGAAGACAAAGGCAGGCACGGTTAATTCCATTTGTGGATAAATATGCTGGTGTGCAGTCAGGCAATTAAACAATAAAACAGTAATTTACCAAGGAGATTTCGCACCCAACAATACATTCATAGTTACTAGTGATACTGTCAACAGACACAATTTTGAGAGCCCAAACTGTGACTAATGTGTTTTGCGGCCGGGCTCTGCCAGGACCCGCTGGGGAAGCTTCGCCACTCCCCCAGGCCCCCTAGCTGCAATCGGGGGAGGGGTCCTACTTCTAAGGGGAAAATGGAAGGGGAGGGGAGGGAAAAATGGATGGGGAGTGGAGGGGATTGCCTCCTTTCTATTTAACTTCTGGCTATGGGACCTGCCTGCTACTCCATTCCACATGCCTGAAGAGTTTTATGTCAGATCTATGTGATAAGTGACAATGACAACTAGACATTAAACAAGTATCAGCGGTCATCAAGTGACACGTCAACGGAATCATTTTGTACACAGAGCTTGAAGATCACTGTGATAAACTACAGCGGTTAAGTGCTGAAGCTCTGAGGTATTGTTAACTTAGTTGACGATGACGATCCTGTTTATCACAATCTGAGTGTCCGTCTTTCTCCAGCTAAGTGATAACGTTTCAACGATCGATATGCCGTGGCGAAATTTTCTAAGTACAGAGTTCAGGGAAGTTCCAGAGGGAAGTACCCTTATTTTTGTACATACCCGAATTTCCTTCCAACACAGTGAAGGATTGGTCAAAAAAGCCTCCATGTTAAAACCACGTCAATCTGTGCATCTCTTTTAAGAGAACACTGACTTATGACAGTCAGAGACACAGACAAATGGACAGACAGACACACTGCCATAGCTAGTACCTGCACTAGCACAGTGTCGTGAGGGTAAAAAGGCTCAAGCAGTCTGCACAAATACTGCAGATTACCAAGTGTAATTTTCTATCATAATTATGCATGAATTTCGTACAACACTCCTACATGATAAAGTTGTGCTGTACAAATTTCATGCGGAGTTAAATGAAACAAAGTAGAACATTAGTATCAAGCTAATGGCGAATATACACCTGTAATGCTGTCATAGCAACAATGACATCATAGTGTTGCTATGACATCACATTGCTGCTGCTGTGGTAAACGAGCGGATGGCACTATACTCTGCAGCGGCAGCAGAATATAGCCCTCTGCAACAATCGTGCCAAAGACGCTAGTGTATTCTGACACCAGTAAGCAAATGCTCAAGCCTCATTGTATACCACCCAGTCACATTCTTATTGTCCAAATACAGTAAGCAAGCTAATCAGTCGACCACAACCCGGTTCTCGCTGGCTATGGAAAACGATCATGACAGTTTATGCTGTGATTTCATTTCCCATTTTCTTACTGGAATATAGACTGAATGCATTGCAGTAAAAAGCCACAAAACTGACGCAATGTAATTAGTTGCCAGCAACTGTGCATCAGTAAAGCAGTTCTTCGCGTTTCACATTCTTTCGCTGAAATAATGTTTTCCTCCCCGTCCCACACTCCATCCCATAATATTAGTAACTGAATGACGAAACAGACTAATGTGTATGCGCAACACTGCTACTGTAGTACATTGGAAAGTTTCATGCGTTGTCTTATCCTGTGGCTCGTTCTATACATTCAGAGGACAGACATCACTGATGCTGCATATCCTTTTTTCACTCAGAAAATGCCGCCAAATTGCCTAGCAGTGCAGCGACTGTAGTTTTTTCATCAAACGGGTCACTGTGATGCACACATGGACCAATAAACAACAAAACATGCACAATAGAGAACGAAAGTGTGCCGAAACTTATAATAAATGACACAATAAAATTTTTTTCTTGAACTGCAATCAGCATTTTGGTAATTTCTAACCATAAAAAGTTTCCGAGTGGTTTGATAAAATTGCTTCCGTATATTTTGTTTGAAACGTATATTAATATTTTAGCACAGGAAATAGCCTGCCCGGAGAAGCGGATTGTGCTAATTGCATCGGCACATCTGCCTAGGCAAAGGTGGCCGGTACATCACGGGGCGCTAGTGCATCCACCCTCCGTATTCCGCTACTCAGTTGAGTTGAGTTGTTCCCTATTGTGACTGTAACGCGCGCTGTATAGGCTGCCAGGTTGTGCAGGTGTCAACTGGTCATTTTGATTTTGCCGCGTGTACCGTCATCCAGAAAGCAAACTACTAAATGTCGACGATTTCAATAGCTCCAACTTAAGTCAACAATTAGCATACTTATTCAAAGTAGCTGTCTCCTTTACATCCCGATTTTCGTTACAAACTTCGTCAGCGTTTACCATTGCCAACCAACAGTCCTCAAGCAAGTCAGTCCTCAGTTAGGGATGGGCGATACTCAACATTTTGTTCACGGTTTTTACCGTGAAAAATTACCACGATACCGGGTATACCGCAGTACTTGTTCGCGATTGTCGCACCCAAAGTAAAAGGCGTGCAGTCGTTAAAGATGGAAACTTGCTTGCTTGATCCATAATCTTTCATTAATACATTATTACATCTCTGGCACAATGGCCTGCACAATTGATCAGCTAGCGCTCCACCTGCACCTGCAATTCAAGATTATTGACAATAAAGATTTTGGAATAATATATAACACCTACGTCAGACCGCATCTTGAATATTGTATACAGGCATGGTTACCAAAGCTACAGAAGGATAAAATGTTATTGGAGAAAGTACAAAGAAGAGCAACTAAAATATGGTAAAAGGACTCAAGAAGCTGCCATACGGGTCGGGACCAGGTTGAAGAAGTTGGGTATCTATTTTGACACAAGGCACTGTTATTGCAAAGAAAGCGCCATGCATCCGGGATCCGGACTCGGATATGACCACTTACGTTGACTGATATGGAAACGTCTGTAGGCCTACCAATGACTCTCCTGTCACTTCATGCCGCAGGTCCGTTTGCAGGGACGACATTCTCTTGTGCCTTGCAAGCCAAAACTTTTGCCGAACTCAAAACGGTTCTGACGGCAGACCTCATTCAGCTGTCTAAATCTCACCGTCGCTGCCGTCTAAGCTGATCAAATCTGTCTATGACGGTCTGTGGGTGTTCCATCTCAGCAATTGTTGAGTTTCACGAGATCTGTCAGTTATCATGGATGCGTAGCGGATGAAATAAGAGTAGGTCCCTATGGTGACTTACTGGACGAGCATTATCGTACAAAGAGCACATTACGATTGACGAAGACGGCTGCCATCTGCCTAGGCAAAGGTGGCCGGTACATCATGGGGCGCTAGTGCATCCACCCTCCGTATTCCGCTACTCAGTTGCAGAGTATTGTTCTCCTATATTGGCGAGATACTGGTTGGTATTGACAGCCAACTGAATAATTTCATGCAACTGATATCTGGTACATTACGAGTTATGGCCCACTCAACTTCCTTAACTACCTGTATAGGCATACTTGCTAAGTGCTAACATCGCTCCACCGGAGCACCGACGTAAGGCAGCATCAGATGTTTTTTTTCTAGATCTATACAACATTAAGGTACTCGCTCATCCGGAGTGGCCTGTCCACAGCGATATCACCCACCCCAGCTCCTCATGTTTCGATGTCCTTGTATTAGTTTTGCACATATGCACAATTTTTGTTATGCTCAGATTTTAGTGACTTTAAAGATACTAGAAACTGTGACTTATTTTGTAGTTATCATTTGCCTGTTTATTGTTATTTCTCTTTGATGACACTGATTGCAGCACTTTGTAATATCTTTGTTATAATTATTTTTTGTACTGCCGCCTGAGCTGTTTGCTGAAAACTAGATGCCTGAAAGAGAAGCATGCCGTTATAATGAACTACCATAATCTGAAAAAACGAAAAGTCGAAAACGGTAATTCTTTCACCGTGATTCTTTGAGCTACAATAAGAATAGCTGACTATAACCTCTCTACGATTGGTGTCCACCCACGCAACTGTGGTTTTGAGAACCAGCTGAAAAAAATGGCTGCGGTGGTTTTTGTTTTTGTTGTTAATAACTTATCGTAATTTATTGTATATAAGTGACACATTGAAAATAATACGTGTGGTAAGTCATGTTTGTTGTATGTATGATTTCTTACGTGTTTTAATTCGCAAATATGTCGCTGTAAGCCTGATAAGCTGTGACATCTGGTAAGCGGAAATATGTCGAAAATGTTTTGGCAGTGTTACTGGACATCTTGCCGACATATTAGGTTGCGCAGAGGTGGCATGTTTACTTTGGTGGTACCAGCGTCATCGTTGAGAGGTGCTATGGCGTTCCTTCGTCTTCGTGCTGGCCAAAATAGTTTTTAATTATTGAAAAAAATTTCCTATCGTGTTAGAGGTGTTGGTGCAGTTGTGCAGAGCATTTAACTGTAGAATCTTATACGATCATTATCTCCCTACAGTCATACTTATTATTATTGGTATTCCATCACCCACTCACTCTTTCAC
>Ga0126332_10000737_pt1 | contig 11278 bp, 4 predicted proteins | sample InaspJWI42metaG_FD_94482 | JGI IMG/M metagenome (GOLD analysis project Ga0126332, IMG submission 94482) | Marine gutless worms symbiont microbial communities from Oahu, Hawaii - Inanidrilus sp. 2 OAHU.JWI-42 metaG | ecosystem: Host-associated > Annelida > Digestive system > Unclassified | place...
ACTCGAGTAGTCTTTAACGATATTGACTCTAGAACCTAATGGTACCTGACTGTTATCGTTAGCAGCAGAATTAACAACCGGGTGGGTTTTTTCTTTGTGTAGATCTAAGCCTCGTTGTGAGGTAAATGTGATGTCGCACATGTTACAATCCAGGAGTTTCGTACAAAGTTTATGTTTTTTAGTTTCATGTACTTTTAAAGTGCGAGATGATCCGTACACCTTTTTGCAACTATCGCAAGGAAATTTTCTCACTTTATTGTTGTGAGGTCTACACTCTTTTGTCTTTGGTTCTACATCGACACCACGCTCCTGCTCTGCATCATCATCACAATCTAAGTACCTGTGACTACGCCATATATGAAGACCTAATGCCTGCTTGGAAGAAAATGCTTTATCGCACAACAAACACTTAATCGGTGTTTGTTTGATAATGGTAGACTTTTTGGAAGCAACGAGGTGTTTACTCAACGGCTCTATGTTCGTATTAGCTGCGCCAGTTTTGCTGTGCATCTTCGTCATGTGAATGTTTAGTGCGCGACTTATCTTAAATTCCTTTGAGCACATTGAACAACACAATTTTGCTCTGACGTTTGTCCACGTAGACTTGTTGCTGGTTACTTCAGTTAAGTTTTTACCGCAATCGTTAGCAATTCCACACTCATTTTCCACACACACACCAGTTTCACCTTTCTCAACAGACTGCGTCCCACTCTCCACACACGTTTTTCGCTCATTTGTCACACCACCACCAGACTCCACACATTCCACAGTATCTGTTTGGCATGCCACATCGACTCCTGTCTTCTTTTGGCCACTATAACCACATTCCACACTCTCCGAAAAATCCATTTCACACTCCTCTCCTGCACTCACGCCAGACTCCTCTCTCTCCACACAATCCACTTCAGATAGATTGTAAGGAGAGAGAACAGAAATCGTCTCACACTCAGAAACAACTTCACCTACTTCCGTTTCACTCTCACCACTCTCACTGCATTCCCCCTTCTCCACCGACTCTATTTCACATTCAGCATCAACTCCACATTCCTTTGCTTCACTCACACCACTTTTCTCACTGTAAATGCTCTCAGTGTCACCAGTGTCCTGCGTGTCTGGACGAGCACCACCGTCACATGCAGTGTCAGGATGGTGCATTCTCCGGTAATGATTGCGCAAAGCGCGCTTCGAAACACACTTTTCTCCGCAGACACTGCATGTGATGGACAGTGTCGTCATTGACACAGGGACATCCTGGTGACACTCAGATCTCACCACACACTCAGGGCTTACCACACTCTTCATCGTAGCACTGATGGTAATCGGACTGCGACGTTTTACCATATCGGCGTACGAAGCACGCAGAGGAGAAGAAGACGTGTCACTATTAACAACATCTGTCCTTTCGTCGTCCCATGAACTTACAAACACAAAGCTGTACTTGCTCACGTCTACCTGTACCTGATGCCACACCATTGTCTCTCTACTTAGTCCCTGTCGTTCGGCCTCCCGAGGAACCACTGGCTTAAATGTCCTCATCCCTTGCAGGACATCGAAATGCCCTCCTGATGACAACAGACAAATGTAACCCTTGTGGGCACCGTCTCCGTAAACGTGCCACTTTCGACAAACGCCATCAAACACAAACACGGTCACGTCATAAAGAAGAGAGAATGTAACCAAATGCGCATCCTCCATCCAGAGCAGACTGCCAACGGATTGCCTATGAACCCCATCTACAGCCTGAAGCATTTCCTTATGATACTGTGACAAATTAGGATTGAAACGAGCGAACTCCGTTTGTTGAATGAAAACATGCGGATTGGCGTAAAACGCCTCTATCATATCTTTAATCACTAATGCATATTGCCGCTTATCTCCAGTGAGAGCGTATGCCAAAGCACTGTAACCACAGAGACCATTGCCTGGCATACGCTCTACTTCATATTCTACTCCAAAACAATCCTTCATGCTGCCGGTAGATTACTCACATGCAAAAATACAAAATAACCTCACCCAACGAAGCTCTGTTGATGCACTTCTACAAAGGCCGCCGTACAAGAAACGACTACCTGCAATAAACAAAAAACACTACATAATCACTACTGTAATTGTAACCAGCCGAGCTGCGGCAAAACTGACAGCATTCATTGCTTACCTTCAACCCGAAGAAGGCAGAGGGGAAGGGAAAAGAAGGGCAGATGGCAATGGTAGGGTTTTATTGTTTAACATAAAAGACCAACGGCTAATCTTTCTGCAACAATCGCCACTCGGCGCTCTGTTTGCTCTATTATCTGCTGCCGCCGACATCACACGCAATACATACGGTGACATTGACGTAATTTCGATGCCAGCTAGCTTTCACCACCATCTTATGGGTAAAACTCTGCAGTCAACCCGCAGGTGACGTGAAGTGAATCACGCCATAGACCTGGCAGTAGGCTGCCATTACTTTCTGCCAGGCCTGCAGTACCTACGTAGCTTTCACCAGATGGCGCTACCTGTAAACGGCAGCACACATCTGATTCCAACTTACTACTCATTTATCGACCAAGAAAGGATGAAAGGCTGAGTTGGCATAGTTGGCTGACCTGGAGCTGATGGTTTACCCACATTAGTGGTCACCCATCAGCTACAGGTCGAGCGCAGGACGGAAAGTTCGCCAGTCAGAGACCGACGTTCTACCACTGTGCCACGCCACCAACGGCCAAACATTGTTTTACTAGCGTCCCAGACGCTACTGGGGAAACTCACACCGCTCCACAGACCCTGTGGCCTAGCTGCCCCGTCTCAAAGAACAAACTCTGCCACGGCCCTTCGGGTCTTGATCTTCACCCTTCGATCCCCACTTCTCAGTGCCTCCTCACTTTAGTCTACATTATACCACCCCTGCTAAGGTCACCAAACGAACGCATTGTACCATCGCCCACAGTAACCAACTATAAATCATACCAACTTTCCATCGTCAGGGCATATCGGCTAAGTCTTTAACTGTTGATTTTTGTCGTTTTTCACAGCACAGCGCTAGTTATATGCTGTCGTCGTGTCCGCTTGTCTGTCTGTCCATCAAAAGTCGGCGTTTTATCGAAATGACTGGACGAACCGAGCTGGTTTTTGGCACGGAGGCTTCCTTCCACTTATCCCCCACTGTGTTATAAGGAGATTTGTGTATCTTCAAAAATTACCACACTTCACATGGTAACATCTCTGCAGCAGCGCCCTAAATAACTGTGCTGCGTTCGAGAGCGCGACGGACTGACAAACAGACAAAACACTCAATATTTTTGGTTCCGTCAGAGGCGTTTGAAGTTTGAGAACCTACGAATTTTGCACGGTGATAGAGGACCTCGAGCACATTTTGCGTCTCCAAAACGTTTTCGGATCCAAGGCGTAGTTTCATCGCTAAGAGCTGAGCAATGGCTAAAAATCGGCGACTTACGACAAATAACTGGCTCTATCTCGAAAAGGGTACAACATGAAGGCACAGTTACTACTTAAATAGGAAGTCGTATGCGCTCTATTGATTAGTAGCATTGCAGATGACCTTACGTGACCCCTCAAATTACTCCAATGTGTACACTTTGCAGCGTGTTTCGTATCTGCATCATGGGTATAGAAAGAAACTTTAAATACGGTCTGCAGACTAATGGTAGCAAGTCCCAGCCTGTTGATGAGAAGTCATCCCTGAAAGGGGTGTGGCCCATTGAAATCTCTGTATCGGCTAAAGCTAGAGATTCAAATTACGTGTATTAGTTGGTCGCGTAAAGTATTAGCCTTATGATGCCTGGCTATCTCCCAAGTGGGCGTGGTCAAGTTCACGTGAACGATTTCCACATTTTTAGGCCGAGATCACATCTTTCGAGCAAATAAAGCGAGACATTTCAAATTTGGTCAGGAGATAAAACGTAGAGTACTGGCATTTCACATGTTAAAGTTCTGCAATATGGAGGTGCATTCATAGTCACGTGACTTATTTTTTTGGAAATAACATCTAACATCTCAGAAACGGTACTAGATAGATGTATAATATCGGTGGACGACTAATAAGAAATCGCATGCATGTGTCCTATCGAATGGCACCAATACCAATAACCTTGAGTGACCCACTTTCGCTGTTTTAAAGATTTCCAACTCCTATTCATCAATAAACATGACGCGTATTAACTCTGTTGGAATGGAAAAGTATTTGTGGTCTTTAGTCGTAACTGTTTACCGAAAATGAAACTCTTTTCAAGGACAGGCCCCTACCGCCAGTCATGTACACTGTAAAAGTGGTAGTATCAAAGAAATGAAGCACAACAGATGCATCGTTACTAAACACCACTGATAGGAAGTAGCATATGGCCTATCAATTCGAGCCATTTATAATGAACTTGGATGACCATAAAGATCATTTGTCTCTTGCAGGACTTGTCAAATGTAATTTCACGAACATCTGTGCCACATTTTGCACAGTTTCAACTGACAAGGTGAGTCCCATGGTCCCTCAGCGATAGCTGAACATCTTATATTAGTTAAAGTAAAGATTTATGGCTTTTGAAATGGAGGCCTGCTGCCATTAGAAATTTCAGGATTTTAACATTTGCTAGGTGATTTGTGTCACCGTGGCTGACATCCACCAGCTTTTATTTTAAAATTTTGGCATCGGCAAACTAGAATCCCTGGGCTATCGCGTGGTTTTGTTTGCGTAACCTTATGTTTAGTCGTTTAAGTAGAACACCGACTTGTGACAGACAGACGGACACAGAGCCATAGCATAAACCGTGGTAGCATAGCGTCACACGGTAAAAATCAAACTGGATTTAGATTACCAACAAATAACCACACACAACTAAAAAGTATAGATTTATGATGACACTGACTATCTTTTTACCTCACCTTGTTAAACTAGATACACTTCAAATGACTGACATTCCACAAATCCTAGCTAAACTGTTTTGGGATATCGTTGTTAGCCCTGCACCAACTTTAGTTACTTTTCACTTTTGTGATCAAGGATAATTTACACACAAACTTATTAATTTTCTCACTTAGGCATCAACTGTGTTATTACATTCTCTCAAAAACTTAGTAATATGAGAATAATATCATGTTACCAACTGAGCAAGGAAAGGTGACTATATAGTTAAAATATGGTGGAAAATGCATTAACAGATTTAACGCTAAAATCATGTCTAATAATAACGGAAAAAGAATGAAGATATTCGCCTCATATTTCGCAGTGTTATAGCAAAAAAACACCAACTAAAACCACCGAAAATTGTCATTTTCGGTATAATAACATTGAGCTAATTTGCAAAGAATATTTAACAGCTATATAAAAATTTCTACCTGATATTTATTTTAGGAGCATTCTGGTGAAATTTCTTTTTATTTTGAACAGTTCCAAAGATATGGTGTGTCGAAAATGTATGAGTTTTTGGGCCACAGGGTAGAAACAGTGACATGTACAAAATCCTAATGAACGTGTAGGTGCCGAAGGTAATCCGATATCGAATTTCAAGCCATCAGTCAGCAAACAGTAACATCATAAAGAACAAGTGGTCACAGTAATGTAACGATCGCCAGCATCGTCGTTTACCCACAGATCGTTAAATCGTATTCGCCATATGGCGACAATGCACGTTCTAATGTAATAATGGTTTTTATGGAAGGATTCCAGATCGTGATCAACAAACACGTGAACATATAAAAGGCACACCACCAGTTTGAAATCTTACCAGTTCATGCAGCGCGAGGCGTCAAAATACATCATCATGCTAAATTTCATGCAAAGGGTTCAAAGGTTGTGGAGTTTTGGAGAACGCTTTACACCATACCAGGCAGCCGAAATTTTAAAGTTTGCATCTACCACCTTAAAGTTTTGAACTTCAAATTTTGTAGCGGTCAGCAGCACGATTAAGAGGCCCGTTTTGCAGCATCCTGCCAAAATTCACGAAGATCGGTAAAACGTTGCTAAGATATGGCGATTTTTAGATGGTTCAAAATAACGATCAATTTTCAAAAATTCTAAATTTAAAATGGAATACCCCCTGCAGGGGGCGAATATTTGTCACCATACCAAATGTCGTCAAAATCGATGAAATTGCCCGGGAGACATGACGATTTAACGCATTTCAAAATGACGGCCGTCCGTCATGGTGAATTTCTTGTGTGCGTATTTGGGTCACCCACGATGAGCACTTGGTGGTCTTTAGTGTTGTGCAAAAATTGGTTGGAATCAATGTAGTACTATTGATAAATATGCAGGTTTTGATATTTTACGTGTTATGCTTTACAAAGCCTATTCATGCACAAAAAACAGGGCTCGGGGGGACTTGATTACATAAATGGGCAGCAGCACAAATGGGACCATGAAAGGCACATATGTACGCCGGCAGAAACGTCATATGATGTATAGATCGTCATCTCGGTCTACGGGCGATGACTCAGCGCTATCGCAAAAATAAAGAAGAAAGACAAAATGTTGGCCGTTATGTTAAGAATCGAAATAGTGCAGAAATATATTTTTTTTTAATTACACAATGACACATTACTTAATTTTACAATAAAGCAGCACGTATAAATGTTAAAACTGCAGTTTATTCAGAGTCGGCGACAGATCAAAAACCTCAAAAGTCACAAAAAAAGGTGATACTATACTCAGCATCACGTTGACACTTGACACTCAGGCATCTCGGTTGGCTCATCCGTTTTTGTGAGGCTCACGCTTGGTTTAACGTATTCCCATGGCGGTGCCGTCACAAAGCAACAGCATTAGTGATTTGTCATTGCCAGTGGAGTAAATTTGACGCCGTATAAAGTAAACGTTTTATCGCTGTAAACCTTTGCACAATTTGTATACACGGCGATGCGCCCTTTTGCCCAATTACTTTGACCTCTTGTTTGTTCTCGCCAATGACTCACAAGCCATTATATGACGGTCACAATCATAATGCAGTAAATATAATGATAACAATCATGTCAAGTAATTGATATAAGTACGCTGAAATATTAAATATGATAAAACGTAATTAATGCCAGAGATCAGCATTTTTGAAATTTCGGTTCACTATGGGATGAAAATCCGCTCCAGGACCCCTTGGCACAATGACGATCGGACGTTTCCACGACGGGACGTTATCCCGAAAGCCATTTCCCTAACGAGACGTGACTATATCAGTACTTCAAATATCGCCGCATCGCCGTGTGTACAAATCGTGCAAAGGTTTAAAATGAAAAATGTTTACTTTATACGGCGTCAAATTTACTCCACTGGCAGTGACAAATCACTAATGCTGTTGCTTTGTGACGGCACAACCATGGGAATACGTTAAACCAACATGTGAACTCAGCGGTGTCAAATTTCCTCTGTACAGCTCGGCAGTGACGTCATCGCTGTTTGTTTACATACGCAGATTGCACAATTCATATTTTCAGACTGCTTTTTCACATAAACGCAAACATGTATGTTTACGTACTGTACCCTACATTGCTAAGGTCAAATGCTGTTTGTGTGTATATACACTGTGAGTCCAAAAAACAACACACCAAACTCTTGCCCATAACTTCACCAAATATTAACCGATTTTCAAACTTTCTTCACGATGGTCTCGGTAGTAAATTTGCACCAAACTCATGTATAAAACTTCCACCACCCCTTAAACATGTCGCTATACTACCTTGTGAAATATGAACGTCAGAAAACTGCTGTCGGTCTGAAATATGTATTGTAATTAATGATAAATCACAAGGTAGTATAGTCAAGCATTTCATATGTGATGTGTTACTTCACTACACATTTATCATTCAACCTGCTGGCGAAAGAATTTTTAACATTGGTGAACATTTGGTGAAGTGACAGGCAAAACGGTCGATTGTTTCATGCGTCCCATTCGCATTGCACTTTTAGTCTCAAAGATGCTTATCTCGCCAGATAAGTTGAATAATTGTATATTATGTACAGAAATTGTTACTGATCGTTGTTATGTTAATAGGCAGATTAGCGTGAGTTTATTATCAACAAATATCAAACTGCTGTAGACCAGTTTTGACTGAAACAGACTGAGGCCATCAGTGATTGACTGACTGCTGAACATGTATAGCATTTTGCTGCGACAGGTTTTCTATCTTGTGGCAGTTGTGTACAGTTGGTCATGGGATTTTCTATATGGCCAATGTAAACAGCTTTCGATAATAAATTATATAATGCTTATTTCTACAGACGTTTATTTTAAAACAGTATTTCAGTGGCAAAGTCTCGCATGACAGTCTGCTTCACTTACTCCTTGAGCACCGCGATTTTTTGAAAATAAATATTTTACAAGGTAGTGTACCAACACGTTTAGGGTGTGTTAGGGTATTCTAATATGACTTTGTTACAAATATCATGCTCAGTCTAAAATTGAAAGAATTATGAAAATAAGTTAACATTTGGTGATGTTGCGGAGAGGAGTATAGTGTCTTCTTTTTTCGACTCACAGTGTAGTATAATTTACATGTATATGCTAAAGCTAATATATCGCCGTTTTCAGCGCTAAGCTGTTACAATGCATTTCCAAAGGGACACAACAACCCCCAAAATTTCGCACTCTGGGGGGATCCGAGCCAACACTCAACATGTGGTTCTCCGGGCCCACCCGAGTCCACAACGCAAACCGCATCGTGATCGGTTCACCCCTTGTGCAGGGCTCATGCTAGTTTCCAACAGACACACACACAGACAGAAAAAACACGCTATATCGATAGCAAGAGGCCACGCATTTGCATTCAGTGATGCGATGCGGCCTAATAATGGTAAGTGGTAGATCTGTCGGGGATCTGAAGTACGTTACACTAGAAAAACTGGTCTCCATCGATGATCGAGGTCAAACAGACCGCGCTACCAAGCTAGGCTTTGCCACTGTCGCTGTCCTCGGCCGCGCCACACCGCACGCCTCGCAGTGCTAGCTCACGGCAGATAAGGTTACAATGGAAACCTACTGTTGCGGCCATCGATCAATACTCATAGTACGCCACAGTGTTGGTACACACATTTTGCATCGATCTTTGACCGTGACCTGTAGAGTTGACTTTAAGTCCCCCACGAGCTAGTCATAATCCATACAGATCCAAACAAGTGTGTGTTAGCCTCGTCTCTCTCCTGTCAACACCACACTGTTCGCATTTCCTGCTGAGCTCCGCCGTTGCCGCTGAGCACCGGTGCCTGCTATTGACCAATATTTCGTGCCCCAGGCAGGGCCGGATTTAACTGGTAGGAGGCCTGGGGCCTGAATAAAAGTTGGGCCTAACCAGAACGATGATCAACAACGCACGACAACTAAGTCGTAGTCTCGTAGGCATCTATCATTAGCCAGAAACAAAATATGAACGGTTTGGTGGGTGGCCCTCTGTTGGAGGGAGGCCTGACACCTTAAATCCGGCTCTGGCCCGTGGGGCGTTCAACAGCAAACCCGCCGCTGCTGGTGTAGATCGATGGGACAGACAGACGGACGGACGCTCAACCGTTGCTCAAAACCCAGGCTCCACATACTATTCAGGCAGTGCTGAACATGCATGTCAGCTGTCAGTTGGTTACAAACAGACTGTGTAAACCGACGAACGGACGGACACTACCGATCGCATTACTAACTGCTAACTCACAAGTCAACCGTCCATTCTGAAAAGATACTGGCGGGGCAACTAAACAGCGTAATGGGCTGGTGGGGAAATTCCACACATCAAAAATGCCCCGCGTTCAGTGCCTTGGTTGGTCCCACCCAAGTTCACACTCCAAATGACATCACCACTGGTTCAGTCATTTTTGTACGGCTCACAGTTATGACCAACAGAGAGAGACGCACAGGCCATACTACATCTATGGTAACTGCCAGCATATTATTAGCAGCGTATTTAACTGAAAACAATGGGCGATGCACCCCCCTGCTGGGATCCCAAATTTAAAAAAAAATCTGCTAGACCAAGCCTTCTCTCTGGTTGCTGCATACACCGCGATAGGCCCCTGGTAATTTCATTTCACTTTTTTGCCATGGACGGGGAGTAGACCATTTCAAGTGGATTGAAATTTGTTCCTTCACCAGGGATGTTTCAGGCCTAATACAGACATTACATACAGCAGAAAAAAACGATACTGAAATGACCGAAAATGACTAATTTTGAGGCCTTTTTCTTGCAAGCATTTTAACTTCGGCGCTAGCAACATAACTTGGAACTCGGGGCCCCTGGACAAATATCCAAGTCGAGCCCTCCTTCCACTATCCATACCATGTCTCCCCCTTCCGCACCCTCCCTCCCCTTCCCATCCCTCCCTACCCCATTCATGTCCTTCCCTTCCGTCCGCTTCCTCCCCTCCCTATCCCCAACCCTTTCCTTCCCCTTCCCTCCCCCATACCCTTACAACGGTTGGGAAGTCTCGGGGAGCGCTATAGCTTCCCCAGCGGGTCCGGACGGAGCCAGGACGCCAAACGCATTTTTGTGCAATTCACAGCACAAAGTCTACAAATCTGTTAAAAAGTTTCACCCACGTGCACAAGACATGCATACAACATACACAGTTCTGAATTGTGATTATTTGTAAATTTTGTCCAGGTGACAATACAATTCCTGCGTTATTTGGGAGATCGATACACCAACCCCCTCGACTGCCTGCAGGATTGTGCAGTAACGGGAAAATTATTACTATTTTTTGCCCTGGAACTCGACAGCCCCCTGGATTTGCCCACCATGTCCACCCCTTTCTACGCCTCTGCCTTTTACAAATCCTAGATACGCCACTGCATATTATTACATTTTGCACAGCGATGCAGCTTAAATTAAAAGAAAAAGAACAAATAACAATTTAGCACATGCTAATGGACCTACTGCTGTCGCCAAAGCATTTGCTAGAGCGAGGACGGTGTCGCCACAGATCGTATCGTATATGGCAGGCCTACGCGAACACTGTTCAATCGTGGAATAGGCACACATACGTTAAACGTACGCTGTACAATACAACAATTAAGAAGTATCAGCGGTCGCTATTGGAGCGCGTGACAATCTCAACTCAACCAAAGCTATTAAATATAGCTTTGACAACTCAACGAGTATCTACGGACGCACCTAAACAACCAAGGCCCGCGTCTATTTCGGTATGACTAAATACCGCAAAGGACTGCAAAGGAACATTATGGGCTAGGCTGCAGGAACAACAACAACAACCATTTAACGGCCTCTTTTCCAGGACAACCTGGGTAAGCCGGTACCAGAAAGGTAAAACCAATCTGGATTTTACTGGAGCAAGAGACAGTGAGTGGCAGTGGCATCA
>Ga0126332_10000738_pt1 | contig 11267 bp, 9 predicted proteins | sample InaspJWI42metaG_FD_94482 | JGI IMG/M metagenome (GOLD analysis project Ga0126332, IMG submission 94482) | Marine gutless worms symbiont microbial communities from Oahu, Hawaii - Inanidrilus sp. 2 OAHU.JWI-42 metaG | ecosystem: Host-associated > Annelida > Digestive system > Unclassified | place...
TATTTTGATTTTTGATTGGAGGCCTCAGTACAGTACGTCACTACGTCAGTAGTTAGTTTACTCACTATACGTCAATTAGGCCACAGAACAATTGGAATTTCTGAACAGTGAACCTTATTATGCTAGCAAAAAAATTGTTAACCAGTTGTCAGATTTTCCGGTACGCTGTACCGGCTCGTACCATCACAAAAAAAGCACTGCCGCTAAGTAAATTAAGAGTTAACACATTCCAAGCCAGTTTTACGGCCAGGTTGGGCTAACATGTCACAAAACAGAAACCAGTGGCAGAATTTTGACTGTCGTACAAAAGAAATGGCAATGAAGTTCAACAAGAACCAAAAATTAAGAAATATGGTATAACTTCAACCAACTGAAACCACCGACCGCGGCCACGACTTTTTGCCTTGCGTCGGACATACGTTATTCCATACAAGTCAAACAGTGCAGTGAGATCGATCAGTGCCAATGAGCGGACTCGTTCAAGGTCTTTTTTACTGAGCCCGTCGACATCAGTGATTCCCAGACCATCTTCAGTCATCACTATTTCCTGCACATCATTTGTACAATCTCGTATTTCTGAAAACAGCCCGCGACCAGCGGGTGGTCTTTCACCAACAGATTCCCACAGAAATGACGCAAAACTGTGTTTTTGAAACTTGGAACAAAACCGATTTACTGCCATTGTACTGGTCAATCTGTTTTAGCCAGCACCCCAGTTAAGAACCTAAATATTTTGTTGGAGCTGGCAGTAACTAGAACATTTGGTCTATGAAGAAAATGCAAAAGTTCTCCTCAGTAGTTTTACTTACACTGTCTCAGAATAATAAACTAAGTACTGGAAGTATTACAACGACACTAGCATAGAAAAGATGCATCTAAGATAACAACAGTGTTACACAAAGCAGGATACTAAAACAAGCAATTTAAGGACAAGGGAGACTGCAGTTATAACTCAAAACACGACTATTCAATTTATCACAATAATAAAAAAAGTTCTCACCAAAGTAACACCAAAAATAGTTTACTTTGAAATGGAAAACTACGAAACAATACGCAGAATACTGTTATTTAATATAACAGGCTTTACTAACCGGTAACGTTTCATTAAAAATGTCAGGATTTTTGGAATTAACCTACAAAATAGCACAAACTACCAATATAATACAACAAATATATAAAAATAACGATATTGCAAACAATGCAAAAATGAAATAAACAGTAATAACAGCTTACACCTGGACAACAGGAAATTGATATAAGACTGTGAAATATATACTGAAACATCATCATGTATCAACGCTCATGTCTGTCATATCTAACATCGATTCTGGCTATAGAAATACAAAAAAAATACTAAACAACTGTCTCACCCCAATTTATAATTTCCAAACTAATCCATTAATTATGCTGCAAATCCCAAAAATTATGTTTTAATCTACATGGGCAAAAAGCTCAAATTCAGAAAACTACAATGTCAGCAAACACAGCAACACATCAGCAGCTACACATACACATACACCGTTTAATGGCCCTATGTCCGGTACCAGAAAGGTAAAACCAATCTGTATTTTACTGAAGCAAGAGACAGTGAGTGGCAGTGGCATCAGCTGGGCCATATGCAAGTCTGCATCTCGCTCCAGACAGATAACCATGCCAGCACCCCACCAATCAGTTTTTTACAGGCCGGATGCCCTTCCTGCCGCACAACCAACAGCGTCAAAGCACTGAAGGCAAACATCAGCAGCTAGACAATGCAGAGAAAACCATCCACAAGCTGTTTTTGCATAATGCAGTATTAAAATGATCTTCTGAAAACCGTTAAGACGTCAGTTCACATATGCTCTAGTGTGCAGCATTTTCCGAAATGAAGTCAACAACCTAATGAGTTACCAACATTCACAATGAGCCGTTTTCTCACAGCAAGAAGAATAACTATAAGTCAACAGCAAGCCAGTCGAAACTGCCTCTGCACAAGCATGCATGGACTTATGGATGCACGCGCAGATGCATACACAGGCATATGCACAGACGACTGGACAACATGCAAATTAGAGACGACCGGGAACAGATTTTTACATTCCCTCCATTCCTATTCCCATACAGCCAATTCCCATTCCTTCCCAATCCTACTGCCAAGTCTAAGTCACATTCTCATTCCCGTGGGATTCCCATTGGATCATTCCTATTCCCATACCATTCGTATACATGCAAGGTAATACAATTAAGTGTAAATGCAAACAGCTGACAGTCGAGCAACAAAAAAACAGCTTCACAGAAAACTATAGACATCAATTGTTGAAAAATAAAAATTCTGAAAAAAAAACCATCCACAATACTTTGAACATCAGACAAAAGTATTTCTACATTCATCCTTCAAAATGTTATGTCAGTTATGGTTGAATAGCGCAATGGTGCACAAATCTCAGCCCAGAGGCAAGCGGGAGTAAAAAATTAGCATGAATCCGTGTGATCCATGGGATTCCAGTGGGATTCCCATTCCCATGCTCCAATGCAAACATAATGGCTCCAGCCCATCTATTAATGGTCAGAGGCACAGCAAATGAAGCAGAGACAGACCACAGTAAAATGGCATCTGCGAGAAGCAGGGCGAACACTGGCATCACGTCTCGGCTGATCTGCATTTACTTGGCTGTCACTGAACCTGCTACTGGTCGGGTGAACACCGATTATTGAGACACCTGTAACCAGCCGCAGTGCGAACAATAAACACACGAGCATGCACATTAATGATGGTCTTTGCAGATATAACAATGATAATAACAATAATCTATCTAACTAAATTCACAATGAAGCGCAAGGCGGGGCGCTGCCGCAGGCCGTGCCGGGACTCGCAGGGCCTGGCATACAGCCTGCGGCAGAGCCAGCGCCGGCGGACAGGTCTGGCGCCGTTAGTAATAATAAAATGCACTTCTATAGCGCCACTAAGTCCTGACTGTGTCTATGCATACAAAGTGTTACTTTTATCAAGCAGTTTTGGCACTATAAAAATGTTAACTTGCAGGTTATTACTGTTCTTAAGATATTAGAAAACTAAATGCAAATACTGCTATTCCTCTATTTTATATTCATAAAGAAATAACGACAAACTGATTTCAGTAAATTCAAATGATCGCAACAGCATAGTACATAATCACTGACAAATTACAATTTTTTTCTAGAAACCAGCAATAATCTTTGCTGACAGATGTTTGTCACAAGTGCGGTGTCACCTGATTTGGAAAAGCCATCGACAGTTGAAGATGAGCTACTGGTCAAGGAGTAGAAACCACGATGACCAAGTAACTTGGAGCGATACGACGAGCCGTTGGTAACAGCCGGCTGTGGAACTATCGAAGCAGGTGCCTTCCCATTATCAGTAGCGGTGTGAGGCTACAGCCACATTCACAGTCAGACTAATCACAACGACGCTTTAACAATACTAGCAACTGACGAAGTTGATGAAGTTTATCTGCCACTTGGGCAGCACATCAAAATAAAATATAATACAACAAAATACAATGTGACAGCACACAAGGAAATTAAAAGAACTATATCAAACGTGTGCATCTAAAAGCATCACACACTAGCATTTAAAAGTTAACAACAGCAGTTCAGCACTTTCCGCTACAAGAAACACTCTCATACACAAGTACTGACCCACAACGTGGACAGTACGGCTAAAATGTATCCCCTGGTGAGTCACTTTGAGTGTATTCCTGCATTAATGTATGCAACCACATTAACCTGTGCTGCCTCCTGATGAATCAACTTGAGTACAGGACAGATGAATGAACAGAGAGGTGGATAAAAACAGACAGACGGATACCAGACCAGTGCTCTATGCTTTCCACTCTGGACACAGCTAGCACACACACCCCCGTTTAACGGCCCTTTTTCCGGGACTACCTGGGACAGCCGGTACCAGAAAGGTAAAACCAATCTGGATTTTACTGAAGTAAGAGACAGTGAGTGGCAGTGGCATTAGCTGGGCCATGTGCAAGTCTGCACCTCACTCAAGACCAATAACCACGCCAGTACCTCGTCACTCAGTTTTTACAGGCCGGATGCCCTTCCTGTCGCCCAACCAACAGCATCAAAGCACTGAAGGACACAGCTAGCATAACAACAGAATGATAGTCCACCTGCAAACAGGGTGTGGCAAAAACTTCGCGGACATCGGCGCGCTGCTGTCGACGTTTGTTCAGCGTTGCGTTGAGCGTGTCGACTCTTTTCTTCACTGCGTCGGCCTCGTCTTTGTTTAGAGACCGCGTCTCGCGATCCAACAACTCTCTGTCCACCACTTCTCCTCCTATACAACAACGCACGATGTCTCATTCACGGAACGGTTTTTCTGTGACACAATGATTCTTGCACACAACAGTATTTGAACAGCCAAACCAACTTTTGGGCCCCATCATCCGTACACTCTGCATAGAAGCAGTCACTAACATAGATGCAGACAGCAGTGGACATTAACTTTTTCATATATTAAGATGTGTTTAATCACTTATTGTACTTAAATTGAAATTTCAGCCATCTACCATATCAAAGACTTGAACCATTTTACGTAGTAAAACATAGCATGTTGAACCTTCAATCTTTGATGCCAGATGACCATATCCAGTATCATTTAGCCACGAAAATGCATCTTCTCCTTCTGTTTAATGCACACGAACAAAATATATTCAAACACTATACGAGTATGGTCCAAGTAATCCACCTAATATCATATATGCTTCAAATTTAATAAATGTCAAGTATCAAACTGTATTAACACTGCAGAGCGTCTAATATTAACTGAAGTTATCTACAATCTTCTGCAAGGAAATTAGTTGCCACATGACGTATCAACATTCACTGTCATTACTCAGTCTGAAAGTTGATACTCGTTTTACACTTACTATCTCAAGGAAGCTGAAAAATTGGGTCAATTGAGGCACTGCAACAAGAATGTGCAGGCCAGATAAAACAAAACATAGACAAGAATGACTTTACTGTCACCAATAAATATTGCAATCATGCAATGAAACCACAAACACTCAAAGAAATAACTCCAGAACAGATAAAAACATTGATTTCTTCCTCGGTGAAGCTGCACGACAAAAGCACCTAGTCATATGCCACTTGAGAAACATCGAGATAAATGCTGAGGTTGGATATGACATACAATCTGTAAGTGTAAAGACAACAGTACACTTATTAAAAAACGATAATTATACCTGTAGATCAGCGATCTACTACTTTGACAGTCAAAAATTGATAGCGGTACATCAGCACGTCTGGTGCCCAGTACTGATGTCAGTTTGTTGTCTTATTCCCATTGGTACCAATGAAAAATGTTAGTTCCTTGCCACTCCCCTTAAAAACCAGGGTCGTCCCAAACACAACATCTGCCTATTGCACCTGTGGAACATAACCTGCACCAATTCCCTGATCTCCATTGATGCATATCTGAGAGAGACTGAGACTAGCATTAGATCTACAAACATGAACAAATGGAACTTTATAAGATCATCTTAATTATTGAGAGACCTGACTGGACATTAACAACAAACTTTCAGTACCACACGTTTCAACAGAACACTGACTTGTGAGACAAGGAAACTAACATAAGTTCACACAGAGACAGGGCCCTGTCTAGTACCATACTAGCATAGCATCTTGCAGGTAAAAATGCTAGTGTGTGTAAAAATTGATAGCGTCAATCTATCCCTGTCAATTTCTATGAAGTCTTTGAACAGATCGGTGACACAGCACTATCAGTTTCTTTTTTCGAACGTCATTTAGACAGATCGCCGATCTACTGCTATCACTGATCTATTAAAAATTGTGTAGTACCTTCTCGAGACGTTCTTGTATTTTTGGCACTGGTAAAAACAAAGGGAATCAATTGCACCCAGAACTAAAGTGATCAACAACTGACTAACCATCAGGTGTTCTCAGTGAGTCTTCATCCACTGCTTCGGTGCCGACGTTTTCTTGTTCGATGTCATTCAGTTCCGAGAAATAATCCGTGAATTCATCACATGCTGCCATGCTAGCGCTAGCAGTTCTGCATTTCAAATTTAATTGTCTAGAATTAATATCACACACGAACACAAATGTGTAATCAACAACACAGTAATAAAACAAAATGCCGATAGAACTTAGTCACAACCAGTTATGTGAAGCGCTACTAATTTCAGACTTGTTCAGTGCGTGTAGATTGAAAGTAAACAACGATCGAAGATAGTAACAAACACTGAACCTGTCAACGGATCGTAGTTCGTAGCAACATTACTACGATTCTCCGGTTTGCCTTTATATTTCTAATTTATGAATCGTTAACTCCTGAACGTATACACAGCACTAACAGCAATAAAATCAGAAAATTTATGCATAATCCCGTCCTTCACGTAAACACGGAAATTGCAAGGTACACACGACGTCTGCGCATGCGCAACAGGTAACCGCTTAGTGCAGTTAAAAGTTTAAACGTAATTTTTTACGCTATTTAACGTCACACCACCCAAAACGTTCAAAGAATGTCGTCAGCCGAAAGTAGTAATTAAATTATTATTACTAGTAAATTGCGTTATTTAGTACAACTGCACCACGACAAAAATAAAGGTCGATAACAGCGTGTTATATTTGCAAATCATTTTATTCTTCGTACGTCGGAGAGACGTCAAGTCAACTGTTGGGATGATCCGATGAGGGAGCGCGTCTCCCCCAATTTTCCTGGATCCTCATTGGGACATCCCACTTAATACTGAATCACAGTTTTTGTTAGTTTTGTATTACGCTGGGCAGAAATAATACTTTTAAAGCTTAATATAGTGCGTCGATAGTTTGGTTCCCCGACAATTTGAGAGAACTTTAATTACACGAGAATTTTCCCCCAATTCTGTTGACTCGTTGATGCAAAGAAGTGTTGATTTTCATAGATTTTTCCATTGGCAGAGTGGCGCAACTCTGCTCCCAGCAGCCACAACGCTGCCGCTGCGTGAAACAAAACCAACCCTTAGGCACGTTTCTTACATAACAGGCTATCGCTGTCCGCAGTCATGCATTGAACGCGTCACGACGCCGTTGTAATTTACATATTAGAGAAATATCTATAGCGGCTAGCCTAAAAGGTAAAGTAAAGGTAGCCCGTACTCGATTACCGATCGTATATGGTTCCGGAGCTGATCCCGGTTAATCTTGGCAATCAGCCCGCAGGTGATGTGACTCATAAACCCGGCGGTAGGCTGCCATTAATTTCCGCCAGGCCAGCAGTTACCCTCACAACCCTTAAGAGGGCTGCTACCACTTTTGCTGCTTGGTGAACAGAGGCACGATGGGTATGAACAGTTTGCCTAAGACTGTTAGGCCTACCCGACAGCGTAGCGGCTGCAATTTGAACCCGGGCCTTCTGCGCCTGAGTCCAGCACGCTAACCACTCGGCTACCGAGCCACCATCCCTACCTGGCGTAAAGTCCACATACACACACTACCGTGTTGACGGCCCATGATCACGACCTGTCTTCATAGGTGCTCAATCCACACTACCCGTGACGTCACGGCCCCGTCTTCATGGGCCGTGTTCACGGCCGTTATAGACGGGCCGCGAATACGGGTATGAACCACAAGGGCCGAAGTATCGCGTATCTGTTGTACAATGTTGTCGTGCGTTTGGAGTTGGGCCTATTAGGCCCTAGGCCTAGCTACTTCGTTCATTCCTGTATAGGCCGAAGAGTGGACGAGATAATAAATTCTGGCCGCACAGAGGCATTATGTTGTCGACATGTCCGTCTGTCTGTGCGTGCGTGTGTGTGTGTGTGAGTTCTCTTGTAGAGGCATTCTGGCCGCACGTTGGTGAATCCTTCGCTGCCCGCACCTCATTCTCCGCAGACGGCATGTGGCCGACTATAGGCCTATATTCCTAATAGGTTACGGTTCATGCTGACAATGGGGACAGAGAAGAAATACATAGGGTAAAAGTGACGTAATTTTGTTCCGTTTCTATGCCAGCTGGTTTTCGGCGCCATCTTGTAGGTAAAACTCCGAAAAATGCTCGTTACTGTAACAGCGCTTAGATACGCTTTATTGGCAAGCTAGTGATCGTGTGGACATTTTCGTAAACTAACTGATTCAGTTTTGTGTGAATAATTCCGTAAATCGTCGCCTTTTAACTCCGCACATCATGCCAAGTTGTGCCCACAACATGGCGGTCGTAGCGTGACCATAGATTCTGTGACGTCACTTCGCCCTCTGTATACACGACAGAAAGAAAGAAAATGTCTAGACAGTGCAGTCGACATGTTGAGACAGATTCACATAAACAGTAGGCCTAGGCCAGGTGTGCGATTCGACAAAAAATCTTTAAGAAATGCGATGGGCCTGTCGCGGCGGCAGTATTCATGAATAATAATAATATAATAATAATAATAATATACAGATTTGTATAGCGCCATAAGGTCGTAACTTCAGAGGCACTGGGGCCAGGCAGCGTGTTAGTAAGCAGAACAAAAAGAGAAAGCCAATGCTAGCAAATTATCGGCATCAATCGTGCCAGTTGCCGCTCAGGCGGGCCTGGTTGCTCGGTTCTCGGCACTGCTGTGTCACCAAGTGACGTATCGACGAGCTATTTTAGACGTGGTCGTCGTCCGGCGGCGGCAGCGGCTGCAGCCAGGCACCACCGCCGCCGCCGCCGCCGCCGCCGCTGCTGCTGCTGCTGCTGCTGCTGCTGCTGCTGCGGCCGCAATCGCTGCATAGATTATTCACGAGCGAGCAGCGCGGTGCCGACGCCAGGACGGTGCAGGTGTTAATTCGAGGCGAATAATGGCCGGCGTTCTGCGAATGTCGCCGATAACAGCAAGCAGACAGATGAATAAGTCGACGGACTGATGCTTCGTCTATACCGAAACGCTGGCGAGGTAGGAAGCGCTGCTGCGATATACCATGCTCGTTATGCCGCACGTATGGTAGTAGGCCCATATGGCCTTTAGTACGACCGGGCTTACGAACAGTCGACCGTCCGTAATGGCCGTGAAACGTCGTCTTTTGTCGGATTTTCTATAGCGATGTGCACTACAGTATTCTGGGGGCACCGTAACACCTTCGCTGTTCCTTTCCGTCATCTTTTGTCGCCTCCACACAGTTGTCTCACTCTCTGGTTGTTTGTGTGGGATCACATAACATTTGATGACTTATTTACAAACCGCAGCGATTCGCTGAGGTTAGAAAATATTTGCTGTCATAATGCAGGGCTATGACTTGCACGTAGACCGTTTCCAGACTGCTGGAAATGCGATAAAACGCTCCCGGGCTTGATTATGGCCACTTCATTCAAAATTAAACATGACAGCAAAGTTTGCACACGTTTTTTTCTTGAAAAGCCTCCCAGGTCCATGAAGCATGGGTCCTTAGACAGGCTAGACCAGGGGTTTTCAACCTGCGGTCCGCGGACTAGACTATGTCTACCCTGCCGACCCCAGTACAATGTCACCGGGCTTTTCGGTCGGAATATATGACGCAGAGGCGTCGCCAGGTGCGAAAGTAAGTCGAGTGGGGTGGGTGTTTCTCCGAAAAGAAAACTGAAAGTAGTTCCTACAAGTCCACAGTCGGCCATTTTGTGGAAACAATGTAGCAAAAACACCGAGTTTTCGCGACCTCAGCCTCAGGATCGCCATCAGGCAACATTGGGTCTGTCTCATGCCGATGCCTCTGATTATACGCCGGAAAACTTATATGATGCTTGCAGTCGTGTAACTCGTGTTACCTACCTGTTGTTATGATAATTTTTGTTATTCCTGTATTTTGTGAATAGTTATTCCGATGCGTTTAAGCTATACGCCCAGAGTAAATTTGAATTTGTTATTTTTATGCGCAGACGTTTGGACACTGCTGGCGACAAGGTGCCGGCGCGAGAATAGGGGCTCCTAAGTCGCTATCAGTGTGCAGTATATGAATCGGTAGGTATCAGGACTCGTCTTCAACTCTTCAACGTTCTGTTCGTGATGGCGTACGGCGGCAATGAACGAAGCTGCGGACGCACGGACTTCGTCTGGTCTCGCAACCTGTCCAGCGTCTCAGGTATACGAACCGAATACGCCCAGCACGCTGACTGTTTATTTGGCCCGCCCGGCTGCTGCGCAGCACCACGCACGGCCGGCTATTTGTTCTGTTGCCGTTTCTCGTTTACCCATTTTTAACGATTCCCACGGGACTAGTTATCTCAAAATCTGCCGGACCGATCTTTGCCAGATTTTAGGATCGGTCGAACTACGGCTGTAGATGGACAGTTTGAAATTATTTTTTTCGATCCCTCGAGGGACGTTGTCTTGACAACCAATTTTTGTTGGCTTTATGTGGTTTAATCCACAGAGCTACAATAAGTGTGTATATTGCGGCTTTATCCCCAGAACTGATTCGCTGGACGCAGGCGGCTAGTGGCACAGCCGGGTGGGCTAATATTGGGCTTTGCCTTGCATCTAAATAATTCAGTGTTTACCCGGCGACGCTATACTGCAGCGGTACTAGCCATGGCCCATGTGTCGAGATCTGTCAATGTCAACATAGACAAACGGATCGAGCTGACTTTTGACATTGGGGGCTTCCTTTGACCTGTCCTACTTCGCGTCATAGCCTAACAGGGCGAAAAGTTGTTTGTCGAATGTTTGTGATACAAGAAGCTCAGCTATCGCCGAGTGACCGCGCGATGCGTCTTGTCAGTATAGTAATCTTGCCAATTGCCATGCAACAGTGCAGAAACTACTTATACGACAAGTCCTGACCAAACTGATGGTATGAAGTTGGAGGTTTAGTCAGAGGCAATGTGCCATGAACAATGTGCACTCAAGCATGACGCGATCGAGTCGGCTCCCATTGTCTCAGGTGTCATAAACAAACCGACGACGGTCGAGTTGTGTATATCACTTGTATACCGACGACTTGCCGTGGCGAAATTTTCTAAGTCCACAATGTAGAAATTGCTCACGTGACCCTGACCACGCCCACTTAGGAAACACTCACTCATGACAAGACTAAGACTTTGCATGGCCGACCCGTGTACAAAATTTGAAGTCTCTAGCGTTAGCCATTGCGGAGAAATTACACTGGGTGTAAAATTCTAAAACGGTTCGCCTGACCCTGACCACGCCCCTTTCAGGGAATATTTCTTATCGGCAGGGTGGGACTTGCTATGGTAAGTCAATGTACCAAATTTGAAGTCTCTATAGGTTCACCCGTTACGACGCTATGAATGGCGGTGCAAAATGCAGAAAATGGGGTAGTTTGGGGCA
>Ga0126332_10000739_pt1 | contig 11254 bp, 4 predicted proteins | sample InaspJWI42metaG_FD_94482 | JGI IMG/M metagenome (GOLD analysis project Ga0126332, IMG submission 94482) | Marine gutless worms symbiont microbial communities from Oahu, Hawaii - Inanidrilus sp. 2 OAHU.JWI-42 metaG | ecosystem: Host-associated > Annelida > Digestive system > Unclassified | place...
CGACGCGACCGCCTCGGGCACGGCCGGTTGAACGATATGCTCCATTATGCGTGTCTGTTGATCGACCAGCTCGAGCCGGGTGCCGACTTCCATCTTGCCGTTGATGCGGACCTCACCCTCATCGCTGGGGGGGAGAAACTCACTGCCGATCAGAGGCAAAAGCATTAGACTTGTGCCGAACACGATAGCAGCCGCAAATACGGTGACCAGACGATGGCCCAAAACCCAACGCAGCAAATCCAGGTAAGTGTTTTGGAAACCCGAAAAGGCGGTATCGGCGGCGGCGGTCAAACGGTTCGCTGGAGACGCCGGCTCCTTGGGGCGCTGCTGGTTTGACTTCAGGAGTCTGGATGCCAGCATGGGCACCAGACTCAGCGCCACTGTCAGCGAACAGATCAGCGCAAAAATGATCACATAAGCCAGCTCCTTGAAGAGGATGCCCGAGACGCCACGGACGAAAATCAACGGCAGAAATATTACCAGCGTGGTTATGGTGCTGGCGATGATTGCCGGTCCGACCTCGCGGGCACCATCCACCGATGCTTTCTCCGGTGCTTCGCCATTCTCACTGCGGCGGCGGAAAATGTTTTCGAGCACGACGATGGAACTGTCAACCATCATGCCCACGCCCAGGGCCAGCCCGCCAAGGGTCATCAGATTGAGGGTGAACCCCCCGAAGAAAATTAACGCAAAAGTTGTTACAATTGAGATTGGTATCGACAGGGAAATTACCAACGTGCTTCGGATGTTGCGCAGGAAAAACAGCAAAACCACGATTGCCAGTCCACCTCCATAGAGCACCGAGCGGGCAACGTTGGCGATTGACCGCTCGATAAGGTTGCCCTGGTTGATGACCGGGACAATGTTGATCTGAGGATAGGCCTGGTTGACCGCTTCAATTTCAGCCAGGATGCGCCTGGACACTTCGACGGTATTGGCATTGGCCTGTTTGCGAATAGCCACGCGCAGTCCGCGTCCACCGTTTACGCGCACGATGCGCGTCAGCTTCTCATAGGTGTCTTTGACCTCGGCGATTTGACCCAGCCTAATGGCGGCACCATCGCGCCGAACGATGACCGTGTCTCGAATCTGATCGAGGTTGATAAACTCGGCCGGTGCGCGCAGCATGACCTCGTACTGCCCTTGCTCGATTTTGCCCGCCGGAAGATCGAGATTAGCGTCACGAATCGCATCGAGCACCCGGTCCAGAGGCAGACCCGCGGCCTTGATCCGGTCTGGATCCAGTTCGATCCGGACTTCGCGGTTAAAGCCTCCCCAAACGTCGACCTGGGCAACACCCGGAATGCGGGCAAAGCGGTAACGGATCTGAACTTCGATCAGTTCCGTCAGCTCCACAGGATCAAGGTTGCTGGAAATCCCCAACAAAACCACCGGAAAACTGGCGATGTCGAATTTTCGGATGCGGGGCCTGACGATATCATCCGGCAGCTCGTTGATCTCATCCTCGAGTTTGCCCTGAACGTCAATGGCCGCAGTGTCGATTTCCGTCCCCCACGCGAAACTGACACGAACCCGGCTGCGGCCCTCTGATGAGGTCGATGTGATTTCCTCTACCCCGGGCACGGTGGCAACGATCTCTTCGATGATCTGAGTCACCAGCCGCTCCATAACCTCGGGACTGGCACCCTCGTAATCCGTCCGGATGCTCAGTGTCGGCAGTTCGATATTGGGCAGCATGTCGATCTGCAACCGGCTCAAAGATACGGCCCCGAGGATAACCAAGATCAGGGTCACCATTGTCGTAAATATCGGGCGCTTGACACTAAAATTCGGCAGATTCATTGGGAGTCAATCTTTTTTCAGTCGACAGCGGTTTTGTTCTGCTCGGCAGGAATCGTGATTAGGGAGCCATCGTTTACCAGTTGCTGTCCCAGGATTACAACCCGACCGGACAGCTCCTCGCCCTCCACCTGCACCCGGTCGCCTTCGCGAATACCCACTTTTACTTCGCACCAGGCTACCGATCGCCCATCATTATCGACGATGAAAATACCGCGCCTGTCATCACGTTTAGTCAACGCTTGCACCGGAACGATGGTGGCCTCCGGCACCCGGGCCAATGCCACTGTGGCCTTGATGAACATGCCGGGTTTGAGTCGATGCTGTGGATTATCAATATTCATTTCGATCCGTGCCTGCCGGGTGGACTTGCGGAAGATCGGTGCAATACGATCGATACGGCCCGTAAACTGTTCATCCGGATAGGCGTCCGTAGTTAACGAAACGAGCTGACCGGCTCGCAGGCGAGCGTAGTCTCTCTCGGTGACGAAAACCACCCCGACGATGGGATGTAGTTCGACGATTAAAAGCAGCGGCGCGTTGGCGGCTACGGTCTGGCCTTCGTCCACATAGCGCTCGGCGACGACGCGATACTCACCGCCGCCGGTCCAGCCCGCTGTTACCTTGGTATAGCCAAGCCGGATATTTGCGGTTTCCAGCGATGATTCGGCTTTTGCCACCTGGGCCACGGTTACTTGAAGTTGAGCCTGCTTCACCAGCTGATCCTGCCGGGTGACATCAAATTCAGAATCAGATGTAATCCCGCGCTTTAAAAGTGACTGGGTGCGTTTAAACTCGCGATTGGCAATTGTCAGGGCTCTCTTGGCTTGGGTCAGATTGGCCCTTGCCACTTCCAGGTCGGCTTGGGCCTGGGCTACAACCTGAACATATTCATCATTGTCCAACTCGGCCACGACCTGACCGCGCTTGACCATATCGGCGATATTCACGAACACACGCACCACGCGGCCGCTTACTTTCGGTGCAACGACAAATTCAGCCAGGGCTTCCAACTCCCCGCTAAATGTCCGCTGCAACGCGATCGGCCCGCGCTGAATCTTAGTCACCTCTATCGGCACCGGTCCTAATGCCCTGCCTCTTGTGCGCAGGCCAGCCCGTTCCTGCAACTGATCGAATATTCCCCAGCCTAATCCCGCCGCCGCTCCAATCAAAAGAACCGTCACAATAAAAATTTTAGGGCCGCCCGATTTCATGGTAACATCCTTATCGTTGTCATTAAAATGGGCACTTTCCAAAGACAGGTGCGTGTGACCTGACCCGGAAAACATTGCACGCTTAAAATTGAAAATGCAACGGAAAAATGGTTGATGAAAGAACCCGTTGCTGGAGTTCCTTGCCTTGTGCGGGTTATTGCTGGTGTTGGCGTCCTGTACATTGGTCGAAGAACGGATTGACCGGACGGCCGAATGCTATTATCAACTGCATTCGTAGTTTCCACCGACGGCTTGACATATTTGAATTTTAAGATAAGTGTGATGGAAAGGATTTCAAGAGCCGATCAAATTTAACAGTGCTGTGCCATTAATTGGATTGGCCGGATCGATAAATGTCGGCGAGAAATTGGCCACAGCGCAGGCTCAACACGGTTCGGCGCCGGATATCGAAGGATTGGTATAAATTGCGCTATTAAACGGGGAGATGGGTTCACTCTGGCGTCAGTTTGAATTCACCACCCGTGCTTGCATCCCGCTCTGCGGGGCTCCACTTCGACTTCGCTCAGGGTCGCCCCGGCAAAGAGGATTTATTGTCTGTGTATGTCTGTGTGTGTCTGTGGCTAACCTATTGACCATACAGCCAAATCATTCCAGCCGAGCCTGCATTTATCACGGTTGTTTCACCCAGGCGGTCCATCTGACCGGCACTGCCATGAATGTGTCCGCAGACCACCAAATCAGGCCTCTTTGACTCTATGGTTTGCCGTACCGCCTCACTGCCTAATCTGCGGCCATCGGAGCTGACGTCCAGCGAACCTTTCGGTGGAGAATGGCTGACCAGAACGCCTCCGGAAGGACAATCCTGCAAAAGCGTTAAGGCTTGTTCCTCTGTAAAATCATAACTCCACGATCCAAACGGCGTTACGGGTATTCCTCCTCCTAACCCATAGAAGCTTATTCCATCAAGGGTTGTCTGGTTGCCATGCAGCACTATTGCGCTCTTCCATGAGCGGCATGCCTTTTTTAGCTCTTCTGCCGATTCACTATTTCCGGGAACCAGAACTGTTGGCTTTTTTATTTCCGATAAAGGCCTGACTATTTTTTCCAACCCGCGGCGGGCAATACATAAATCGCCGGCTGAGACAACCGCATCAGCCTGGTTGGATAGTTCAACCAGCTTTGCAGCTGTTTTATAATCACTATGCAAATCACTGAACAGCAATAGTTTCATCTGCGAGCCCTTCCGTTAGTTACATAGTTTCGCAAATACTGTAACGTATAATTTAGTGAGATCCAAATATTTTCCAACATTTCTTTCTAACCACAGAGGCACGGAGAGCACAGAGATATAAGTTTTTTCGTTTGCCGGGAGACGGCGGCAAACGAAAAGTACCAACTTCATGGGCTAAAGATTTTTTGTACTTCACAAGAAAGCGGCATTTTCATTCCATGGATAGACTACTTATATCCATCGTCTCGCTTGGTGGGATGGGGAAAAAGAAATAGCAACTCCGTGTTCTCTGTGCCTTTGTGGTGAAAAAATACTACCGTTAAAACATCACCTTATATACACATAAGAGCACCAAAGATGGGTTGCTCGATTCTCCTTCTGTTGCCGGGATCGCTATCCGTGCATTTTGATCAGGTGAGTCAAACCCAGCTTTTCCAGCGTTGTTTCCGCCGGTTTGCCGCTTTGCGAATCCCATCCCATGGCCTGGCGGTATTCACGGGCAAGGCTGTCGACATCAACAGTTACGCCGGCTACCGGACCTTCCGCCTGGGGCGGACGGCCGGACATGCGCTCCGGCAGTTTGACATCAGAGGACTGAATGCCTTCGCGGATATTGAAACATTGTCGCAGGGTCTGGATGCGTGCCCCGGCGGTCAAGATATCAGATGTTGCCAGATCCCAACCGGTGACCGCATTGAAAAACTCCACCAAGGGATAATTACCGAAAAATATCAGCGGAAACAAACACACCCCGGCACTGGCACCGGCCTGCAGGTAACCGGAGGCCGTGGCACTGAGCGGGCCTTTACCCGTGTAGCTATAGCGCTCGACCTGCTCGATTTTCAATTCAGGATAGGGTGCCATCGCTCCCGGGCCGGCATCGATCCGCGCCATGGGTGCCGCCGTATGCCGGCCCGGGGTCGGATCGCATACAAACCCGGTTCCCCGGCTCGGCAGAAAAAGGGCATTGTGCAGCCCGGGCTCCTGTCCGCCCACGTGCATGGCAAATGCTTCGGCATTGCCGCCGATTTTTTCAGCTGCAACTTTGACACCGTCCGCGAGAATATCACCGAATCCTTCGCGGGCGATCATCTTTTCCAGCATGGCAACCATGGCTTCGGCATTGCCCCATGATAGGGAGATGCCGTCCATATCGGTTTCGTTGATGATGCCGTGTTCAAAGCACTCCATGGCAAAGGCCAGAACGGTGCCGGCGGAAATGGTATCCAGACCGCTGCGGTTGCACAGGTCGTTTAACTTGATGATGGTTTCAAAGTCATCACACATGCACATGGTACCGAATGCGCCGATGGTCTCATACTCGGGTTTATGGGTTTCTCCAACCGGATATTTTCCGCTCTTGACGTTAAAAATACCGCCGCAGGCAATCGGACAGTTGGCACAGCCGTATTTACGGGACTGATATTCAATGATGGCATCGGCATCAGTGATCTTTTCCAGATTGGGGAAGGACTGCTCACCGGTCATTTGCCAGTTCTTCACCGGTGTGGCGCCGGAGGCAACCAGCGCTGCGGTCAGCCCGCAGGTACCGTGTTTGATCAGGATCTGGGGAAAACCTTCCATCTCCCGCATTTGAGCAATGAAATCTTTGCGGACCCGATCCAGAGCTTCTTTATCGGCGATAGCCACCTTACTGATTCCGCGTACGGCGACGGCTTTAAGCTTTTTGGCCCCCATCACGGCTCCCACACCGGAACGGGCCGCAATTCGGCCCCGGTCGTTGACGATACCGCTGATCAGGGAAATCTTTTCAGAAGCAGGACCGATACAGGCAACCCGGATTTTTTTGTCAGCGGCCTGTTTTTGAATGGCTGTCTCCGTCTCCACGGTGTCCTGCCCCCAGAGGTGGGAGGCATCCCTTAATTCGATCCGGTCGTTGGCAATCATCAAGTACTGGGGAGACGGCGCACTGCCACTGACAAAAACGGCATCCCAGCCGGCGGCTTTCAGTTCGCTGCCGAAAAACCCGCCGGAGTTGGCATCGCCCCAGCCGCCGGTCAGCGGGGACTTGCACACCGCCACATATCGGCTACCGGTGGGCGTTTTGGTTCCAGTCAGCGGCCCGGTCACAAAACCCAGCATGCTTTCCGGGCCCAACGGATCGGCACCCTTTTTCTGGCGCTCAAACAGGATCCGTGCCCCAATGCCCTGTCCGCCGATAAACTCGCGAGCCAAGCCCTTATCCAGTGTCTCGGTTTGAATTTCTCCGGTCGTCAAATCAACAAATCCAATTTTTCCAGCGTATCCGTCAGCCATTGCATGCCTCCTGTAATCGAATTTTAGAATCAGAAATCTGTTTATATATGTATTGCGATAAACAGTCAAAATGTTTTATCAAGCGTTTAACTTTTATTATTAGAAAGTTATGAATGTCCTGCACGAATCCAAACTATATTGCAACAGACAGGAGCTTTATGGACAATATGCGATTAATCATCACTGTCTACTTTGAGACCGCTGCATAGAAATTCTTGTGATGATTTCTGAAAGAAATCTGAGGCGATGAAAAAGTTTTTTCAATCTAAAAAACCGATATCAAATGGAATTGTGTCATTGAAGAAATTTTCGGGGAGCCAAATCAAACAGGTGTGACAGGCGTTCGAATTAAAAATGTTCAAACGGAAATAACGGAATTAATTCCTTGTTCCGGATTCTTCGTTGCCATTGGCCATAAGCCAAATATAGATTTATTCAGGGGAATTTTGAATTATGTAATGAAAGCATTGCCATTGCAACACCCCGCAAAATCACTATATTGTTTGTAAATTGGAAGCTATTTTTAAGGCTGCTATTCATTCAAAAAAGACAGCTGAAATCAGTAAACCTTATATAACATTATTACTACAAAAAAAATCCCATTCGCTACAAGTTCTATCGCTATGCCTGTCGTCGCGATAACCGTCTATCGGAACTATGGAAAACTAATTAAGCTTACTTTGGAGTTCTTTTTCAGGCAAGAGCGTGAGTCGGAACGTTCGTGCAAAAAGTGCTATACATCTAAGAGCATATGTGAGAATTGTTATTTATGTCAAGATTTACCAGAAGCCCCCGGGATTTTGCATCATGTCATAGGCCGGGATAACGAAGGAAAAGAGATATTCTTTAATGATAATGGCTAAGGTTAAACGAGAATGGCAGGACATCGATTATGTTATCTTTTCCTGATCAAAATCGTTATCGTCGCAGAAATTATCAGCGATTTGTCTAAATAGAGGTCGCATGGGAACGACGGCCAGAACTGGTTGGCGGTGGATTAGTCACGAGTCTGGGAGGCTGGTCAGAGGTTTTAACGCTTAGGAGCTGTGGCGAAAAGCAGAGATCCAGACTATGGAAAGGAGCGTATTCATGGGAGTCAGATGCGGCATTGATACTGGTGGAACCTTCACCGATCTCGTCGGGCTGGATGAGGCCACTGGGGAATTGGTCGTGGCCAAGTGGCCCTCTTCCCCCAAGAATCCGGTAAAGGCTATAGTCGGTGTGGTCAAGGAATCCGGCTTACCTCCCGAGGCGATGTCTTTCTTGATCTTGGGAACGACCGTAGCAACCAATGCCCTTATCCAACGCACAGGAGCACGTGTCATCTACCTCACCACTCAAGGCTTCGAGGATATCCTCTATATCCAGCGCATGAATCGCCGCTACCACTACTCTCTTGAGTGGACGAAGCCGGTGCCCTTTGTGGAGCGGCGCAACTGCCTGGGGTTGCAGGAACGCGTGAATGCCAAAGGAGAAGTTCTGGTGCCCTTGGTGTCAGACCATCTAGACGAGCTGGCTCAGAAGATTGAAAAGCGATTGGATTGGTATCGAGGCGAGGATGTAGCCATCGCCGTTTGTCTGCTCTTCTCCTACCTCAATCCAGAGCACGAACTCCGTCTGGAGGAGTATCTAAAATCCCGCTTTCCGGCAATCCCCGTGTCGGTCTCACACCAGGTTGCTCCCATCTGGCGGGAGTACGAACGGGGCAGTACCGTAGTGGCTGATGCTTATATCAAGCCTATTCTCCAGCACTATGTGAGCGGTGTCCGGCAAAGCATGGATAGCCTGGATCTCCAGTGCCCCTGGGCCATCATGAAATCCAACGGTGGCCATGCCAGCGCCAGTACCGTCGAGACCCAACCGGTGAACATCCTGTTGTCAGGCCTGAGTGGTGGTATTATCGGTGGGAAGTACTTCGGGGAATTGGTCAAAGAGCAAAACCTCGTGACGCTTGACATGGGTGGAACCAGCTGTGATGTGGGCGTGGTACGCCAGGGAAAGCTTTCCTACATCACCAACTATGAGGTGGAATGGGGCATGCCCATTAGCGCTCCCTTCGTTGATCTCACGACCATCGGCGCCGGGGGCGGAAGTATCGCCTGGATCGACAAGGGGGGCTTCCTGCGCGTAGGCCCACAGAGTGCGGGGGCCGAGCCGGGGCCTGTTTGCTATGGCCAGGGTGGGACAGAGATAACGGTAACCGATGCCAACCTGATACTAAGGCGACTGAATCCCGACTACTTCCTGGGAGGCAAGATGAAATTGGACCCGGCCAAAGCGCAGGAAAAGATAGCCGAGCTGGGGCAAAGCTTGGGGCTGAGCGCCACCGAGGTTGCCCAGGCTATCATCGATATGGCCAATGAGAACATGGCCAACGCCATCCGTCTGGTATCGATCGAACGAGGCCTAGATGCACGGGACTTCACCCTGGTCGCGTTTGGAGGAGCTGGACCGCTTCACGCGGGAGGCATTGCGGAAACGATGAGTATGAAGCGAATTGTGGTGCCCCTCTATCCTGGCCTCTGCTCGGCCTTTGGTACCCTCATCGCTGATCTACAGGTGGATAAGGTCTGGAGCAAGCACTTTCGTTCCAACAACGTGGATGCGGCTGTGGTACACCAGCAGTTCCACAACCTGGTGACAAAAGGCCTGGAGGAGCTGCGAGCAGAAGGGTTTGCCGATCCCCCGGTGGTAGAGCGGACCATAAGCATGCGCTACGCCGGACAGAACTATGAGCACGATGTGAAGGTCAAGGATGACACGATCAATTCTCAGACCCTGCAGCAGGTCTTCGCCGAATTTCACCACCTACATAAGCAGTTCTATGGCTACTCCATCAGCGAAGAAGTCATCGAGATGATCCGCTTCAACGTCACTGTCACGGGGCGCACGGCAAAGCCTCTATTAAAAAGTATCGCATCCAAGGAGCCTTTGAAGCCCCGACAAACTCGGCCGGTCTACTTCAAGAAACAGGGCTTTATCGACTGCCCGGTATACCGCCGGGATGACCTACTCAGTGATACCAATTTGCTTGGTCCGGCGCTCATCGAGGAAGTCGATTCCACCATCCTGCTTCATCCAGACCATAAATTACAGGTGAACAACCAGGGTGTGATCAGCATCTATGTGTAGGAGGGTACGAGATGGATAAGATCGAGACTGTCACTTTGAGCGTCATCAACAATGCCCTGATTAACATCTGCCGGGAGATGGGTATTGCCATGATGCGGACCAGCTACTCTTCCATTTTCAATGAGGGGCTGGACTTTTCCTGTATGGCCTTTAACATCCGTGGCGATATGATCGGCCAGGCAGAGTTTTGTCCTACCATGTTGGGCTCGGCCCAGTACGCCGTCAAATGGACTATAGACGAGCTCGGACTAGAAACATTTGAACCTGGTGATGTGATCATCCACAACGATCCCTATCGGGGTCAGTGCCACATGCCGGAGCACATGGTCCTCAGGCCGGTGTTTTTTCAGGATCAGCTCTGGGGCTTTGTAGCCAATATAGCCCACGTGGGTGAAATCGGGGGTATGGCTCCCGGCTCTTTCGCTGCTGATGCGACTGAAGTCTACCAGGAGGGACTACGTCTCCCACCGATCAAGATCATGTGTCGAGGCGAGTACGTGCATGACATCTGGAAGATCATCCTGAGCAATCACCGGATGCCAAAGATCAGTTGGGGCGATCTCCATGCCATGATCGGTTCCCTCAAGATCGCCGAAGACCGTCTGCTAGAACTGCTGGAGCGCTACGGAGCTGATTTCCTGACGACAGCAACCGACCAACTTCTGGACTATTCGGAACGCTGGATGCGGGCGGAGATACGGGAAATTCCCAACGGTGTGTACCACGCCAGCGACTGTATGGAGGACGACGGCGTGGTCAACCAGCCGGTGTGGATACGGCTGAAACTCGTGGTGCAGGATGACGAGATCATTGCGGACTGGACCGATTCCGATCTCCAGGCCAAGGGGCCGATAAACGCCACATTCGTGGTAACCGCTGCCGCCACTTACAGCGGATTGCTGCACTTGACCGCCAAAGACATTCCCCGGAATTCCGGGTGCTATCGACCTATCCGAGTGGTGACCAGGCCTGGCACAGTGGTCAATGTACGCCATCCAGGTCCTTCAGTGGGGGGCAACACAGAGACCCATCCCCATATCCAGAACGTGGTCGTGGCGGCTTTGAGCCAGCCTCTCCCTGAGCGAGCAGCGGCTGCGGAAGGGGCCAGTGCCTGCAACTTTCTGTTTGGAGGTTTCCACCCCGAGTCGGGCGAGTATTACACTAACTACCACATTGACGGTAGTGGTTGGGGCGCCACAGCCTACCATGATGGGAACAACGTCCTAACTCCAGAGAACGGCAACTGCCGCAACACACCGGTGGAAGTTCTGGAAACGAAATACCCCTTGCTCACTCTGGAATACCGCTTGCTTCCCGACTCTGGGGGATTCGGTAAGTACCGGGGGGGATTGGGAAGTTCGCGTGTGCTGAGGGTACTGGCACCGGAAATCACCGTGAGTGCGCTTATGGACCGCACCAAGACCCACGCCTGGGGTCTTTTAGATGGTGGAGAAGGCGCCAGCGGTGGTCTTCTCATCAAGAAACAGGGCGATACGCAGTTTCGCACTTTTTCTGAGGCTTTCGGCACTATCTCCGACTCTAAATTTACGCGCATTGTAGTCAAGGAGGGAGACGAAATCATGCTTCGTTCACCAGGTGGGGGAGGATACGGATCAGTGACAGAGCGACCGACCGAGGC
>Ga0126332_10000740_pt1 | contig 11233 bp, 6 predicted proteins | sample InaspJWI42metaG_FD_94482 | JGI IMG/M metagenome (GOLD analysis project Ga0126332, IMG submission 94482) | Marine gutless worms symbiont microbial communities from Oahu, Hawaii - Inanidrilus sp. 2 OAHU.JWI-42 metaG | ecosystem: Host-associated > Annelida > Digestive system > Unclassified | place...
AGGTTCATGGTGCGGAACAGATAGCAGCGGAACGAGACAAAGAAAACAATGTGGTGAGCGATATTACGGTAGGTAATGTGTGTAAACAGCAGTGAAACGGAGGAGAAAAAAACAAAACAAATACTCGTCAATATCAGTAGGCACACCAAATCTGAAATGCCTAGCTTCACCCATTTCAAAAATATGTATGCAGCCCCCACAACTCAAGTTGCTACAGTAATGACAACGACATAACGCATCATCGCCGCCACACAGACCAATCCATTGTTATCGCCAGATGGCGCCAATGTGCAATGTGACCACCATTTCATACATGGTTCCTTGGGCCCATGCACGTCTGTCCCGAATGGCATCTCGATCGGCTCAGCCGTTTTTTCACGGCTTGCGATCGTGACCAACACAGATACACAGACACACAGACTACGCCAATCCGCCTCTAGCACGGATGCGATACAACCTAAAATGGTAACTCGGCCCTGAACGTGCACATTCGTCATACCAAGGTTAATAAACTCGAATGGCCTACATCAATCCGATGACTAGCGTTAGATGTTTTACAGATGTGATTGGAGTCCCCCTAATTAAAAATGGGCAACGAGATGCTGACCCAATAGCATCTTCCAGGGATGGTTTGCTGTCGTAGGCTGCAACTTGCTGCTATCAACTTGCTGCTACCGTACCAAACTTGGAGTCTCGAACTCAGCCTATTATACGACGACAGAAAAGGCGACACAGAATGAGGATGCTGGGGTGGTTGGGGCAGCAGAGTTAGGGGACACTCGGCCATGAAAATAACACAGGTCGATACCGCGCATTCGAGTCCGAGCCATTCATTGCAGCATGTCCATATCTTCCACTGTTTGTAAGATATGGTGAGACATTGGTCGAAAAAAAACCTGATTTTAACCTATCTCACCTTATTTGGTGTGCCGCAGTTTGGGGTAACCCAACCAAATTTCACCAAGATCTTCGGCAACAGAAAACTAGAGTCAGTGGGCTATCGTGTTACATTATTCTACCTTCAACCAGTTTGGTAGCACAGCAAATTGACGTCCGACGGACGGACGCAGTAACAAACGGATTGGCTGACGAATAGATATCATACCGCGCTAGCATGCCGTCGCACTGTGCAAATGACATTAATTACCGATAAGATTAGTGATCCAAGGAAAGCAGTCGGTCTGATGCGTGTCTGTGAGCAAGCGCAGAAAGTTTTAACAGCCTTCGACCTATATGTCTGACACGCTGGTTGACCTTGATATTATTTGGTCAAGGTCGGAGGCGAAGGTCAAAGTTCACGGATTCAGGCGGGACCAATGCTGCTAGAGCGGTCTGCGCGACCTCGAGTGGGGGACTGACCTGAGTCGTCGATGCTGCATGGGCACGTCTCGCTCGTCGAGTTGGTCGACAGCCCAAGTCACGTCGACGTCGTTGAGCGATAATATCGTCACGAGCAGCGTCAGTGGGTGCCACTTCATTGGCGAAACTGACGCGGAAACTCCACCAGACTGTACTACAACTGTAGGTCGACGGCTACGTCAACGCACACGCTACGATGGACACCGGGCAACTGAGTTCGATCGAAGCCGTCACCAGTTCATCGCACGGACCGTTCACCACAACACGGTGGGCGTCAGATCAGTCGGTGAAATTCGACCGCGGTCATCGCGAACCGGGTCGCTGATTTTCGACCGATATTTCGCTATATCTGAGAAGCGGCGCGTCGCGCGGGTCTACGGGTCAGATCGAGTTGTCGACGTACACAGGCAGCAGCGGCGACAGACGCAGAGACGCGGAGTTGCTGCAGTGCGCGGGCACCTGCTGGCGGTCGGTCGACGCGGCGGCGCGGCCCGGACACGGCGTCACTGGGGGTCTCGGCGGCGTGGACAGTGGTCACGCGACGGAGCCGGGGCCGAGTCGGTCGACAGGTCGCTGCGCGCTGCCGAGGCTGACCTTACACTGTGCAACTGCCGGCCAGAGACGGCGGCGGGCAGTGCCGAGTGGGTCAGACGCCGCTGCCGGGTGTGTCCGTCTGGACGGCGGCGGCGCACCGATGTTTCGGTGGTGTTTTGAGCGTACGAGTCGGTCGACAGGTCGGCGGGATCAGTGACGCCGGGCGCAGCTGCGTGCACGCTGATATCACGGCACTAAACATCAGCAGCAACCGAGAATCAGCAGCAGTAGCAGCAGCAGCAGCAGCATCGGTGTCTGCGACTACACGACACTGCTGAGCGGCGGACGACTCACTGACAGCGACTGCATCGCGCGGCCCGGCCAGGCGCACGCAGGCATGCGCTCATACGTAAACTAATTGATTACTTGTTTGTCGCGCTGACCCGCAGTCGCCCTCCACTCTGCCGCCGCCGCCGCCGCCGCTGCTGCTGCTGCTGCTGCAACTGCATGGCCATCACCTCGCCGTCTGAGATGGACTGGCGGCCGCTGCAACCCCTCAGATGGTCGGGTGATTTTTACAGCTTAATATCAGCCGCAATATACGCTTTGTATTGCGTCTGCTCGTACATATTCAGTGGAAGAGATGCAGTCACTGCTAAAGCTTATTATATACCTCAGCTGGCTGGACACTTATCGAGTTAATCGATAACAACTAGCAAGGCGCTGACGAAATGCACCGAAAAACCAAATTTACACTGGCGACACTGTTTACAAATGTTTGTTCACCGTTTAGTGGCAGCTTGAAGCACATGTACGTTTGCATAACGATATCTATAGATATAGAAGAAGTTGAAGTCTAATTAGCGCGTTAGTATAGTAGATTTGTTGCACTCAGTGAGTTTTTTTAGCCCGCCCGGCAAGCACGGAGGGTGATGACTATATGTCACGTGTCTTTGACATAATAATTACAGTTTACAGTGTCTGCAATATCTTACACGTGTCACGTGCAGCCAAAGGAAGCAGGATGAACGATTGATAATGACGTTCTTCTGGTAATATCCACACCCGAAACTATTAAACAATATTAAAAATGACAACATACTTCAGATGATTTTTTACGATTGACGACGTACAGATGAAGACTAATATCTGAGCGTCTCGCTCTGCTTGCATGAGTAACGCGTGACCAAGTGCACTATGCACTCTCACAAGTGAAATTTGCCACTGTTGCATTTATCTGATTTTGAAATATTCGCAATTCACATCACAACCATGGTTGGTTAGAATGTTCACAGTGTATCTGCTCAGCTTGTACTATGCAAGCCCTCACTTTATTGCTTTTATACAGTTTCCAAAATTCAGTTCGTCTCTTTCTCTAGCATCGTCATGTGCTTGCATAGCCGAAAATGTTTACCTTCTTTAGATTTCCCCACGTGAGTTTGAACTTTCAGTTTATGACATCGACCTCGTGTCAAGACGAATCAGCGTACCAAATGTCTATATCAAAGATCACTTTGTTCGAGAGTTGTAGTCCAGACAGACACACAGACAGACAGACAAACAGACAGACGCACACAGAGCCGACTGATTGCTCCACTTGGACCACAAACTGAGCACGCAAGTATGCGACGGGCGGTGATGTAAGTCCACTGCGACGGTGACACAATTGAGGTCGTGACTTGCGTATAACTTAACTGTTTCGGCGCCGTAGAAATAATAATGATATCCGTGCCATTGACTGCCCACTCGACTGCGACTGCTTGCACCGAGCCGCCGCAGCGACCATATACGCCGCCAGCACCGGCAGTGTTCCGGAAACTAAGCCGGTGCCATGGCCTGCCAACTAGCCAGCCAGCAGCCGGCGTGGAGGCCTATCATTCTCCGTCATATCTACGTTCGTATAAATCGTCGCCGTGTGTGGCGGACAGGCACTTCCACGACACTGCATGGCCGCCTCGCCCCTGTCCACGCCGTCCGGAGCATAAAGATGGACGATAATAATAACGGTAATAATAATTGCGCCTCGCTCGCTGTTGGGTGGCCGTTCCGACTTGCCTAGCGACGACATAATTTCGCCACCTTACCGAGGCTGTTACGGGTGCAGAAGAATAGCTTTGCCGTGGAAACTGCGATTGGAATGCGGGCTATTGCTAGTCACTACAAACGTCGCGATGTAGCGTGGTCTGTATGCGTGTCCGTGTATTTGGGCACACCAGTGAGCCTGCAGAAGGGTTGAACAGATCGAGATGCCGTTCGGGACAAACTCGCTTGGACCCAAGGAACCACATGTTAGACAGTGGTGAACATTGGCACCAGCTAGCAAATGCAAGGCGAAACCGAACGTAGCCCACTCGGTTATCCTCGTCGCCACCAGTTAATTATCCCCTTAAAAGACGACACAGTCGCTAAAAACTGAGCCAAGAATTAAAAGGGAAAAATAATATTGGCTACATTTTTTGCAAAGTACACGTGTGGAAATGGCCAGTCGTAAAAGACAAACATATCTCGCCAAGAATTTATGTACTATTTGTGTTTGACTTGGACCGTTGAATGCAACTTCATTAAAAACAAAACATAATAGTTATTAAAGAAATATGTTCTCGGCTGCCACCTTTCTGTAAACAGAATTTCCTATTGTCCCAACCAAGGTGGCAGCCAAGAACAAACCAAACAGTTACTGGGTAATTTGTTTGCCTAGCCCCGGCAGCGTGCAGCAGTTGCACTCACAGACTTATTAATGGAATACTTCTTCTGTGGTTGCACTTCTCGCCACACGCCGAGATCTCGTGACGGCACGCGAACTCCAGTCAAATGTATGGACTGGAAGTCGATATCGTCCACAAAATTGAGGGATCGAAAAACTAACTTCAGATCATTCATCTACAGCCGTAGTTCTACCACCTAGGCTGCAAATTGGGTGAAGATCGGTCCGATAGATGTTCAGATAATTGATCTGACAGAATCGTTAAAAATAAATATAAAACAGCAGCGTTTTATGAGCCCATCCTCGACGGTGCTAGCGCAGTCGGGTGGGCTAAATATGATGAAATGATCTATGATGTGGTGGCGGCGATGCAGATTGTCGCTGCCTTTACTGTAGCCACTTTTGGCATTTGAGTCTGTAACGTTATGACATACAAGATTTTCAACTGCTGCATTTCTTCTGCGATCGCACTGCTACACATCTCGGAATTCTGGACTTTCTCGGGTTTCTTCTCGCTTGTCGGTGTTTTTCGTTTTATTTCCCTGTTAATTGGTTAAGTTTTTAACGTGATTTATTTGCAAGATTGCGTGCAGGTGCAGCAGCGTAGCCCTCGAGGCAGAATCATTGTCTCGAGGCAACCAGATGGAGGCAGATATTTTGTTGCTCCTCGTTCTCGTCTCTGTCTCAACATCATTCTGCCATGACCTTTCATCGGCGTCGATATTTCTCCGTCGGTTTTCTCCACATCGCTTGTTATGGGCTTCATAAATATTTTAGTTTTCTTTTCTGATTAAAGAACTCGTTATCAAAGCGACGATATGCTATAGCACGGTATGCTATGGCTTTGCGTCTGTCTGTCATTGTCCGTCACAAGTCGATGTCATTGTCAAAAACACTGAACGGATCATTTTCGCATAGAGTCTTCATTCGACTTATGTGACATTGTACTGAAAGGGAATTCGGGCATCTGCAAAAACGAGTACTTCTAATTTCTTCAGATTTTAGTTCAAAACTCTAGACATTAAAAATTTCGCCACGGCGCGTCGACCGTCGCAACTATTGTCAACTTGGTTCGACCGATGGACATTACCAGTTTATCGCACTGTCCGTCGATGGCCGTGGCGCAGCGCGTTGCGCGGGTTTGTTCGCAATAGCGACAGTTGCTTTTCATTCTGTATTCACGTCAGTTATGGGCCTATTACAATTGCGATACGAGCACGATTCGAGTACGATTCGACTACGTTAATACTATACGCGCGATTTGCTAATGGTATTTCGGACACCACACGTCGTGTTGAATATTGCTGCCTCGATTTCTCTAAGTTGCCGAACCGATGGAGATGCCGTTTGGGATGTGGGCTCATGGGGCACAAGGAACCACGCATTAGATGGGGGCCCCGATCCCTCACGGGGACATACTTGGGCAACGCTTGCCCACGATTTTTGTACTCAACGCTATTTGCAAGAGGCAGCACGTGGCGATGCGGCTTCTCGCTACCATTACTGCAACAACTTGTTAATTACTATCAAAACATAAAAATCGCCGACGTTATTCTAGTTATTAATAGTCACATACTGTCTGGCATGGGTGGCTCGGTAGCCGAGTGGTTAGCGTGCTGGACTCAGGCGCAGAAGGGCCTAGGTTCAAATCGCAGTCGCGACGCTGTCAGGTTACAGTCTTAGGCAAAGTGTTCACACGCATTATGCCCCTGTTCACCAAGCCGCAAAATTGGTAGCAGCCCTCTTAAGGGTTGCGGGGGTAACTGCAGAACCGGCGGAAAGTAATGGCAGCCTACCGCCGGGTTTATGACTCACGTCATCTGCAGGCTGACTGTCAAGAACCGGGATCAGCTCCGGAACCCTACGCTCGGTAATCGAGTATTGGCTACCTTTAACCTTTTTACTGTCTGACACTCTAGTGTCACTCAAGACCATCGCCAGCACGCCGGACGCATACTGCAAGCCGATATACATGATGACGTTAGTGTGTGATTGATGCCGCTAACGATACAAATACGCTCGTAAACGCTCTTCCTTCCGGCTACTATTTTACTTCTCGCTTATACCGAGACATGAATTACGCTCGGATTATGGCCGAGGACCGGAAGCCGGTGGCCGGTAAATGGATATTAGGCATATTAGGTATGGCCGGCGCGCGATGCTTAGCCGACTTTGGCAGGGTCGCCTTTGAACGTTCGATCACCTGCGGCTAATGAACGAGCAGCGCGTCGGTTTCGGCGACGTCATTTCGCGCCGACTGTTGACGCCAGCCCAGCGCTCGCGTCGCACCTGTAGTACATGTAGGTTATATTCACACCGGCTAATTAGACAGACACTCGTCTGACGCTAATCACTCGTCTTAATGGCAGCAGCTACCAAACAACACTGTATACAAACGTTTGGTCACCAATTAGTGGCAGCTTGAAGCACGAGTACATTTGCACAATGATATCTATAGACACAGAAGAAGCCTAATTAGCGTGGTACTTTGGTAGACATGTCGCACTCAGTGAGTTCTTAGCCCGCTCGGCAAGCACGCAGGTGTGCTGCTTCTTCTTTTATATTTATTTTTTAACGATTTCTGTTACATCAGTTATCTCAAAATCTAGCCAAATTTTCAGGGTTGGTAGAACTCTTTCGTTTTTCGATCTCTCAAGGGGCGTTGCCGTGACATACAGTTTTTGTTGGTTTTATCCACAGAAAAAAGATTTTCGGTGACATTTGATAGGTGGCGTTGGCGTACACCACGATGGCCATGGCGCAGATTTACTGGAGTGCATGGGTGTCGCTGAACGCAGGCGGCTAGTGGCGCAGCCGGGCGGGCTAACGTTGGGCTTTGCCTTACGTCTAGTTAATAGCAAGTTATTGATGCGAGTAGCCTCAGAGACTCGGCGAAAGTCAACATTGAATTACTCTTGGCAGCATTCAGCAGCAGTCATGTTACTACTCTGTGTTCCAAAAATTGACTTTTTGGATTTCCCATAAAGTGGCTACATCTGACACAGTGGCATAACTAGCCATCGGCAGCCCCGGCAATGCCGGGGGCCCAGGGGCCCAAAACGGTAAAGGGGGCCCAAAGTGACCCGAATTATGCATCAAGACTCTTAGCCCGTAGCGAATGTTTGCCGGCGGGGGGGCAAAAATTATAGTTACGCCACTGATCTGACAGGTGAGGTGGACAAATCTAGCCTATAAGCTGTTTATATCAAATTTTCTCAGGATTGAACATACCGAAAATCATTAAAATCGGTCGGTTTTTACAAAGTTATTAAAAAATTAAAAGGTGGACATTTATGTATGTGCCTGTTGAAGTGGCGTTTTCATCAGCACAGAGCCAATCTCATTCATATCAAGAAATGTTCTGCGCATTAAAGGTACGAAGGCCTACACGGCCGCACTGCGTCTACAGACTCGCAAAATTTTTCCGTATGCTCACTGGTGTATAAAATGATTTTTTTTCGTTAATTTTGTGCGTTATCTCGCGCGAGCACGTATGTAGCGCATTCCGTGTAGGTTTTAGTTCTATTGGCAAATTGAGACAACATCAAAAAGTGGCCTACCTAACGACATCACGTCAGAAGCTCGCATCGTAATGGCACTAATGGGAGAAACTACCGTTTTTATTCTTACTGCATTCGTTTTGTTGCACCGCGTTCGTGAATGTCTTCAACAATGGATAGTGCACAAACGTTAATGTGATGCGGCATAAAATGTTGTACGTCTAGTACTGGTAGCCAAAAGGCCGCATCGCTGCTGCCCTCTTGCAAATGACGTTGAGTATGTTGAGTATGTCGAGTGCCGACAAGTCTGGACATGCCCAAGTTTGTCCATCAAAATGCCCTTCCCGTGGGAGCCCCACCTATCATATTCATCTTTATTCATCATCATCGCTAGAAAGCAATACAACTAAATAAGCTAAATACAACAAGAAAAACAAAAAGAACAGAATAGTGCAACAGGCATATACACATCAATGCAGTACTTAGGTCTTAAGCATTTCATGATAACTTCTAAACTGATAGTATACATAGGGTGACAATGACGCAATTTCGTTCCTTATCTATGCCAGCTGGTTTTCGCCGTCATGTTGTGGGTAAAACTCGGAGAAATGTTTGTTACTGTGATATCGTTTAAATGCGCTTTGTTGGTAAGTTAATGATCATATCGACATTTCCTTAAAAACAACCGATTCGTTTTTATTTGAATAACACACTAAATCTTCGCTCATTAACTTCACGAATTATAACGTGTCACACCCACAAAATGGCGATCGTATCGTGAACATGGATTATGTGACGTCACTTCACCCCATGTATATCGAATCAAATCTGATTTTGCGATTATGTATGCGTTCACTTGGCAATTTGAAATCAAAAAAGAGCAACAGTCATTTATAATCTCTATTGTTTATGGCCTACCCGAGTCCATATCGCAAATGGCATCTCAATCGATTCATCCGCTTTGTAGGGCTCACGGTTGCGTTCCACAGACACACAGACAAACAAGGACCACGCTACATCTGTAGCAATAGGCCGCATCTAGCGCTATATATAGCGATGCTGTATGAAGTCTCGGTGGCTGATGTGGCATGCAGACACCTGCCCTGCACCCGCGGCCGACACCAGCGAGCGATATTTCTCCTGACGGCAGCGATCAGCTTAGCAGGACGGGACGGGACGGGACCCAAGGGCTCGACACTGACAGACCCGCGACGAGACACGGCGGACGGGCGGGCAGCGAGGAGGCGCCAGCGGCGGCCGGAGGCCGATGCTAAGACGGGGGATGGACGGACGCACTGAGGCGCGGCCACGGCGGCGGTGGCGGCGGCGCGGATTTATGGCAAGAAGACGAAATGCGCGGCGCGTCGGCGGCGCGGCCGGTTCAAAGCAATCACTCGCCACCAGCCAGCTTAACGTCGGACCGACTGCATAGGCACCAGCGACCGGCGGTCAACGGCCACCTAGCAGGTAGCGTCACCGGACATTTGTCTCACGGGCATCTGCCCCCCATCCCCCGACAACCACCATCACGGATATATGCCCTGTGGTTAGGGCTAGGGGTTAGAGTTAGTGTTTGGGGTTGGAGTAAAAATTAGGGCTAGGTAGACCATACGGGGTAGTTCAAAGGGTCGAATCCCGGCCGTTGCGCTTTCAGGCAACAACTTTGGGCAAGTTGTTCGCACTTTGCAGTTGCACACATGCACCTCTATCACCAGTTTGCTACTGGGGCGGTGATGCCCTGCGGCTGGGAAGGTAACCGCACATCTGGCGTCGCGCTAGCCATGCGTCACAGACTATAGTGGTTTATCCATCTACGAGCTCGCAGCCTAATGAAGAGAAATGAGCCTACACTCCTCATGGGATATGACACACTTTATCTTTTACGGGGTAGCAGATAATTAATAATAATTATTATACTTAGTTGACAGTCATCTTCTTGTCTCTATCTGTCCAATTTTGCGCTCGCAGTCGGGCAGGTGTTCTCTTAACAAGTACTCATTCTTGTGAACGAACTGGGCCCCCATCTACAATACACTGTCTTCCGCACTAGTCTACTCGGACACGAGAAAACCCTTTATCCAAGCCCTGCACACCTGCAGATCTTTACAGCGTGGGGAGGCAAATGTCGGACATTCGGCAATCGCCAGGTAGTGGTGACAGTGGGGATCGCGCCACTCGGAGCGAGCCAGCTGAGCGCGCTCGGTCGCCGTGACCGCCAACACGAGGCGAGGCGGGCGAGCACAGCACAGTGCAGGCCGGCGATAATGATATTTTCTACGAACGACCACACCAAGTCTCGACAGACTAATGTCTACAGAGATGCAGCTGAGTGCAGCAGTTCGATTATGATGGAGTCCGACGTGCTGACTGTTAATCAACTTATCAAACCAGTCAGCGCTGATTGAGCGGCTGAATGATAATCTCTTTTACCAGCTTACAGCCGGCATCGCAGTGGGCCTCAAGAAACAGTGTATTTTAGATAGTGGGGGTCCAGTTCGTTCACGAGAATCAGTACTTGCTGAGTACATCTGCCCGACATTCTTTGGACAATGGACTCGTCCACTGTGGCACCACCGTGGACGCAACCAATATCAGACAGGAGGGGGGCACCACGCAACCGCGATGCGGCCTGTCGCTTTTACTGTTGCCATTTGTTCCATTTCGTACTGCTATTTTTCCAGCCACCAACAGCGGATCAACAGCTGTAGGCCTACGAATGCAACAGTGTATAGAGAACGAAAGTGTGCCGATACAGTTGGCACAGTGCAGTGGCGGCGATTTCTTCTGAATGGTGGGGGGACGGGGAGCGGAGCCCCCAGCGGGGTCCAGGGCGCAGAGCCCCTGGTCAGGGGGCGCAGCGGTGTAGTGGTAATTTTTATTTACTTATGGGAATGCATACATTGCGAGCCCTCCCTCCCCTCCCTTTCCCATCCCCCCTTTCCCTCTTCCCATCCCTTTCCCCATTCCTTCCCTGCTTTCCCCCTTAGAAGTAGGCACCCCTCACCCCAATTGCGGCTAGAGGGGTCTGGGGGAGCGCTCAAGCTCCCCGCAGTGGGTCCGGGCGGAGCCCGGCCGCCAAACGCATTCTGGCGCATTTTAGGCCTAAATTTGCGCCTTTTTGAGTATCGAATGCAGC
>Ga0126332_10000741_pt1 | contig 11222 bp, 6 predicted proteins | sample InaspJWI42metaG_FD_94482 | JGI IMG/M metagenome (GOLD analysis project Ga0126332, IMG submission 94482) | Marine gutless worms symbiont microbial communities from Oahu, Hawaii - Inanidrilus sp. 2 OAHU.JWI-42 metaG | ecosystem: Host-associated > Annelida > Digestive system > Unclassified | place...
TGCCGAAGAAAAATATCCCGGAACAGATTTGCGACTGGTCTACGAACTCGGGGGATATACATCCCCCAATTAAGCCAAAGGTGTCAGTTATTCTTCCCAGAGGTAAGGTGTCCTGAAATTAGAGGTTTTCAAAACCTTTGATCAAATTGATAAAAAGTCGCTTTTCCAAGAGAGATCTAAGTCAGAATCAGGTTTGGGGTTCCGATCCGGCGCCGCTGCAATATTGATGATGAGAAGTTGCTTTTTTGAAAGAAATCTAACGCTAAATTAGGTTTGTAGTTTTGTCTTTGCGTGGCAATAAGATATGGGCTATTATCACTCACATTCCACATTAAGCACTAGCGCAATCAAAAGTCAACCCATTGATTTCACCATTTTCATCGCAACGGGTTCGCGAAAAAATAACTTTACATTTTAGGGGGTCGAGGCACCCGCGTGGCAAGGCGCGAGGCAGGCGAATAGCCAGGCTATTTAACCGACGAGCAACGCAGCCAGGCGGGATGGATCATCGTATAAAATGCCCAGAGGAGATCCATCGGCTCACTAAAATGTGAAGTTATTTTTGAGGGAGCCCAAAACATACCTGCTTTATGTATATAGGCGTCTGTTTCTTGGAAAGTGAAATCATACCATGATCCAACAATTCGCAATTTTAATATCTCTCAATCCCACAATTTCTCATACCCCCAATTTCTAGATCCTTCAATCCTTGAATCCCCAACCCGGATAAACCGGAATTGAAGATTGAAGATTGATCCGCCGGAGGCGGAAAGATTTATGGTATCGCTCCCGGCCGTCGTAGCCAGCCTACTCCGCCGAAGTTACGAAGGCTACTATGGCGGAGTCTGCTCGCTCTGTCTTTTCTATCTAAATCGATAGCATTCCTAAAATATTCACTCTGGATATGGCATATATCATGTGCAATCATCATGTGATTTCAATAGATAGGTACTAAATCCCCCAATCCCTCAATTCCTCAATTCCTAAATCCCTCAATCCCCAAATTCCCCAATCCCTAAATTTCTGAACCCCTCAATTCCCTTAAAAACCCTTGCAAGGACATCGAATTTGGTATAAAGCTGATTCACGATTTTTCGCACGTGACGTCATTCGGAAATGCGTAATTTTGCCCCCGTAGCTCAGTGGATAGAGCAATGGATTCCTAATCCATGTGCCGCAAGTTCGATCCTTGCCGGGGGCACCAGAACAGTAAAGCCTTTAGAAAACCGGTCTAAAGGCTTCTTTTGTTTAGAACCCATACAGGTTCAGTGGAGATAAACGCAATAATGAACAAAAAGGCGACACTCGCATTGGCCCTGGTCTGTCTGCTTGCAGTGGCTGCGGCAATCCTCTTTCTAATGGATGAGATCCTGTTCATCAACAGCAGTAAGGTTGAATCCAAGCCCGGCAAATTAGACAAAACGTCTTCCGGCACTCATGACTCAGAGTCTGCCTTTTTCTGCCCCCATTGCCGCCGCCGCTCCGCCGCCCGGCACTACCAACCAGCAAATCCGATGAAAACACACGGGAACTTATCCGTTTGGATATTAACAGGCTACCAAATTTCACTTGACCAGACCTAACCGAATTTTGTATTAACTCATTTAAAATGAACTTCCCCACGGCAAGCCACGGGGTATCCATGAATGATACATTCTATCCTAACGCAGCAAGCTGCGGGGAATTAAACCCGGCAGATTTCACAATCTCCACCGCACATTCATTGGTGTCTGTGTAATCTGCCTGCCCTGTGAAATGCGTAGCCTATTTCTCTGGGGCGAAATCTGTGGATTAAATCTAATTTCACCTATCTATCTGGCCTGAAGCGACTTCGCATCTATCAAAGCTACCCAGACCCTTCATCCGATTCGTATTCAGCAGGACAGTTCTTTCTTTTAGCCTTTCGGTTTTAAATCAGGGTAAAACAAATCAAATGGGCTTGTTATGGTAACGCAAAAAGATATTATTTTCACTTATGACGATCTTGACCAACTTTGGCGTTTAAGTTTGGGAGAATATGCTGATATTAGCGCCGCCTACTATAATGGAGATTTTAGTAAATCTCTCGAACAGGCACAAAGGGATAAACATGAATGGATTTTGAAGGGAACCGGCTTTAAGTCTGGATATCGGGTCCTTGATATAGGTTGCGGCTGGGGACCGATGTTAAAAGCCATAAAGGATCGTGATGGTGTTGGCGTCGGCCTTTCGTTGTCGCCAAAGCAGGTTGAAGCGTGTCGACAAAATGGTCTTAATGTGATCCTGCGTGACTGGAAAGAGTTGCAGCCGGGAGAACCGGGCAAATTTGAGGTGGTTATATCAATCGGTTCTTTTGAACATTTCTGTTCGGTTGAAGAGTATTTCGAGGGGAAAAGAGATGAAATTTACGACTGTTTTTTCCGCACCTGTCACGATTTGCTTGTCGATGATGGAAGACTGTATCTCCAGACAATGACCTGGGGGAAAAATCTTCCCTGGGGTGATCGTGAGCCAACCATCGAAGACTTCAAACGATGCTCATTGCGGGCGTCGTATAAATCTGATGAGCGGATATTAGCTTCTGTAAGAATGTTTTTCCCGGGATCTTTGATACCTCGTGACCGCAATCACATTGAAAGTAACGCTGAACCTTATTTTGATTTACTCGCGGCATCCGATGGCAGACTGGATTACATTAAAACCCTTACTGAGTGGGAAAAGGCCTGGTATGCCCCACAACGGAAAAAAATTCTTCCTCGAATAAAGTTGCGGTTGCGGCATCTTTTAAGTGGTAAAGCATACCGTGCAAAGATGCGATGTTTAAAAGAAAATGATATTCGGGAAGTGTTTATACGAGACCTGTTTGGCCATCAAAGGATTTTCTTTCAGAAAAAGACTGCGGCACGCGCCCATGGTTGAGGAAAAAAAATGAAAACCCTTAAAATGTGATCGTTATGGCAGATGCATTTCCAAGTTGAATCCTGACCATCGATTAGCTGTGACTGTTGTAAACAAAATGAAGTAGTTTTTGTCAATTTATAATTCACTGATACAATAGTAGTAAACAGCCTGTATCTATCTCAAAAAAGACAACAAACTAAGTTTTTTATATTCGTACTCGATTTTGCTTACGCTCAATTAGGATATTATCTTCTTTTAATAGGAGGCACCGAATGAGTCTTCCTGAACGTAACAATCCATATTCTTTTGAAGCATTTCTTAAGGTACTTCACAGTTTCGACTATTACGCCGATGACCCTTTTCTGCAAAAGACTCTTAAGTATTACACTGCAGAAGAATTTGCTGAACTGGATCGCAAGCTGCGTGTGTTTTCGCCCAAAGTATCCTTTCGTTGGCGGCCATTAGCAGACTCCGGCGGCCATCCCGGGAAGTTGCCTTATGTGGAGCACTACAATGCCTACAACCGCCGCATCGACCGCATTGTTCGCACGGCGGAAACCTTACAACTGGAGCATGAGATTTTCAGCGAGGGCCTTTTCTCCTCCAAGGTCACGGCCTGGGAAAGCATGGCCAAACGTTATTTATTGCACCAGTTGGGCGAGTTTGGGGTTATGTGCCCTATCGCCTGCACCGAGGGGCTGGTGGCTCTGATCAAACATTTTCCCGAGGACCACACGCCCGAGGTCAAAGCCATACTGGAACATTGCACGGAAGGGGTAAACGGCGAATTCGGCATCGGCGCCCAGTTCGTGTCCGAGATCCAGGGCGGTTCGGACATCCCGTCCAATCTTTTAGAGGCTGTACCGGAAGGTGACCGCTATCGACTTTACGGCACCAAATTTTTTACATCGGCTATCAACGCCGACTATGCTGTGGTCACGGCCAAGGTCTCAGGCAGTGAGGATGTCGGCACTTTCGTTGTTCCAGCCTGGATGCAGGGGAATAAGGAAAAAGAGATCCGCAATAATTTCCGCATCAACCGCATTAAGTGGAAGATGGGCACCTCCGAAGTGCCAACCGCCGAGGTGGAGTACGACGACGCACTATGTTACGCCGTGGGTGCCACGAATCGGGGCGTGGCCAATGCGGTAGGCATCGTACTGACCCTATCGCGCATTACGGTGGGCATCGCCAGTGCCGCCAGCATGACCCGCGCCGCTCGCGAGGCCCAACTTTATGCAGAATTCCGCGACGTGTTCGATGCCAAGATCGGTGAATGGGCCCTGGCCAACCAGCAGGTGCGAGATTTGGTGCACGAAGCTCAACGCTGTCTGGCCGGGGTGTGCAAGATATACGCTCTGTTTCAGGAACTGGGCGGACGTCTGCAGCCCGGCCTGGCCTCGGATGAGCCATTGGAGATGAGGCGCCGGCGCTTCCTTCTCCGGGAACTGATCATCATCCAAAAGCTGGTCACTGCCTATGATTCGGTGGACACTCTCCGCAAGGGCATCAGTATTTTCGGAGGTCACGGGGTTATCGAAGATTTCTGTTCTCTTTCACGCATATTTCGAGACGCAGCGGTTAATGAGCTGTGGGAAGGCCCTCGAAATGTGCTCTTAATGCAGGTGTTCCGCGACATGGTGCGGGCTGCGGAGTTCTACCCTCCCAAACAGTTTCTACGTGATCTTCTGTCAGGCGCTCAAGAGACAGAGATATCCGAGTTTATTCGTCGGGCCTTGGAGTTCGCCGCTAAACCCCCGTTCCAAAAACTGGATAAAGACTCGCGTCGTAGTGCGGTAGCCTGGGAAAACTTCATTGTGGAAGTGTTTCGAGTCTATCAGGAGATGGCACTGCGGGAAGTGGGACCCGAACCTATACTGGGGTCAGGCAAAATGAGCATGCCCGAGATTTGGAGGTAGTCACTTTAGAGAGTGTGGCGTAATAATTTTAGATTATAGCCTTCCAATACTTGGGATATCACATTGGCAATAAGCGCAGGTGAAGGCTACGTTTACTGCAATGTATCAGTGATCTTAAAATCCTAAAAATATTGTGATATGCAAATTATATATGTAAATTCGCCAAATTACAGTATCAAGCTGCCACACTATTTTATCCCACCAATAATACTACTGATAACTAATAAGCGTTTTATCCATAGTCCCGCCGAAAAAAAAGCCAGAACTTTGCGATCAAGCACTGGCGGTGTCATATCATTAGATTGTGGTATCTTAGTGCGGGATTATTGATAAAACGGTGATGTACGAAGCCGAGATCTTGGCACGAAAAATGCGATGTGGGTAAAGTATCCTCTTTCTTTTTTTCATAATAATATCCGTAACTAATGTTGCATAATCTTGCATTGATGTAAAGAAGAAAATTAGGCACCTTGCAAGAAAAATATCCAAAAAATTTTAAAAAAATGGGAATTTGAAACTTAAACCCGAAAGCCTGTAAAAAAAGCAGAGCAAAAATTACCGCGAAGCGGTTTCGTGCATCAGCTGCATAATACAAAATTGACTCAACTTGTGTTACTGGTCTTACACGTATGCTATACATGTAATTTATAATTGAAATACATACCACATCATATTGTCATGCCACCTTGTAGTAATTGACAACCTGATTTGATCATGATTATATAAGCCAAACTCACAATTTTCCAATTATTCTTCACTTACTATTAGCCACTTCAGACTATAAAGTTGTTGAAACTTGCTAGATAAATCGGTCAAAGCGTTGCCTTTATCCTGCATTCGGTTACTTCCTTCACCTTGTTATGGTTCCTACTGACTGCCTATCAATTTTTCAAGTTGGTCCAGCATAAAGTAGCGCATTGGTATGCTATGTGAGAACGCCACCAATGCAAATTGTAAGCAATGTCAGTCTTGCGAGAAAATTAAACCAACAGAGAAGCAACACCGCAAGGTGCCAGACTCAATACCGGCTCCTATACCGAGAAATGGAGGTGCATACTATGGCACAACTAATCGCAGACCGCAGTGACATCGACTTTGTCCTTTATGAGCAATTTGATGTTGAGGAATTGACCAGACAAGAAAAATTTAAATCGTTCAACCGTAAAACCTTTGATTTGGTCATCAACGAGGCGCGCGGTTTAGCAATTAAAGAAATTCTACCCACTTTTACCGAGGGGGACCAAGAGGGCGCTCGCTTCGAAGATGGCCAGGTTAAGGTGCCGTCATGCTATCATCGACCTTTTAAGCTGCTGCGGGAGGGCGGATGGACCTCCATGACTGCAGACCTCGATCTTGGAGGACAGGGGTTTCCTGTTTGTATCGCCCAGGCAGCTAATGAGTATCTCGTAGGCGCTAATTCTGCATTTGCTCTTTACGCAAATGTTGGCCATGCGGTCGGAGGGATGATCGAAACCTATGGTAACGAGAAACAGAAGCGGTTGTTTTTAAAAAAATAATATACCGGCCAGTGGAGCGGCACTATGCAGTTGACCGAACCCCAAGCCGGATCGGACGTTGGGGCACTGACAACCACGGCTGTGAAGAACACCGATGGGACGTATTCACTTACCGGTAACAAGATATTTATCTCAGCCGGTGATCAAGATCTGACCGAAAACATAATCCATCCGGTATTGGCACGACTCGAAGGCGCACCTCCGGGGACTAAAGGAATCTCCCTTTTCCTTGTCCCCAAAATATGGATCAACGACGATGGCAGTATAGGAGAACGAAATGATATCGTTTGCGATGGCATCATAGATAAGATGGGATTCCACGGTAGTGCAACCTGCAGCATGAATTTGGGTGCAAAAGGAAATTGTCGAGGTCTTTTACTCGGTGAAAAGAACCATGGGATGCGTGTCATGTTCCACATGATGAACTTTTCCCGCTTGGCGGTTGGGCTGGTCGGATTAACGTGTGGTTCATGCGCATATATGTATGCCCTGAACTACGCCAGGGAGCGGTTGCAGGGTAAAGACTTAGAAAGATCCGGTGATCAAGAGACATACCAGGTACCAATTATCCGGCATCCGGATGTGCGCCGCATGCTGCTGTGGATGAAAGCGAATGTGGAGGGGATGCGCAGCCTTATCTATTTCGTAGGCCTGGCCTTTGACAACCAGACGGTTGCAACGAGCCAGATGGAAAAGGAATATTACCAAGAGCTTATCGATTTGCTCACCCCTGTGGTCAAGTCCTATTGCACTGACCGAGGATTTGAAATTTGCGTAGAGGCCATGCAGGTTTATGGAGGTTACGGTTACAGTAAGGATTATCCGGTCGAGCAACTGGTTCGGGATAGTAAGGTTAATTCTATTTATGAAGGCACCAATGGCATTCAGGCCGTCGATTTTCTGGGTCGTAAACTGGGGATGAGGCAGGGAGCGGTGTTTTTAAACCTATTGGGCGAGATGCGCAAGACCGTCGGCCACGCAAATGCGGTTCCGATGCTGCAGGATTTAGCAATTCAACTGGAAGTCGCAGTGAAGCAACTGGAGGAAACCGCCATGAACCTGGGGACGGTCGCATTCTCACCCAAGGTGAAAGTGGCATTTGCCTTTGCTAAGCCGTTTCTGGATGTCGTTGGCGATCTGTGCATGGCATGGATGCATTTGTGGCGAGCTTGCGTAGCAGAGCCCCAATTAGAGGGTTTGGTCGGCAGCCTTGACCCGGAGGCTAGAGGGAAGAAAGCAACTGAAAGCAGGAAGGCTGCTTTCTACGAAGGTGTGTTGCAAACCGCCATATATTACATAAATTCGGTTCTTCCGATTACGACCGGGAAAATGAATGCTATCAAAGCCGGGGATTCAGCAATTGTGGATATGCCGGAAGCATCGTTTGGCAGCTGAAGGGTAAGTTACCCTAACATTGCCGATCATAAGGTATTGAAGCCAAAAGCAGGATAAAATACGGAGGATAAAATTGAATAAGAAGGGATTTATTGAATTTTTGGAGAAAAAGACAAAAACCGAAAGAGCAATTAACAGCTATATGGATTTTGTGCAACAATATGAAGCATATTTGTTTGAGCATAAAAAGGGAAAAAAAATAGAAAAAGCAGGAAAAAAAGATCTGTACGATTTTGAAAAATGGGGGGAAAAGAATAATATAAAAATTAATCGATACTTGTGGGGTATTAAAGAATATTACGATTTTATCTCAAAAGAAGAGCTGAAATTGGAAGCTGATGCCATGATTGGTGAAAGGTATTTATCCCAATTTAAACTAAAAGATATTGTCGGAGTTAAACAAAATTATATAAAAAAGCTCTCAAAAGAAGGGATTAAAACCGCTAAACAAATGCTTTATGCGGGTTTGAATAAACAGAAGAGAAAGGAACTTTCCCGGAGCACAGGTATCCCCCTCGAAGATGTTTTAGAACTTGTCAAACTCTCTGATCAGGCCAGGATAGGTGGACATAAAAAGGTTCGAGCACGTCTATACCATGAAGCTGGTTTAGACACTATCGACAAAATGGCCGCCCGTGATTCGGAAGAAATTCGAACAATATTGGCGGATTTTATTCAAAAAACAGGTTTCAAGGGCATCCCGCCCACACCGGGTGAAGCTCAACATACTGTGACCATGGCAAAATATTTAAAAAGATTAGTTCAGTATTAGCTACATGGAACAAAAACCCGCTCTTATATTGTATTTTAGACCTCGTTGTGAATCTACAGAAGTCAATAAGGATATGTACTGAAAACATGAATGGATCTTTAATAGAATTATCTTTTCAACATTGACCTACATCTCGAAAGTATATTCAATTTAACAAAACTTGAGACATCCAATATCACTAACCGGCTAACCGTTTAGATCCACAGCAAATGGATAACGGAACATTAATTTGACAACCACTATAAACCTTTACCTGCCTCAGGAGAGCTTGTCCGCCGGCGGATAAAATAATTCAGGAAATTCCTCGACGCCCTATCTGTGTTCATTTCCTTGGCGCGGCGGGTGAAAAATACTGAATTATTCTAAAGTTACGTGGTTTCTAGCCGATTTACTAAAGTGAACCTTTCCGGTGATGAGCAGGAAGAGTGCGCCGGATCGAATTACAAATTAGTTTGGATAATTTGTAATAAATTCGCACAAGTGATTCCCAGAAGGCAGGCACTTTATCAATACGTAATTTTTTCAATTCACAAGAGGCGTTTAATGAGACTCAGTGTTAAAAAGAAAATGATCCTGAATGGAGCCCTTTCGGTCGTCTTCTCCCTGGTGTTATCAATGGTCATCGTTGGGGTTTTGATCAAAGACCAGAATCAGGATGCCGCGCTGAAAATAATTCATCAGGGGGCACAGATTACAGTGGATCAGTTGAACGAGATGAATAAATCCCTCATGGACAGCGCAAGTCAGATCGGACGGAATCAGGAATATGCCATTCGAGCAGATTTCATCCTGCAAAACAGGTCCAACAGTGTCATGCAAGAAATGGTTGAAGAGGAAAGCAAGGCGATCGTATTGAATTTATATGAAGTGGCCCAGGCAAGTCATATCGAGCAGGTCGTTCTATATGATAAACAAGGGCATTGGGTGTGTGCCATTTGGCTGGATAAAAAGCAAGCCCGCCTGAATTTTCCTAGCGGTAAAAAAATTAAAGAAGCTCGGGTTGCCCTGGGGAAAATTCCCCTGTTCGATCAATGGCAAGAAACGACAGAAGCACCGGCCATAGAATTTCAGCAACCGCTGCCGCTGCCGCAAAGCGTGAACTATCGGCAGAAGGTACTTGGTGGGATGTTATGGCTGGAAGCGTATGCCCCTATGGCAATGACGGTAACCAACCAACAAACTCCTGATGATAAGCTTACGGCGCTCGGTCTGGTGCAGGTATCAAGTCAGCTGAATACCGGCTTTATTCAAAAACTTGTCCGCCTCACGCGCACCCGCATCAATCTTTTTTTGGGATCTGATTTGAGTGTAGGCACCCTGAATTCTTACCAAAAATTGAATCCTGCAATTTTGTCTGCTTTGCGAGCATCAACCGGTCAGGGAATAAATGTCGAAGGCGGGCTGGATCGCGAAGTTGAAACCTCCGAAGGATTTTTTTTCGAAGGCCTGTTTCCTGTGTTTGTGGAAAACAAAGTTGCGGGTGCATTAAGTATCCTGTACTCTCAGGAAGAAGCCAGGAACAATATTCGCAGAATGCTTCAATCGCTGATTTTAATTGCGGGCGTGTGCCTTTTGGTTATTTTGCCGTTTACGTGGTTCTCCGCAAGCACCATTGCCAAACCGATCAACAATGTAATTACATTACTGATCGAAAGTGGAACCCTTGTGTCTTCGGCAGCCGGCCAGGTATCGTCGGCCAGCCAGCAGCTGGCACAAGGATCCTCCGAGCAGGCGGCATCCCTGGAACAGACCTCAGCCTCACTGGAGGAAATGTCTTCGATGACAAATCAGAACAAAGGCCGGGCGGATGAAGCCAATACTCTGATGAAACAGGCCAACCGGGTAGTTGAAACGGCCAATAGTTCGATGTCAAAGTTGACCCATTCTATGGCCCAAATTTCCGAAGCCAGCGAGACGACCTCTAAAGTCGTCAAAACCATCGATGAAATTGCATTTCAAACCAATCTTTTGGCGTTAAATGCTGCGGTTGAGGCTGCCCGAGCCGGTGAAGGCGGTGCGGGCTTTGCAGTGGTGGCTGATGAGGTTCGAAACCTGGCTCTGCGCTCCGCTGAAGCTGCCAGAAACACTGCCGAACTTATCGATGGAACGGTTACCAGAGTCAAGGAGGGCTCAACACTTGTCACCACTACCAACGAAGCCTTTGCGAAAGTTGTAGGAGACGTCACCAAAGGCAGTGAACTTGTCGAGGAGATCACGTTGGCTTCAAACGAGCAAGCCCAGGGTATCGAGCAGGTCAGCAAAGCCGTGGCCGAAATGGATCAATTGACCCAGCAAAACGCCGCAAATGCCGAGGAGTCGGATTCCGCATCCCAAGAAATGGAATCCCAGGCTGAACAAATGAAAGCAATAGTCGATCTATTGGAGATCTTTGTCGGTGGAAATCGCCGGCACAAGCCACAAGAAAAAACTTCTCAGGTAAAATATCCCCACGTCGAAAGCCGCAACGCTCTGGCTGCTCCGCATAGAAAGGTCAAGCGGCTGATTTCGGGTAAAGTAAAGGGAGAAGATAAGGAAATCGTCACTGGCGTAGACAACTCTGAATTCAATGACTTTTAGGCGATGGGACATAACGGGGACAATAACCTACCTTAGATATTAATTACTCAAGTTTCGCACCCCTGAAATGGTGCAAGCTCCGTTAAATTCTCGGTTAAAGCATCCAAATAATGCTGAAAATCTTCGTTAATTTTAAAAATATCAAAAATGGTTGAAAATGAA
>Ga0126332_10000742_pt1 | contig 11211 bp, 14 predicted proteins | sample InaspJWI42metaG_FD_94482 | JGI IMG/M metagenome (GOLD analysis project Ga0126332, IMG submission 94482) | Marine gutless worms symbiont microbial communities from Oahu, Hawaii - Inanidrilus sp. 2 OAHU.JWI-42 metaG | ecosystem: Host-associated > Annelida > Digestive system > Unclassified...
AATATCCCGGAACAGATTTGCGACTGGTCTACGAACTCGGGGGATATACATCCCCCAATTAAGCCAAAGGTGTCAGTTATTCTTCCCAGAGGTAAGGTGTCCTGAGCCTATTTCTCTGGGGCGAAATCTGTGGATTAAACAAAAAGGGCCGCGGATTTTTCCACGGCCCTTTTAAGTTGGCGCCAAAAAAAAGACCGCGGGCTTTGGGGCTGCCCACGGTCCTGAAAGTTCTTTAGTCTATTGTCAGGCTGATGTTATCCCGCCGGCAAGCCCTGTAAACAAGACCTGCCACCACCAGCTTCGAGAAATTTCCACCTGTTTTTTAATTCGTATTTTTAGCATTTTCGCCAAGTACCTCAAGTTCGAAGGATGCTATTAAATGTCAGGACGACTTGTCAAGGGTTTTTTCATAAAAAGATTTTGGTTAACAGATTAAGTCGCACTTCGATTTCAAACCGGTTCAACAAATATCTGCATTGTACCGCCGCACACATCTCCGCCTCGCGTGCCCAGATCATCCATGAGCCTGACCTCCAGAAGTTCAGGCGCTTTGGTTTTCAGCAGACAACGAAGAGCGGCACTTCGAATCTGGCTTTCGCCGCAACCGCCCCCCACGGTTCCGAAAGTTGTCCCATCGACACATACGATCATTTTGGCGCCTGCCTCGCGAGGAGTGGAACCGGTGGCTTCAACGATGGTGGCCAGACATACCGGCATGTTTTGTTCTTTGAACTCCGCGATTTTCCGGAAAATTTCTTTATCAGTCATAAGTCAATTCCTACCGCCGCTCGTATAGAGCGCGCTTGTGCCGGTCCTTTGCGGCGCACACAGACAAGTTCGGCCATGATGGACAGCGCAATTTCCTCCGGCGATTCGGCACCAGTCGGAAGCCCGATCGGCGTGAAAACCTGCTTTAGACGCGCCTTGGAGATCCCCTCTCTTTCCAGCGCTTGGAGAACGATGAGAACCCTGCGGCGGCTGCCAATCAGGCCGACATAGGATGTATCCTTCTGAAGAATTTCGACAAGGCAATCGACGTCGTGTTCGTGGCCGCGTGTGATAACCACGACATAGGTTGACTTGCCCAGGGGCATATCCCGCAGGGCCGGAATAAAGTCCTCCGCTATGACGTCACAATCCGGAAAACGGGATGGATGTGCAAAATCCTCCCGGTCATCGAGGACGGTCACGCGAAACCCGACGCCACCGGCGAAACGGGCAAGGGGTATGGCTATGTGACCGGCTCCGCAAACAAGCAGCCTGGTCTCATCGGCAAGAACATCCAAAAAGACCTTGATACCGCTGCCGATTTCATCCATACGTCTTTTGTTCTCACGGGTGGCGTTCAGCGCAACATCGCGCAGAGTGGCATTGATCCGGTCGGATTCGAGTTCACCCAGAATCGAACCATCCTTTAGCACGATAGCTTTGCGGCCGAGGGGAATATTCGAATCTGCCGATTCCACGACGGTGGCCAGGCAGAATGTTTCGCCGCTTTGCATCAATTCAACCACCCGTGTCATAACATCCATGAAAAACTCCTAAGATATTCTTTTTAACATATTCGTTTTGACCTAAAATGCAAGTTTATAGCGCGGCTAATGATTCTCTGGTTTGTGTTTAAATAATAGATATTCACGATCAAGAAAACAATAACGAACAGCATTCACGTCCAGCGATTTTGCAGCGGCATTCCGTCCCACCCTGCCGCTGTACTTGCGGCATGCATGCTCGGCGATGACGACCTCTCTGCCCTTTGGGCAATAAGGATACACCTTACGCACCCGGGCCGCAAATCGACGAACATATTCATGGTCCAGTTCGGCACGTCGGTTCGCCGCCCTGGCGAAACAATTCCAGATCCTTCCAAATTTGTTAGGTGTTATCTCCGATTTTTCTTGTGTTTCATCACGATTTTACAAAATTTTCCAAACTGTTTATCTTTTTGTCTTTTTTCAAGGTATGACAATTCATTGTAAACAGATTCCTTGTTCATTTTTATATAATTTTGATATCTTTTCTCGGATAATCGTCCATTTTGTACGGCATTCAAAACCGCACATCCTTTTTCATTAATATGCCTACAATCGTTAAATTGACAATTTTCTGAAAGTTCTGTTATCTCGGCAAATGTTTCATCAAGGCCTAAATTTACCGAAAAATTCCCGAGCTCCCGCATTCCTGGAGTGTCTACCACCATTGCTCCGCAATCTAACCTTATTAATTGCCTGTAAGTTGTGGCATGCCTTCCCTTACCATCTTTTTCTCTAACTGTTTTCGTTGTAAATATGGTTTCACCAATGAGATTATTTAATAAGGTTGTCTTGCCAACACCTGAAGATCCTAATAGACAATATGTGCGCCCAGGACTCAGAAGGTCTTTTACATTTTTCAAGCCAGCTCCATTTTTATTACTGAATGGCTGTACATGCAGACGCGGCATTAGGTTTTTTATCTTGTCGATCCTGTTTTCAACATCTTTGGAAATGAGGAGGTCACTTTTGCTCAATAATACGATTGGTCGGATATTGCTTTCGTTAACCATAACCAGATACCGTTCAAGTCGCCTTATATTAAAATTTTCGTCCAGAGACTGGATAATAAATGCTGTATCAATATTGGCAGCAATCAATTGAAAATCTATTTTCTTTCCTGGTGTTTTTCTTTTGAGAAGGGATTTTCTCGGTAAAATCTCATGGATTATTGAAAAAGAATTCTCATCATAGAAATTGGCAAGTACCCAATCCCCAACAGTTGGATAATCAATCGGAGAGGCCGCACTGTATATTATTTTCCCGATCAACTCAGCTGAAACATCATTCTCACCATTGTTTATCGAATAGCTGTCTTTATGAACAGCAATCACTCTTGCTATTTCAAGCGCAGCCAATCTCTCAGGGTCTACCTTATCCCGGAACCATTTACCAAAACCAATTTTTTCTATATTAGGTGAAACGTTTCGCATGAGAAGTTTTTTAAGCACTCAACCCCTGTGGCGCGGGTACACCGAGTCGCCTTAGGGGCTTTGTCAAAGGGAGAAGCTGGGCAGCAAAATCAAACCAACCGCCAGCACACTCGCTTCCACAGGCAAGGCCGGCAACAAGGGTCAATATTATCCATTCCATCATTATGCCTCGAACGGCGGTTTCACCAGCCGGCGGCGAAAACCACTACCAGTTAAAGATTGGACTAAAAGTGTGTGCCGCTTCAGTTATGAAGAAACAGCACGGCTCAGCCCTAAGCCTGCAAATGCGTCGTTATTAGATAATCTCACATTTCATTAAAAAACAACCATCTTTATGTTTAATAAACTGATTTCCTTGGAGCTCGACTTTTTGAACAACCTCGAATCCAGTACCTTCGTACAATGGTATTGCCAAGGTGTTATCTGAAAAGACGATTAAACTCAATGTATTAAATCCATTTTCAACTGCCATTTCTTTTGTAAGCGAAATTAGCTCCATGCCAATTCCTTTTTTACGGTGACTTTCAACTACGCACAATGTATCGAGAAACCAACTGTTTTCGACACGTGATGAATAAAAATGTCTAAGATGCTCTATTCTGTCCGCAGGGAAAAAGCCTCTCATTTCATCCGTAATCTTGTGATAAGAGGATGGATAGGAAAGTGCCATTCCGACCACATCAGTTTCTAGTGTTGTGACAACTGCGCTTCTATAAGAGTGTGGATAATTGTCTTTTTCAAGATTGTGCGCTATAACTTGTACAGGTGTCATTCCCGGTACCAAATCGTGAAATAAGTATTCCACAATTCCATCGGATGCTATGTTTATTAATTCTGCCAGTTTTCCACAGTCAGCTTTTTCAGCGGGTCTATATTTAAACGACATATTTTCTCCCATACAGATTCCTGCCAGATAACCAGATAAAATAGGGGCACAATTTTATGCACTTCCTACTCGATGTCACTCTCGAACGGTCGTCTTAACCAGCCGGTTTCGGAGCGTTAGCGGAATAGCCAGTCTGGTTCAAGTCATTGTGGGAGGATAACGTGTCGATCTTTCTCTGAATGAACCAGCAGAACCATCCCCTGTACTTCTCCTGAAGTTCCTTCTTCATCCAATCTTTCCCGGTCACGGTGCGTCGGCAGTTTGGACTTCCACAATTGCACTTAATGACATATTCAAGATCATCCGTCGTTGCCCAGTCGTGCGTCAATTCTTCGTCAGGTGCGATATCTCTCATCGCAACAAAAACGATCTGTCCTTGAATTGCAATATTGGGCTCGCACGAGTGGTTGGTGTAAATCATGCAACCATCTCTTTGTTCTTGACTGGTAGGTGCAATGAAAAACTCTTCCGAGATCTGGATTTCCGCCGGTCCAAGTTTCTTTTCCAGGACAGTCCATTCCCGTTTGGTGAGAATGTAACCTCCCTTCACGGCCACAATCTCTCCTGACGCAATCAACTGTTTCGCAAACAAACCTTTGCCGTGAATCGGGCTCTCCCTCACTTCTGTCTTTGGCGAACGATAACTCAGGTCATTCATTCTCTTGTAGTCCAAATTCTAACATTTCGGCATCGCGCGGCATCAGCCTATCAAATCTCTCATGATCCCAAGATGATCATCATAATTCACATATCTATACCTAAATATTTCAGTCGCTATTTTGTTCATTTAAACTTTGGAGATAGGAACCCTGAAGGTCGGATCCTGTTTTTTGCCCAATTTTTTTGAATAGTCCTGATTAGGGTGTTTGTGGACTGCACTTTGCTGTTACTGGGGTCAGAGCCAAGCAGAAAATCGAACTCTCCCTCTAAGTCCCCGGACGGATAAGAGGCTGGATACCAAGCCCACAGAGACCATTTGTCAGCACCGGTGGGGTGGGGGGGGGCGGTTTGTCGGCAAGCGCGGAAAGGGCTGAACAAATCAACGTGAAAAAAATGAGCAGGTAGGTAAATATTCCTCTCAATTCTATTTCTCCACTTGGTTGTATACATCCAGTCATTTTTATTAATTGTCAGCGCAAAGTCTTCGCGAACTGTTTGATCTTTTAATCGATAGCCCTTTCCTTTTGAATCGATATGGTACTCCCACCCTGATGCAAAGAAATTGCATGTTTCGTCGCTTTGAGTCATGCCAAAAAATAATGGGCAGTGAGCTTGTTTAGTAGATGAAGCGGCCCAACCTGTGTCAACATATATGAAACAATAGAGTAATAGTACAAATGATGCAATTGGAGTTATTCTCATTTTCAATCCTATAATTTCAAACCGCATAACCTCAATATTCCGCAATTAAGGCAATTTGTATTGGACTGATGGGTGTTTAATGATGAGGCATGGTTCCAAGAGCATCTATCAGATTTCTGTGCGGATTTTTTTTTATTATCGGATCCGATTTAATCATCAAGTTAATCAATATAGAATGTCCCCAAACCTTCATTGTGATCAACGCCAATCTGAACATAGGGGTCTTCATCCTTCACACTTCCCTAAATTCTGTCAAGAGTGAAGACCCGCCCCCCCCTTGTTTTTCGATAAAGTTCTTTAGCCATGGCCCTTTTATTTTTGGTTTTCCAACCAGTTGAGGCACATATTTATTGAAAAGGTAAATAAATGGGATACAAAGCACCAAACTCACCACGGTCATCAATAAGCCTGCCACAAAAATCATTACCGGCTGACCGGCAAGATTAGTAAACACCCATTTTCCCACCGGGGGATTAATATAGTGGTAAAACGCTCCGTTCAGACACATAAGAATTAATGTATTTTGTCCCATCCAAACGATGGTCTTTTGGGAGGGGGTGATTTTACCCAGGAAGAATACAAATATAGACCCTGCGATAGCCGTTAAGGGAAACCAGAAGATATTTCCATGGGCTGCGAATATAATTACTACTGAATTGTATAGATTAAAATTGAAAGGTCCGGTGTTTAATTTAAAAGTAAACAATACAATCAGGAAAGCAATAATCACACCGGGTATCAATATCTTAAAAGATACTTTTTCCATAAGGAATTTTCTTCGTCGCAAATAAGCTCCAATTAAATAGAAGGCATACATGGTAATTGCTTCATGAATAAAAAGGATATTGTACATCCTTTGCTTCGTGAAATTCAAAAAATCACCCCTTAAGTTAATCACATAGCCAATTATATAAAAAGCGACAATAGCAATCAATATTTTTAAATCATACTTAAAAATCTTTGAATCGGATTTTAAAAAACGAAAAGCGACATAATGTACCACTTCAACAGAAAAAAGCATCAACAAAAACCATGACGGAATACAAAAAAATGGAACCCCTAGCGCGGTCAATACAAGTCCTTCAATATATCCTTCGAGGCTGGGGAGTTTTAAATGATAAAAGTCGCCTGGAAAGATGGCGGCCAGCACCATAAATACAATCATAAAAAAGATAAAGGGAAGAAGGCGGGAATAGAATCGGTGTTTGAAAAATTTACCAATATCAAATTCCAGATCGCTATCCCTGGATATAAAACCTGATAGAATAAAAAACAGTAACATGTGAAACGAATAAATAAACTTATACAAAGCAGCAGCCGTGGGATCATTCAGCATCATAACCCGCTCGATAAAGTGCCCGTAAAACACCATAGCCATTGCGTAAAATCTCGCGACGTCAATATACTGAATTCTCTCTCTTCCAACATCCAATTGCGTATACACTATGCCTCCTCATAAAATATATTTTGTGTGAATTCTAATCCACAAAAGTCCAAATCATCGGAGTCAAGTCTTCGTCAGACGCGATATCTCTCATCGCGACGAAAACGATCTGTCCCTGGATTGCAATATTGGGATCACAGGAATGGTTGGTGTAAATCATGCAGCCATCTCTTTGTTCTTCGCTGGTAGGTGCTATGAATAGCTCTTCCGAGATCCGGATTTCCGCCGGTCCAAGTTGCTTTTCCAGGATTGTCCATTCAGGGTTGGTGAGAATGTAGCCGCCCTTTACGGCCACAATCTCTCCTGCCGCAATCGACTGTTTCGCAAACAAACCTTTACCGTGAATCTGGCTCTCTCGTACTTCTGTCTTTGGTGAAGGATAACTCAGGTTATTCTCTAAATGGCTCATCAAAGTATCCTTCGTATTATTTTCTAAATCTGAACTACCATATCCGCTAAAAAATTGGGATTCTGTTCATGGGCATAACCACGAGGATTGCAAAGTACTCTGGTTTTTCCAATATATGAATATTCGTTCCTTCGGAGTTCATCCGCAGTTTATCGGTTAGTTTAGGAATTGCACCTCTATAGTATTCATGGTTGCCAATAACATAAATCACTTCCTGATTCCTGATATTCTCTAAAGCCCAACCTAACCCCCGCTCCCCTACATGCAAATCGCCAGATATGATTGTCACATCAGCATCAGTTTTTGGTAAATCAAATTCAGCAAATTCTAAATGTAAATCGCTAAGTATGTGCAATTTCATGCGTGATTCCAATTTTTCCTATGTAGAAAATTAGGGGGAAAAAGAAACTGTCATGAATTATTGAATCCTCCTATATGCGTTGATGTTGTATCCTGGAATAAGCAACGTTGCAAATGAGGGAAATGCTTGCTTTTTATCCCTTCACCACAAGAATGCGACTCCGCGCTTGCCGAGGATGTGGTCATCAAATACCACTTTGGCCGGCTTGTCCGCCATACCGATACACACGTGGAGTGGTAGCAAATGCTCCTCGCGGGGGTGACAGTAGCGTGCGGAAGGTGCTTTATCCCAATCAATTAAGCGTTGTTCACGTTCGGACTGGGGTATTTGGCCGGTGCATACCTCGATCAGCCAGTTATGAAATGCATCATTGGCTGGATCAGGCGTGTTAATGCCTTGCCAAGAAAATGCTCTCATGTTGTGGAACGAAAATCCAGATCCGACTACCAGGATATTCTCATAATTCAATTCGCGCAGCGCTTTGCCAAGGGCAATATGCGCGGTCGGGTTAAGACCACTCAACAGCGAAAGTTGAAGCGAGGGAATATCGGCTTGAGGGTACATCAGTTTCAGTGGAATAAACAAGCCAAGGTCAAATCCCCGCTGAGGATCGATGTGAGCCGGTATATTACTTTTTTGCAGTAATACGGCAATTCTATTCGCAAGATCGGGGCTTCCAGGTGCTGGATAGATGATTTCATAAGCTTCATCGGGGAATCCATAATAATCATAGAACATGGGAGGGGTGTGTGCGCCTAACAGAGTTGCTACGCTTTCTTCCCAATGGGCGCTGATGACAAGGATAGCATCTGGCTTTCTGAGTTGAGACGGAAGCTGCAGCAAAAAAGCCACCATCGCTTCATGGCTTGGGTCTCCGAGAATTGGCAATGGACCACCGCCATGTGAGAAATAGACAATTTGGGCCTTGTCCGTGGGGCTGTTATATTTCACTGCTGACTCAGCCTCCGATTCAATCTATCCAAGTAACTGAGTTTATTTTTTAAATGGCTCTTCAAAGTATTCTTCATCATATTCTGTATCTGGTTCTCTTCTAAGATGGCGTGAATATTGTGACAGATGGTGACCTTTATTATCAAGCAATAGTCCTAAGTCTGCTGCTCTGTAACAGATTTGTACAACGAGGTTTTCAATAGCTTCTGGACTATCAAGACCATCTTCCAACGCAAATTTAATGTATTGGCGCACAGCATTCCGAAAAGATTCCGCAGGATTTTCTGCGTCAAACACCTCCAAAGCCTCCTTTGTTGCAATTAAAAACTTGCTGGCATCTTCGGCCGAAATGTCAAGTTTTTGTGCCACTTTATCAACGGGCCATTCCTCTTTTAAAGCGGTTTCTAACATTTCGGCATCGCGCGGCATCAACGTATCAAACCTCTCGTTTATACCGAGATGGTCATCATAATGAGCATAGCTATACCTGAATATTTTCGCCGCTAATAAATGAACACGTTCCATAGTGGTCCTCTTTTGAATGAATGTATTAGATTAACGAACTGCTCAGGGGTCAGAAGGAGCGCACCACCTAGAGGTCCCCTGCAGCAAAAAAATTACCGAGTTTTCATTGTAATGCAAAATATTTCCGATGGAAAGTATAACAGGTTGCGAGATAAGCGGAAGGTTCTCCGCAAAATGCGACTCAAAGCGTCACTAACCTCTTGTATGAGACGCTTCGGAATCTGCGCTCGACGTGGATTTCGAAGTCGTTTCATCATGCGCTTGCTCGGCAATATAATTCCTTATGAACGTTTCCTGTGTCTTGTTCAGTCCGACTCCAGGGCGTGCCGCCTTAATGAGAGCCATGCCCTCATCGAATGAGCGGATGCGATGCCGATAGGCTAGCAGTGCAAGGGCGAATAGACCTGTTCTGCCATGCCCTTGGGCACAGTGGACAAACGTGGTCCCCGGTTTGAGTCGAGCTATTACCGAGTGCAGAGCATCCTGTGACGGCACACCGGCGTCAAGAATGGGCAAGTTAACGTATTTCGTAGATTTCCGAATTTGAACGGGGTCCTCGAACTCAGACGTGAGATCCACGTAATTCGCAACGTGTGCAGGCAACTCGCCCGCCTGAAGCCGGCGACCGAGAATGAGGTCATCCGTAACGATGACTGTTGGGTTTTCCCGACTTAGCATACGAGTGAGTTGCCATGTGCACACGGAATAGACCATGTAAGGAAGATGGATGATCTTGCTCCAGGTCGGGATACGACCGTCAGGTCTCTTGCCAAAGACACGCGACCCAAGACTCGCGTATCCGGCAGACTGTGTAAATAAACTTAAAGAAAACCAATGGAGCAAGTGCCACCATCCCCCCAAACTAACAGCCAGATAGCTCACCAGTCCACCAAGGATAAGAAATGTGATCGAGTATTTCATGTTGATGCAATAACAACCATAACGCCAAACGAAGGCCTTTTTTTCCCATTTATGTTGGTGGATAAGAAGCACCAGATACTAACATATCTCCAATGGGGGAAAACGCGATGGAATGTGTATCACCCAAATTTCCGGATACTTTTTTTATCTGTTTCCCGGAGCAAACATCCCAAATTCTTATGGTCCCAGTCCAAGCACAAGAGGCCAATAGCTTGCCATCCAGTGAAAAGGCAATGACCTTGATCAATTCCCGACAGTTCTTCATTCTGATGATTTGCTTACCAGTCTCAACATTCCAGAAATGGATCGGCGCCCATCCAGCACCGGCGATAATTTTTCCGTCAGGAGAAAAAGCGATGGCATGGAATACGTTCTCGTCGACTGCCACATCTGGTTTCAGTGATCTATGGTTTTCTCCTGTTGAAATCTCCACTAACCGGAGGGCACCCTTGTTGGTCAATGTAGCCAGGACATTAGCATTGGGGGAAAGTGCCGCATATTCGGCCCCTTCGAGTCTGAATAGCAATTTTCCAGTTTTAAATTCCCATAAATAAATCCATTCACGACCGCCAGCTACTAATAACTTGCCATCGCTCGAAAAACAAACAAAGGTAAAAAAGCTCTTTCGCACCTTCAACTTTGTAATTACCTTCCAATCACCCGTCTGCCATATCTGGATTTCATCGCCCCCGGTTGCTAAAAACCTACCACTCGGTGAAAAGGCGACGGCGTTGGCCTCCGACTTCAATTCGATAAGCGACTGACCCGGGTCGATGTTCCAGATTGGAATTGAACCGGTCCGGCCAACCGTTGCCAGGAGTCGGCCATCCGGAGAAAAAGACAGCGCATCGACAGAGTGTCGTGGTATCTTCAATCGTTTTATTTCTTTAAATGTGTTTGAGTCCCAGAATCGAATCTCACGCCGTCCACCTCTTCTCTGGCCTGATAACCAGGTAACTCCTTTTATGAAAAGAGAAAGTATAAGAATTCCGATAATAAAAACGATTATGGCGTATGGTATGGATAGGAGGGACCACCAGGAATACTGAGGCCATAATCGAGTTATATTGGGAACTGCGAAAGCCAATATGATGCCAACTATGGCGACGAGGATCATGCCCTCACATTGGCGCCCCTTTTCATCCTTTAAAATCTTGAAGATCCTTTTCATGAAGTACGACTTCCCCCTTCAACCGAAAGTTCGATAACAGTTGCCGCGCTCATCTTTTAACATGTTATTTTAACAAGTATTATTACAACTATGCAATATCAGGACACCTTACCTCTGGGAAGAATAACTGACACCTTTGGCTTAATTGGGGGATGTATATCCCCCGAGTTCGTAGACCAGTCGCAAATCTGTTCCGGGATATTTTTCTTCGGCATT
>Ga0126332_10000743_pt1 | contig 11155 bp, 8 predicted proteins | sample InaspJWI42metaG_FD_94482 | JGI IMG/M metagenome (GOLD analysis project Ga0126332, IMG submission 94482) | Marine gutless worms symbiont microbial communities from Oahu, Hawaii - Inanidrilus sp. 2 OAHU.JWI-42 metaG | ecosystem: Host-associated > Annelida > Digestive system > Unclassified | place...
ATGCCGAAGAAAAATATCCCGGAACAGATTTGCGACTGGTCTACGAACTCGGGGGATATACATCCCCCAATTAAGCCAAAGGTGTCAGTTATTCTTCCCAGAGGTAAGGTGTCCTGACCTTCCCGGCACCTCATCCAACACGTAAACACTGCAAGCGTTCTGAACCGGTGAAAACCGGCATAAAGTCGGGGGTGCGGTGGATTGGTTGGGAATGATTATAAAGGATTAATACAGTCAAGGGATAACTTATAAACATGCCCCTGTCATTTGAATCTCAAAGCCACGGGCAGGTGGCTTTCGGTTTTTTTAACATCGATTCGGATATACTGCTTCTGGAGCGATATTTTTTCTTCGCTGATCGGTTTTGCAGCTACATTGAAGAATTGCTCAATCATCCCACCGATGCACTCTATCAGGCCCGCTGGCCGGTATACGAGATTAGCGAACCGGAGGATATTGGCGACCTGATGGGTGCCATCCATGGTATTCGATTTACCGGCTTCATCGGTGCCTTGTATCGGCGCTTTCCTTTTCCTACGGATCCGGCAGAGTTCAGGCAGAAGCCGGAAGGTTTTAAAACGCAATCCGTAGTAAAAGGAATTATCGCCCGATTCGCACGGGAGAAAGAGATAGCATGCCGTTTCGACCGGCGACGAAACCTGATCGATATCGGGCCGTACCGGTTTACCCCCCAGACGTTTCAACAGCTCATCAATTACGTTTGGCAGGGCGGTTACCCCCGCTGGAAAAACGGCGTCAGACCGTCTTATGTACTCGCTCTGCAGCAAGCGGTCGATCAAAGCAACCACCCGATCGTTCGAGGATTGAGGTTAGAAGATAGTGCCTAAATGTAAAGTTATTTCTTCGCGAACCCTAAGCTTCCGATATCCGTATTGCGTGGCGGTCGCAGCAGCGTTACCAATGCAAAGCCGATCACGGCCAGTACGATAAGTGCGAAGAATACCATTCGGTAACTCCCGGTTACGTCGAAAGTACGTCCAGCCGCCAGAGGGCCGACCGCACCCCCAATCGTGCCGCTGAACAGCACGATGCCGTAGAGCAGCCCGTGCGAGCCGATGCCGAACAGCTCGGCCACCGTTAGAGACATAACGGTGAAGAAGCCCCCATGGGCAAAGCCGTAAATCGCGGCAAACAGGAACAGCATCCATGCTTCAGTTGCCGCCTGCAGCCAGATCAGGCCACAGAGCAACACGATGAAACAGATGGTCAGAGAGCGTTTGCCGCCGATCCTGTCGTTCATCATACCCATCGAAAACCGGCCCAGCATGCTCACGCCCCCGATCGTCGAAAGGACACCCGCAGCAGAAACCGGAGACAGACCCAGATCTCTGGCGTACGGTACGATGTGTATGACGATAGTCACCAGGCAGAAGAAGATGACGAACTCGGCAACGCATATAGTCCAGAACCGCCCGCTTCGAGCGGCTTCCTTAAGCGCAATACTCCGATGGCCGGCTCCGATTGCGGCATTGCAGGTCTGATCACCGCACCCGTCAGGCTGCAGACCGATTCCCTGCGGGTCGCGACGCATTACCTGGGCCAAAGTTACAAAAGCCACCAGGGTCACAGTGCCGATAATGAGGTAGGCGTTGCGCCAGCCGAAGACTGCAATGAGCCCCGTGGCAATCAACGGCACCAGGAGCTGGCCGGCGCCTGTGCCGACCTTTACGATGCCGGACATCATGCCCCGGCGTTTTACAAACCAGCGCGCTACCGTGGACAGCGTAATCACGTCATGGGTGCTAAAGCCGGCACCCACCAGCACACCGTACAGAATAAAGAGCTGCCACGGCGCCTGCAGGCGGGACATGAGCAAGTAGCCAAGTCCTAGCATACCCCCGGACGCCACGATGAGAAGCCTCGGACCAATCCTATCATTCAGCCGGCCGGCCAGGACCCCAACTGCTCCCATGATCAAAAATGCCAGTGATGACGCGCCCGCTACTATCGCTCGCGACCAGCCGAACTCGGTCTGAAACTCCTTGAAAAAGACGCCGTAGGTGAACATAGCACCAATGCACACCGCCTGGATGGCGAAACTGGCCGCCACGATATTGTACCCGTAGAAATATCTCGCTCTCACGCTGCCATTCATTTTGAATTCACACCCCACGTTACGTTCAAAACCGTTATTTATCGGGACACTTTTCTCTGCAAGCTCTCAGAACCTCGACACATCCGGTGTAAGTGCGACGGATGCATTTGATATACTTGGCTTCACATTCAGCAATGCATGCTTGTCGTATATTAATTTCAGATTTGACCATAAAAACTCCCTTCTGCAAACTATCCCCAACCGCTTGGTTGATGCAATCAGACAAACAGCAGCTTGAAGGCGATCGCAATCAGAACCAGTCCACCGATAATTTCCATGCGGTACGCATACATTTCCGAAAGTTTGTTGCCGAGTTTCATAGCCAGCAATGTCATTGCACCGGCAGTAACCCCGATCCAAACGGCAGCACTAAAAAGGTTCGTCGTTGCGACGCCCAAACTGAAGCCTACGCCCAGTGCATCCAGGCTGGTAGCGACCGATAGCATCACCAGGCTGAATCCTTTTGTTGGATCCGGACATTCCGTATTTTCTTCATTGGGCTGAGCGCCTTCCCGGACCATCCTGGCGCCGATCATAAACAGAAGCACGAAAGCAATCCAAGGCCCCCAGGCATCGGCCCATTGCAGGATATGCCGACCCAGCAACCAACCAATCAGCGGCATCATGAACTGAAATAATCCAAAGTGAAATGACAAGCGGAAAATTTGCCGGGGTTCATTGCATCGGATTCCAACGCCCAAACCCACGGCAAAAGCATCACAGCCCAATGCAAGAGCGATCAGTCCGGTTTCATAGATAGAAAAGCCCAATGAATTTTACCTCGATTAACGCATCAAATTTTACTCCAATACTAAACATTGTTAGGACGATGGCAATTTTTTATTAGGTTTTGGCGATTATTAGAAGTGGTTTCAAAACCTCAGATTGTGTTCAAGGGCAAGGCGCAAGGTGAGTTAAAAGCGCAGTATCCAATTACAGCTATTTCCCACCTTTCGGCTTAACACGCGCTGTGGCTCGGGCTCGAAGCGGATCGTCCGGCCAATAGTGTTTGGGATAGCGCCCTTTAAGTTCTTTTTTCACTTGGGCATAGCCTGTCTGCCAAAAACCCGCCAGGTCCTGTGTGATCTGCACCGGCCGGCCGGCAGGCGAAAGCAAATGAATCAGCAATGGTTGACGGCCTCCGGCCACCGAGGGTGTTTGCACTAAACCGAACATCTCCTGCAGACGCACTGCCAGCACCGGCACCTCCCCCGAATAGTCGATGGGTATCCGCGAACCACTCGGTACGGTCAGGTGGGTAGGGGCCAGTTCGTCAAGCTGTTGATGCTGCGGGTAGGGCAGCATACTGAAAAGCGCCTTTTTCAGCTCGACCCGGGCCAGGTCGCGCAGTCGGGTCATTCCGCTAAGATAGGGTTCCAGCCATTGCGTCAAGTGCAGTTCAAGACCATCGTTGGAAACATCCGGCCACCTGCGTTGGTCTTTCAACAGTCGCCGTAAAAAACAGACGCGCTGCTGCCAACGCTTCAGGGATTTGGTCCATGGCAGGCACTGAAGTCCCTGCTGCCGGATTCCCTCGAGCAGAGCTGCCAGAATCCGTTGATCGTCGGGTGCCGCAAGCGGCTCGCTGCGCAGTGTAAGCGCATCCAGTTTTAGGTCTCGCTGTGCAACAACAGCCTGACGCTGCGTGTCCCAGTTCACCGCTTCCATCCACTGTATCTGCCCTGCAAACTGCTCCGTGAGAATCTCCAGGCTGTAAGCTGCAGCTCGATAAATCCGCGCGTTTCGTCGTTCGCCGTCTAGCTCTACCGCAATCAAAAATTCTTCGCCTGCCAGCGCCTGAGCAGGATCGAGATAGGCACCGCGTCCGTTGGCCAGTAAAAATTTCCCCCGATCCGAGCGGCGCCGAGCAATCCGATCCGGATAGGCCCAGGCCAGCAGTCGGCCAATAGAAACAGTATCTCTGTCGCCGATACTGCAGCGCAGGCGCCGGCGTAAATGATCCGCCGCCCGGATTGCCCGGCGAACGGCTTCATCGTCGATCCTTGCGCCTGGGTAGTTCAATGCATGTTTACACCGCGCGGCCTGCAGCAGATTGAGGCGGAGGCGCATGTCGGCATCCTGTCGGCCGTGATCAAAACGGACCACATCGCGTTCGCCGAGCAAGGCCGCAAGGTCGCAGGCGGCACCTCCATGCCCCAGATAATCGGCTGCAACCATCATGTGGGCCAACCGTGGGTGTACAGGCAAGACAGCCATCTGCCGGCCGTGATCGGTAATTTTGCCCTCACCATCCAGGGCACCAAGTGACCGGAGCAAGCTGCGGGTGCTATCAAAAGCACTCCGGGATGGCTGATCAAGCCAGTTGAGCTTGCCCGGATCGTCTACCCCCCAGATAGCCAACTCCAGGGCCAGTCCGGTCAGGTCGGCTTCCAGAATTTCCGGTCGGTGGGCCGGAGTCAGCGTGTGGTGCATTCCCCGGGACCATAAACGCAGGCAAATCCCCGGACCGGTTCGACCGGCCCGTCCGCGCCGCTGGTCGGCCGCTGCCCGTGACACCGGTACAGTGACCAGGCGGGTTAAGCCGCTGCGCACATCAAAACGCGGCACCCGCTGCAAACCACTGTCGACCACCACCCGGATTCCTTCGATGGTCAGACTGGTTTCGGCAATGGAAGTGGCCAGTACGATTTTGCGTCGTCCAGCGGGCGCCGCTTCAATGGCTTGGTCCTGGGCGCTGCGTGTCAGGTTGCCGAAAAGCGGGGCCACGATCCATTCCGGGCCCAAGCGGGCCGCTTGCAGCCGTCGCACCACCTGGCGGATTTCCGGTGCACCGGGTAGAAAAACCAGGATACTGCCCGACTCATCACGGGCAGCGGACAACACCGCGTCGGCTGCGGCATCGACGGACGCAGCGGGCGTGTGTCGGCCCACATAGCGGGTGTCTACAGGAAATACTCGTCCCGAACAGGCGATCATCGGCGCATCACCCAGTATGGCGGCCACCGGTCCGGTGTCGATGGTGGCAGACATGATCAGCAGCCGCAGATCCGTATTCAACACCCCCTGCATATCAAGACACAGGGCCAGACCCAGATCGGCATCCAGGCTGCGCTCGTGAAACTCGTCAAAAATTACCAGCCCCACCCCTTCCAGAGAAGGGTTACTTTGAAGCATCCGTGTCAGTACCCCTTCGGTGACCACTTCGATGCGCGTTGCAGTGCTGACACGGCTGTCCATTCGGACCCGATAGCCGACCGTTTGCCCCACTTTTTCTCCAAGAAGATCGGACATGCGCCTGGCCGCAGCCCGGGCAGCCAGTCGCCGCGGTGCCAGCATAATAATTTTGAGATCGTTAAGCCATTCTGCTTTCCGCAGAAAAAGAGGTATGCAGGTTGTCTTGCCGGCCCCGGGCGGCGCCTGCAGCACTGCAGCGGCGTGTGTCGCCAGAGCCTTATGCAAATCAGCTGTGACCGCTTCAACGGGAAGGCCACGCGGTGTCGTGTCTGAATTCAGGTGCTTCGCGTTACACATTCTATTATTGAATTTAATTTATAAATGAGCGGTTGCGCCGCTGGTATTCGGACGACCGATGCCAACCTTAGGCGACAAGTATTTATCTCTGATTGATCCTTTATATGTACCATATTAGTTAGTCAATTATTGAAATCCCTATCACATCTGAATTTGCACTTTCCACCGGGCAGTCCTATAATGTGCAGGTGATTGAAGTCTCCGGCTTTGGGTATTATTATTTAGTACATATCTATTGAAATCACGTCATGATTGCACATGATATATGCATAGCCAGATCGAATATTTTGTGAATGCTATCGATTTAGATAGAAAAGACGGAGCGAGCAGACTCCGCCATAGCAGCCTATCCGGCCTTCGTGGCCGTCGTAACTTCGGCGGAGAAGGCTGGCTACGACGGCCGGGAGCGATACAATAAATCTTCAATCTTCAATCTTCAATTCCGGCTTATCCGGGTTGGGTGATTTAAAGCGGCCAAACAGGAACCTGGATAACTCAATTATGGAGGACACCGATGACACTTGAAGAAGCCATCAAAACCGCCCTGGAATATGAATATAAAATTCGGGATATTTATCTGGAAGGCGTCCAAACCATTGAGGATGCGGCCGGGAAAAAGATATTTCAGGAACTGGCCGATGACGAACAGCGCCACGTGGATTACCTCGAGTACAAACTGGATGAGTGGGAAAAAACAGGTAAAATCACACCCCAAAAGCTGGAATCCACCATTCCTTCCGGCAGCGTCATCCGTAAAGAAGCCGCCAAGATCCGGTCACAGATGCAAAGAGACGATCGGGGTCTGAAGCAGCAGATGCTCAGCAAAGCGCTGAAGATGGAAATTGAAACCAGTAATTTCTACAGACAAATAGTCGATCGGTTGACCGCAGAGGGCCGGCAGATGTTTGCCCGCTTTCTGGAGATCGAAGATAACCACATCGAAGCGGTTCAGTTCGAACTGGATCATGTTAGCCATTCCGGCTACTGGTTCGGTTTTGAAGAATTCGATATGGAACAGGGATAGTACCAGCTGCAAGTTCAGGATCCATCCCACATGATATTCAACTTTTTAAGATGAAAAGCACCTGCCCGAAATGTAACGCCGACATCCAGTTGCCTTCAAATTTTTGCAGTCACTGCGGTGCCAGAATTCGTGCACCGCGGCCGGCGGCCAAGTGTATCGCATACCTGATGGCTGCCGCAATTCTGGTGGGCGGTGGTTTTTTCCTGTTAAAAGTACTTTTAGCACCGCGTTTCATTGAAAAAGGCATAAATTTTCCCGGGGACAATCCGGCGAAAACGCCGGCTGATAAATCTTCTGCTTCTCCAATATCGTTTTCCCCGATCCTTAATACCTCACGCGGCCGGATTGAAATCATCGTGGGTATGGTCGTTTTACGGGACATAACCGGAAGCATAACCGCCGAACTACCCGTTCCCATTATCAATGGCGGCTGGTTTGCCCTGCCGAAACATATGTGTATCGGCGCCTACAGCTGGGAGTTACGCCTCGCCGAGGGTGAAAAGTTGGATATTGCGGGCGGCATTGTTCAGGACCGTGATGAAATAGGTATCTGGCGCATACAGGCGGATCGGCATATCGGCGGGCCGGCCCTGCAACCGTGGATCGCGGCCGAGCCATTGGCATGGGTATCGTTGATAGCAGGCAATACCCATAAACCCGTGAGACTGGGCGAATATGATCTACAGCAAAATTTTATCAAGCATGATCTGCCAGGTGATTTCGATGAGCCGGGTCTGTTCGTGCAGAGCGGCCGCGTGGTCGGCTGGACGTTCGGCGGTTATGCCGCCGGCGGATACTTGTGGCGCGGCCCAGAAGGCGAGCGGCTGAAATATGCGGTCCGGGTCGACGAATTTTACCGATTAACATTTTCAGGAGGCCGGGAAGAGGGATTTACCCTTGCGCTGGCTGAGGATGATAATTTCGAAAGGGAAAAGCTGGAAGCCTTTTTGTATGCCTTAAGACTGCAGCCGAAACTGTCGGAGCCGGATTCACCCCCTCGTTATAAAACCGCTGCAATCATACCGGTTATTCGCCGGTTGATGTCCGAGCTGGAAAACGACGGACGCGCCAGAGAGGCTGCCGATCTGTTTGATGCGCAGGTGCTGATCGATGCGGGCAGTGCGGTCCTGCTTATGGACGTCGTCCGGTTAACGCAGGCTGGTTACGGCTATGAATATGCCGTCGCGCTGCTCGAAGAGGTCCGCAATTATCTGGTTCTTTCACATAACGATCAGTTGATCCACTTGGAAAAGTATCACGCCGATCTGTATAAAAACTGGCTGGGCGAGCTGATTCAACGCGGCGATCTCATCGGGGCCCGGCAGGTGCTTAATCAAAGTGGCGGGTATTTTCCGGATGATCCTCAGTTTCATTTGCTGGGTGTGCAAATAGCCCTGGAAAACCGGGGCTGGTCTGCGGCGGAAGAACTTCTCCACATGCGAAGTTATCCGCCGGATATGATGGATCAAGTAAAAAACCTGCAGGATCATATTGCCGCGCTCAAAGGGGAGCAAGGCCGGATTGTCCTTCGATTTGTCCCCGGTTCACGTCAAATTCCGGTAGAGGCCATTTTGAATAACTCGATCCGGCAGCGATTTATTGTTGACACCGGTGCTTCAATGGTCACTATTCCGGTTGCATCCGCCCTAGAACTGGGAATAGAACCGGACAACCGCTACCCCCTTAGAAAGGTTTATACGGCCGGCGGTCGGAGAGACGCCCGGGAGGTGGTTCTCTCTTTGGTAGAAGTAGGCGGCTGGGCCACTACCGATGTGAAAGCACTCGTACTCGATTTGCCGAATCAGCCCGATGTCGGCCTGCTCGGTCTCAACTACCTGCGCCGGTTTCGATTGGATCTTAATACCGAAAAAGGAATCCTAATTTTGGAGCCGCGGTAAGGGGTAACCGCTATGTATTGCAGATAATCTAAGACAAGAGCAGAGGGAATACCATGGCAGCTTTATTCGATCAAACCACGATCAACGGCATGACGTTGCGAAACCGCCTCGTGCGTTCAGCGACCTGGGAGGGAATGTGTGATACTGATGGTCGCCCCAAGCAAAAACTGATCAACTTGTATCGCGAATTAGCCCGGGGCGGTATCGGCCTGATTGTTACCGGGTATACGTTTGTGCGAACAGATGGTAAGCAGTTGTCCGGAAAAATGGGCATCCATAGAGATGACTTTGCAATGGATTATGAAAATTTGACGCATGCCGTGCACGATTCCGGCGGTAAAATTGCGATCCAGTTGGTCCATGCCGGCGGCCAGACCGATGCCAAGCATGCCGGTCGGCAGCCCCTGGCCCCTTCGGCCGTGAAGGTCGCTCAATTTTCGGAGATTCCGGCCGAACTCACTAACGCCGAAATTGGTGACATTGTCACAGCCTTTGCTGAAGCGGCCCGAAGAGCCAGGGCGTGGGGATTTGATGCCGTTCAATTGCATGGCGCCCATGGTTACCTTATTAACCAGTTTCTTTCTCCGTTAACCAATCGCCGTAAAGATGAATATGGCGGTAATTTAAAAAACCGCAGCCGGTTTCTGTTCGAAGTATATCAAAAGGTGAAAGATACGGCGGGTGCTGATTATCCAGTGCTTATCAAACTGAATGCTGCGGACAACCTGGAAGGTGGGCTGGAAATCGGTGATGCGATTCGGGTGGCTGAAGAGCTTTCAGCTGCTGGTATCGATACGATCGAGGTGTCCGCCGGCATCCGGGCTTCGGGTATAAAAAATCCTGCACGCAATAGGATAAACAAACCGGAGAAGGAAGCCTATAACCTGACACTGGCCCGCAGAATCAAGGCGGTGGTCAATTGCCCGGTCATGGTGGTGGGTGGATTTCGATCCTATGAAGTGGCCGCCAACGCGATTAAAGATGATGATATGAATTACATTGCCATGGCCAGACCGCTGATCCGGGAACCAGGTTTGCCCAACCGCTGGATGCAGGGTGATCTCAGCCCGGCCAAATGCATTTCATGCAACCGCTGCTTTGGACCCGGCCTCGAAGAAGGCGGGATATATTGTGTGGTTGAGAAAAAGGAACGGGAAAAGGCGAACAAATTGCCACCAGGCGCCAAGGCAAAAAGTATAACATTTGATTAATATTCATCTTTGCGTCTTGGTGTCTTGGTGGCGAAAATGTTTTGAGATTAAATGCATAAAAATTACAACTAAAATGCTGAACTTAATTCCTTAATTCACCCTCGATTTCTCAATATGTGGACATGGTCTCTTAACTGGGGCGATATTACTCCTCAGGAAATATCTTCACCAGGCGTTGCACCCCTTTGCCCAAATCATCACTGTCGTAGTAGACAAAACACAGCCGCATAAAATTATGCAGGCCCCGGTTGGTGGAGAAATTCACACCGGGCTGAAAATCAATATCCTGCTGCCGGGCCTTCCGGCGTAGAGAGGCAGTGTCGACGTCTTCCGGAAATTGAAGCCAGACAAAAAAACCACCCTCTGGTTCGACGAACGAGACCGAGGCGGGCAGGTGTTCGTGCAGCGCTGCGACCAGAGCGGCCGATCTTAGGCGGTAAATCTTTTTTAGTTGGGTCAGATGCTCGTCCTGCAGACCCAATTCCAGCGCACTTTGCACCACAGACGCCGTAAACGGATTCAGTCCGCCGCCGCTCAGCAGCAGACCACTGCCGGCCAGCCGCCGGAGAAATTCATCGCCGGCCTGAATCCAGCCGAGACGCAAACCGGGCGCCAGGATTTTGGAAAAAGATCCCAGTGATAGCACCGTTCCGGCCTGATCGAAGCTGATCATCGGCGCCGGAGGTGTCGCGGTGTAAGCCAGCAGTTGGTATACTTCATCGGCCACAATCAAAAAGTTGTGCTTTTCGCTCAGACGGACTAATTTTTCGCGACGTGACGCCGACAGGGTGACAGCGGCAGGATTGTGAAAGGTCGGAATGGTGTAGACAAAAGCCGGTTGATGCTTAGCCAGTTTCTCTTCCAGAGCTTCAATTATCATCCCCTTGTCGTCGATGGAGATACCGACGACATTCAACCGACGGTCGGCAAAAATGTGCAGGGCCAGAAAGTAGGTCGGCTCTTCGACAAAAATAGTATCGCCGGCCTTGGCAAAGTAGGTGCAGATTAAATCGAGCCCGTAGGTGGCGCCGGCGGTGATAAACAACTGATCCGGATCGACCGGCATCCCGTAGCCGGGGCTTAAAAACCGGGCCAGGGCCCTGCGAAAATAACCGTTGCCCTGCTCGGTGCCGTATTGCAAAGGCGATGGATCACTTTGATTGAAGCGGTGTTCAGCGGATTTTTTCAGAAGGTCCAGGGGAAGCAGGGCGATATCCGGCTGTCCGACTCCAAGGTCGATCAGCCCGGCTGGCAGGTTTAACTGGGTTATTTGTGGCATGTTTTTTTCCTGTTTAACTTCAGGAAACTTGATCTCCTTAAATTGCAATTAGGTATTAGAACCGTCAATAAATCATAATAATTCAAATAGTTGAGGTATTTTTTGTGAGATAATAAAAGTTATTGCAAGCGGAAA
>Ga0126332_10000744_pt1 | contig 11150 bp, 6 predicted proteins | sample InaspJWI42metaG_FD_94482 | JGI IMG/M metagenome (GOLD analysis project Ga0126332, IMG submission 94482) | Marine gutless worms symbiont microbial communities from Oahu, Hawaii - Inanidrilus sp. 2 OAHU.JWI-42 metaG | ecosystem: Host-associated > Annelida > Digestive system > Unclassified | place...
AAGACTTGTCCATTCAATTTTAAGCCATGACATTCATAAAAAACCATAGAAAATATTAATATCTTACATCATCATACTGGTCACTGGCAACCAATACATCTGCAGTGCACAGCAGAATATACAAAGCTACCTTTAAACCGTGCACAGTCTAACTGCCAATGTACCAGAATACCTATTAATAACCGACCAAAAACAACAGTAGTCAACTGTGGCCAATCATACCTCAATAAAACATGGCAATAATTTTTGTCAGAAAATTAATAAATCCATTACGTTGATCCTTATTCTAAAAAATAGACTTTGCCAAAAATTGAGCTAGTAACACTATCAACTAGCTCAATCGAATGCACAGACTGGCCAAATATGTAACTGTTACTCAAATATGAGCAATTGTATATTATAATACAGTCACTCAATAAGAACTGTGCATTAACAATACAATAATTAAAATTTATAAAAACAGCTGCTGCCACAGCTCAATGCTGAATATATTTCAGAGTATCGACAGCATTACTTAATTCATTACTCAATACATTATTTTAAAATATTCCAATTACTACTCTGAATTTAAACTATTTAATAAAATTAGATGGACAACCATTCAGCCTGACAACTAAACACCCTGAACAGAAAAATGACTACATGATGTAAATAAAGTTCAGCATCATGTTCCAATGTCACCAGCAAAACATTTTTACTGAAGTTGTGAAACACACCACAGTGCAAAATGCAATCAACTGAAACACCAGTGACTTCTGTCGAGTCACAAAACATGATTTTGTTATATCACCAACTAATTCACTAAAAATTAAAAATGGATCAACATGGTTTGCATGATATTACAACACTTCACTTGACGTGTGACATCACAATGTTTCTGAGCCAATATATCTGAAATATGTAACAGACTTCATATGTAAAACAAAAACACAGTATGATTAAATTACATAAACAAAATGGTATCTCACAAAAAGTTGACTTCAACCAGACACATGCTTGTACATCCACAAAACATGGTCAACATTCAAACTGGAGAAACTTGCAGATGGCGGCAAGCCTAAAGAATACAAAGCATCAACTGCAGTCTACAGATGAGAAAAGTCGGCTTATATGTACAGACTGGGACACAATGAGATGCACCAGAGACGCTGCAAGTCAATAGTATATACACAGCTATCTACCACTGTACGCAACTGTCAATGCATGACGGAACCAGTGCTTCATGACAGAACCTGCACCGCCTAATGCACAACAAGCAGCACAAAATGCACTGGTGCGAACAACGACAATCACCTACAAATTATGCATCGGAAAATTCAGCGCACCCATGCCAAATGATGCAGCGGCGTGGTGACCAGCAAATGGTGGGCCCATGGCATTGCTGATTGCTGCTGCGCGTGCATCAAATGCGCCGCCATGGTGCTGGTGATGACTGCCCAGGAGTGCATTGAACCCCATGTCATGTAGCATGTGCTGTGCACGACTGCCGTACGCCGCCGGCTGATGGTGGAGTGGATCTTGTGCCGACGCGCTGTGGTGCGGGAACTTGATTGGTGATATACTGCTGTGCTGGTCTGCCATGTTAGCAACGCCACCGACGTCGGCGAACAGACTTCCAAACCCGAAGCCGGGCGCTGACGGCGTATGTGGCATCATTGGAGCTGCCGCCGCTGCAGCCATGTGGGCCTCCATACCAAAGCCAGCTGTGCCTGGCTGAAAGTTCAGACCACCAAGACTGTTCGCTGTGGCTCGGCCAGCTGGTGAGAATGGATTGAAGGGGTTGGCAGCCTCGCGATGATGTTGTAGAGTTTTGGCGGCGGCATTTGACAGTGGTCGACCTGCACCACCAAAAATGTTTGTAGAGAAATAACCGAGGGAGTCGGCAGCTGAAGGCTGGACTCCACCACGGTTTGGCGACATCCCACCGCCAAGTCCAAAGTACGGCGTCATGCACCGGCTGTCAAACATAGCCGGATCTAAGTCATACATCGACAAACCGGGCGCAGTCTGCGCCGCTGACTTCCCGGAAGACTTCTTCTGCGACTTTGATGACGAAGACGATGACCGATTTGAGGATGATTTTGGGGGATGTTGTGGTGCTGGTGCAACGGCTGCGGGAGATTTGTGTTGCAGCGCAGTCTGCAGCTGCTGCTTACTGTCCTTATCGGACTTCTTTGATGTTCCTCCACTTCCGTGTCCTTGCGTCATTCCGCCGACACTGGCACAGTCACGAGCTGATGAGTAGTTTAGGGGTGGGGGATCGAACCCGACACTGGTTAGATTGGGACTGAACTGTGTGCCAGCAGCAGGGGAATGGTAGGACGGAGTGAGCTCGAAGCCAGTTGACGACGCTCGAGCGGAGCACTGTCGGTCTGGCATCGTTGACGGTGGATGATGTAGTGGGGGGCTCGTCAGTGAGTTTGCAAGTCCACCAAAGCCGACATAGGAACCTGACCGGTCAGCGACAGCCGGTGATCGACTCCGCCGAGCCGCGGACATATTCTGAGCACCCGAAGTAGACCCGGATGACAGCCGATGACCACTAGACCGTGATGAACCCATCCCGTCTTTCGGCATAGGCTCCAGAAACTGACCTGCACCAGAGCCGCTGCACTGGCCAAAACTGGATGAGTATCCATCTCGGGACATATTCTACAGTTCAACACAACACCAAGTAGTTTGTAACTGTTAGTTGTTCAAGTGTATGTAATAATCTAACAGTATGAAAATAAGGATTATCAGGATTGGCTGGTGGAATTATGTAGACGACCTATAGGCAGTTATGTAACATAATATTGTTTACTTGAAAGTATTAAACAGTTTCAAAAATTTGAGTTAATATGAAAAAACTTTTTGCAAGGTGATGCGTAAAGATGAATTTTTCTTCAGCATAAGTGTGACTTTGTAAAATTGTCACTTCTGCATGTGTGTGATGTCTCCATGAGAGAACATCTTTTCAGAATTTCATCATCATGTTCGGTTTTATAAAAGCAGGATGGCATGGCTACCAGAGAGTGAAACAGTTGGAACATAAGATATGTTCAGTCATTTTAACACAGTTTGCAAGTGTGAAAGATACACAAATAAACAAAGCTGTGATAGTATGTATCAAGCTTGAGTATAAATTTGGCCAATATAGCTAAAATTGAAGACAAGTTACTGAATAAGGTGACAAAAAATCCACTCATATTTGACTTCATTGCTAACAAACAAATTGTTATTTGGCTAAAACAAAAACGTGTATGGCCGACACAAATACCCATTTCACCTATCTGCAAAGGTATCTTTCTGAAAAAACTGTAAGAAAAAAAGAAGGCAACCAGTTAACCATTATTTGCATGAAAAATGGCTGTTTAAACAGACCTGGAGGCAGCCATTTAACATTCATCACTGGGCTCCACTTTCAAATCAAAAAAGGGTACTATCTGTTTTATGCCGTTCAACCATTTCAGCATCATTAATATAACAAAACACAACTTGGATAACACAGCTGGACAAAATGCTCACAGACACAATGAAAGCACACACGTGTTATAACATAAGAATTTTACCAACCTGTTGTTGGTGGTGCCGTGTTTTAGGCATTTCTGTGCTGGATTCTTGACTCGACCTCATTTGGTTTCCTGCAGCTGACTTGTGTGCCTGCTTATCGACTCCGCAAGATGGCAGGTTGTGCGAGAGAGGTGGTGAGAACCGACCTGCAGGACCACGAATTGATGACTGTGGATCAAAGCCAAACGGAGGTGGAAAAGTGGAGAATGGATTGCGGGGGAATCCGTACTCTGCAGCAGCGATTGATGCCAGTGACATCTCATGATGATGCGACGGAGGCTGTGCTCCAGTCATCGCAGCATACGGATACTGAAATGGATCGACCACGGTTGTTGAAAGGTTGCTCTGAACTGCACAGCTTGACGAAGATGCCGCTCTTGGCGTAAAGAACTCGGATTCCATCATCTGCCGCTGCCGGTTGTCCTCCTGACAGGAAGAGCGATGCTTTGTGCCGGCCAAACAGTCCATGCCACTGTTGTACATGCCACCAGTACCCTGTGAAACCCCTGACGATCGACTGTGCCGACCGTCAGACGAAGTGGATACCTTCTGGGAACAGCTGGACCGCAACGATGAAGAATTGCTCGAGCTGTTAATACCAGCACTATTCACTGTTCGATCGCAGTGCATCGAAGCCTGAGCTGAAGACACTGAACGGCCTTCAACGCTGCAGCTACCACCTGAAGATCGACTCCTTACTGCCACTTCACCAGCTGAATAGTTAGCACAGTATCCACTGCGATCAACAGGACCATGCTCATAGCTAGCAACGTCGGTGGTATGACGTCTCATGGAATCTGAATGGCTGCCCACACTGCTCGATCGTCCAGGTGCATTCTCCTCTACGTCGACATAACCTGCTGATATTCCTTCTCTCACATCAGCACTGTTCTTTGCACAGTTGGCCTCTGCTAGCACTCCACTGTTTTCACGCGAACAACTTCGGACAGGATTATTTCGATCGGCTACAAATGGCTGTGAATCAGACTGACTTAGTGCACCTGAGTCACTGGCTGACCCTGCATGCACTTGTAAAGTATCATCAGTCAAAACACCATCTGTGGATGGCAGGGTGGTGGCCACATGACCACGACTGTTGACTGACGGTGACACTGTTGTGACTTGAGAACTACAACTCTTTGCCACTGTATCAGAGGTAGACGTGCTGGCGCTGGAAACAGGAGTTTTGTAGCCCGCTGTTGTTTCCATGGAATTACCAGACTCGTAAACTTCTAAAGGTTTACTAGCCTTATCGTCACGAAAGTCCGTAAATGAAGAACTATTTAAACGTGATGCGTTTTTGTCCACACTTTGACAGTCACTAACTGGTGGAGACTGTCTCTGAGTAGGCTCATCACTGCTAGCAGGTATTTTAGGCGATGGTATTGTGATTACTTCCAATATATCGGCAGCTTCTGGTTCACTATGACTGCGTGCAGCCTGTACAGACAATTTTGTGGCACTGCGTGGTGTCGAACCGTGCATTTTTGGTGGCACAACATGGCGAGCCAATGTCGCTATGTTGCTGTGCCGAGCAGTCACTGATTTGGAACTCACTTCTTCAGACGGTTGTCTATCACCACTCCCGGGTAAAACTAAATCCTCAGCATCTGCCATGTCCATGATCTGGCCATGTTTCTGAGATGCAGTCTGCAAGGTATCCCTGTTATCATTACCATGCTCTAACCTCTTATGTGAACCACGATTTTCTTTGTTCTCTGACGGAACCATCTTTGCTTGGCTCATTTCAATCTGACCATCAGGCTCAACCAAACTGGACGCTCTATCATCAGTGACTGAAGACTTACTTGTGGCAGACGAAGCAGCATGCAACTTTGCTGTACTAGTGTTGCCTTGTGACGATTCATCTGCCTGCTTTTTAGCTGTGCTCCGAAATGGAGAGTAATTACTCACAATATCCAGAGGCACAATGTCGTCCACTGTAAAGTTGAACACATCCATTGGGTCGTTCTTTGGTGCCATGGCTGGACGTGGGCCATGGACCTCATTCCGGTGCTTTGAATGGCGTTCCTTTTCTCCAGTGCCATCCATACGGGATCTTTCCACTTTGTCGGAATTGGTGTCTGCATGTTTCAATAACGACGAACCACTTTTCTTCTTGCGCTTTGAAGGTATTTCCATTTCCCCGTTGGAAATAGATGATGCCTTGTGTTTCCGACGATGCGACTTCCTGATCTTTTCCGTCTGCGTCTCAACTGCCATGTTCTCGACAACGTCTACAATGTTCAGCAGTTCGTTTGCATTAAAGGTCAACATGTCCGGCATTTCTGATGCAGGTATGCCACTGCACGATGACTTGTGTGACTGTTTCTTTGACTTGTCTTTCTTGAGCTCCTTCCTCATTGTCTGTGTGCCCTCTTCCATCATGCAAGGTGCTTCTGGTGGTTCAAATATCTGGTCACTGATAATCACATCCTCCGATTCATCAGCCGAAGCATTAAGTGATCTGTTTTTCTGCCGATCATCTTTTGCCGTGCACAGACTCTGTTCCAGAAGGTCAGCAGCAGAAGTGGACTCATTCAGTTTCGTACTCTCAGGAAGAAAATTGCTCAGTGCAAATCCTTTGTGCTTGCCGTCTTCATTGACTGCATCCATGTCTGCTGGAGGTCTTTTGCCATCACTCGTTTCACAGATCTCTGATTCTACTGGCTGCTCTGTGGCCGTAACAGTAGGTTCCGGCAACTTTTCTTTGAATTTTTTGCTCCGTTTGTGACGTTTATCAGCTACTGGTTCACTCTCTGTCACCCTGTTAATGGCAGTAGTTGCAGTCAATTTTTCTGAGCTATCAGAACAATTAAGGCGACACACAGAGTCAATATTTTCCGACTGGTCTGCGAGAGAATGCATGATGACTGTGCTTTGTGCTGCACACTCACTGCTACTATGTTTATCATCTTTTACAGTTTCACTAACCAATGGCGACTTTCTGTTCTTGTGACTGGCACTGCGGATTTTCTTTTCTAATGTAAGCACTTTCCCTATTCGATCTATCACTGTGGAGCCAGAACACTTATCTGTCGCATTCAACTCGCTCAATTTAGTTTCTTCTACCACAGTGCCAGAAAATTTCTCCACAGATCTTGAAGTTTTGTGCATATTTGCATTGCTTGTAAAGGCTGTGCTTAGTGAGGCATTCCCACTGAGTGCTGATGATGATGACACCGCAGTAGCTGATGACATCAGTGCTTCTTCCAGTCTTTCAAACAGAGTTTTGGATGACGAAGACAATGGTTCAGGTTCAGGTTCGGGTTCCGGTTCAGCTTCAACCTCATGTTCATCCTGATTCACACTCGCTGGTTCAACATCATCCTCCAGTTGCAGTGGCTCTTCATCAACTCCTTCATTAACTTCACTAACTCCTGGTTCCTCATTAACGTCATCAGGTTCAGGCTCTTCCGTCAAATCAATCTCCACCACCTCTTCGTCGTCGGAGTCTTGTAATAATGGCATGTCTGGTTCCACTGGAAGCACAGCCACCACAGTAGGGCAACTTTCGGACGGTTCAACGGACTCAACTACCAAGTTTACTGCACTGTTGACTTTCTCGGCACTTTGCTCGGGCGATGTCTCCTTTGCAACTGTCGTGGCAGGCCTCGGCGTCATTGGTTCTAAGCGGATCAGATCCGAGAAATCGTTAATATCAGACTGCTCGTCTTCTCCATCGCCGCCTTCCAGCTGGTCCAAGATACTGTGGTCAGCGGCAATCTGCTCTGCATGATCAGCTTGCAGTTGCACTGGCATCTTCGGCTTCTTTTTAGAATGTGATCGAGGCTTGTTCAACTTGACTGCATGTTCCACTGTCCTGTCCATGTCAATCTGAAGTTGGTTCTCTGGCTGACTGAGACAGAGCACACCGGGAGAAAGGTGGTCGCCAGACGATGGCGATAACATAAAAATTGACTCGGTCGCTTTGGCCAAGATATCAGTGGTCCTGGATGCTTCGGCACTCTTCTGCGAAACCACGTCAGGAGTCAGTGAAAGAGCCAGTGGGGCAATGGACGAGTTATTTGTAGCAGAAGGCAAAGGAGCCAAACTGATGTTCGAACCTGCTATATTTGGTCCATTTGTGACCATATAGGCTGCTCCTGAAACCATCGGCATTATGTTTGACGTGGGTGGAGGCATGGACGGAAGACGGGCAGGTGTTAGAAAACTGAGGGTAGTCGTTGCAGCCGAACAGGATGGTGTCATACCATCTGTCTTGACTGGAGTGACCGTTGGTTTTGGCATTAGCGGGCGTGGCACAGTTGACTTCTTTGTCTTGTTTCCAGATTTCTGCTGCACTTCTGACTGTGGCATTGTCAGTATGATCGTGCCTTCTGGAGTCATAGTGGCCATGACAGTATGTGGGAGGCTAGGTACAGACGCCCGAGGTCCGGCAGGTGTGGACACAACGGTGGACTGTGACGACACTTGAACGGGCAGGTGCCCTTGAGCAGGTACAGCCTGGATGACGGAAGCTGGTCCTACCTGGACTGGCTGAGAGCCGGGAAATCCCTGCTGCTGGCCAGCCTGGACCAGGCCTCGGACCATCCCAGATCCAGGCACACCGCCGGCAGCAACCGTCACAACCGGAGCTGGTATGGGCGTGGTCGTGAACGAAGACATGCAGGGGGACGCGGACACTGGAGGCACGAAGTTCACCATCGGCTGGCTTGGCGGAGTGGGAATGAGCAGGCCTCCTGTTACTGGCGTACACTGCTGGGGCGGAAACAGCAGGTTGGGCTGGGTCACCACTGGTACTATCTGTCCGTTAGGGAGAATCAGTGCAGAGGGATGCTGGTTCGGTTGTGACGGTACAGTGTTTAATGCCATCGGCCCAGATGGCGTGTTGACCATCACTGTTTGGTTTGGCCCAAGTGGCGGCATTGGTGGTGCAATTGGTGGCTGCTGCGGTGATGGTTGTGGCGGAAACTGGTTGACAAAAACTGTTCCTGAACCAGACACCGCCACGTTCTGTGGCATTGACGGACCAAGGGTGCTGACGCCACCAGGCCCCGGCAACATATGAGGATTGCCAACCGTGGTCTGGTTCTGATTAACAAGCAGCAGCTGTCCATTGTGGAGGACCAGAGTGCCCTGTATTGACGACCCCTGAACACTGCCATCACTCTGCACTGTTGGCATCATTCCCATTGGCGCAGACTGCTGGGGTGGTGCAAACGGCTGCGTTCGTAACTGTGGCTGCTGTATGGCTCCAGAATTGATTGCTGGCGGCTGTTGAGTAAACAGTGTGTCATCGGGCGCCACAGTCTGCTGATTCTCTGCTGAGGACCGCAGATCAATGCTTGCTTCAACATCCGGAACATCCTCTGCCGGTGAAACAGGTTCAATACCATCCAGATGAGACACACTTTCAACCTTCCGCCGGAAACCATCTCCGTCGCACTCAGTCTTGGAAATAACTGCAGAGTCGACAGCAACAGAAGATAATTCAGTGACGCTGCTATCAGCTGGCTCCACGACCACCAATCCAGTTTCTTCAACTGTGGAGACGGCTTGAGGTTCAGGGTGTTCTTCAGTGGAGCTGCTCACGGCTGGCAAGTCGCTGTCTGTCTCTATGGCCCTCTCGGCAGACTGTGTGGTAGTAACGGTAGACGACAGACAGGTGTCACTGGCACAGGAAAGCGGCGGCTGCATCAGTGCTGCATTCGCTGGTGCCGGCGGCAAAAACACGAGCTGCCCATTCTGATTAATGAATGGCATACTGGCAGGACCATTGTTTGGATACATGACTCCTGGCGGCACAACGCATGGCGGCATTATTCCGTTCTGTTCTTCGCTCGGCCGCTGCGGCTGCTGTGCAGATGAAGTGGCATTCAGCTCAGCTGCACTCAGCAGCTCGGTGAACATGCATCCAGTATCTCCAGCTGCATCGTCCGAGTGATGGCCATACTGTTCGTACTGATGGCTAGCAATGGCGCTGTCTGATTGGCTCACTGGCTCCAGTGCGTTGCCGTCGCCGCTGCTGAACATGTCTGCATGCGTCCGAAGGCGCCACGTCACCACCAGCTCGGCAGGGTCGATGTGCGGTGGAATTCCTGCAACACAAACAAAAGTTGTGCACAATTCAGACCACGTCTTAGGGTATGTTCACTGGGGAGGGGCATAACTAGGGTTCTCGGCACCCGAGGGTAGAAGCAATAAAGTGCACCCCCGTTGGGGGGGAGGGGTGGGATCCTGCGCACCATTCCTCTCCTGTGCATCCCAATTCGGGGTATGCACGAGGCCAAAAAGTAAAATGCTATGCAAAATGCAATTAAGTAATAATGCATAAATAAGTTGGCAACCAAAAATAGCAAAAGTTCATTGCAACAGGCTATTTTTGGCACATAGTCATTTTTGTGTTTACTAGTCACAACATAGTTTTGGTCAGCCGTTTGCACCGCATTGCTTGCTGCACCCGGGGGTAATTGCACCCTGTTGCCCCATTAGTTATACCACCGGTGTTCACACACAATTTTGAACACTGCCTCCCAGCTTATTCTATGTACTTGATTACTGCGGTCTGCTGATGGCAGTGCTCACACAGGCAACACACCTGATATGAATGAACCTTAACACCATCTAGTACCATCCTTATCTAATACCTCGCATGATCTCAGACCACGTACATATAACAGAGTACTGCCCGATCATCTGTCATGTTTAGTATATAGAAATTTCATCATTTGCAGAGGGCAGAGTTACAACATTACATTACTACTACACCCATTTAACGGCCTCTTTTCCAGGACAACCTGGGTAAGCCAGTACCAGAAAGGTAAAACCAGTCTGGATTTAAACGAGACAAGAGACGATGGGGTTTGGGGATGCAGAGGCATCAGCTCGACTATATGCAAACAATCTACACCTCATACCACACAGATAACCACATCTACACCTGATCAATTTGTACAGGCCAAATGCTCTTCCTGAAATGTAAGTTAACCAACTCAAAGTAGTGACTGAAGGCAATACAACATTACATTATTATAAGCAAAAGAAAACCATGACAACCACAGAAGTTTTGAGTTCGTCCTGTTACACAATATAAATTAAGTGAAGTAAAACAATCACAAAAAATGTACTAACCAGCATTGTCAATAATGCTTCGAAATCGCATATTTTCACCCTTCAACTGTTCGTTTTCTTTTCTCAACTGCAAGAGTTCATCAACTAGAAAATCACAACACACACAAATCAGTGCATAAGCATATCGAACTTCAAACAAGTACACATCGCTGATCACAGATCCACCAACGTTAACACCTTTACTGAGAAATCCGAGTGTTATTTCTAATAAAAAAACCATCATTAACATTTGGTACTTGGTAGCCCTAATTTTTCGAAGGGCAAAGCAGATGGTTAAAGAAAGACAGGATATAACTGGGTTAAACTGTATAAAAGGAGCATCAGGGAAAGTGACTGTAGATGATAAAAACCATCATTAACATTTGGTACTTGGTAGCCCTAATTTTTCGAAGGGCAAAGCAGATGGTTAAAGAAAGACAGGATATAACTGGGTTAAACTGTATAAAAGGAGCATCAGGGAAAGTGATTGTAGATGATAAAGGGATCAAAGATTGTTGGAAGGA
>Ga0126332_10000745_pt1 | contig 11149 bp, 14 predicted proteins | sample InaspJWI42metaG_FD_94482 | JGI IMG/M metagenome (GOLD analysis project Ga0126332, IMG submission 94482) | Marine gutless worms symbiont microbial communities from Oahu, Hawaii - Inanidrilus sp. 2 OAHU.JWI-42 metaG | ecosystem: Host-associated > Annelida > Digestive system > Unclassified...
ATACGTCGTTCCTTTGCGCACGTTGGGCAAGGTCAGGGTGAATGCCGGGTCTTGATCAAGTAATTGTTTTTTTTTAAACAAAGCCATTCATTGTCTCCTCTCACAGCGTTCGTTGCTTGGCTAAATAGTCTTATAAATATATATAAAATCATAAAAAAAATCAATATTTTAGTAGCGGAGTTTTAAAATAGTTGCCAATTCAGGTTCTCTATTGTAGATAATTATTCAGGAACAAACTCTGCGCACGGACCGCCCAAAAAATGAAGACTATACGCCTTGCATGCATCATTTTTTATTGCCTCTGCGGACCGGTTTTAGCTGACATCTCCGGCGATTCGGCCAAGTTCGAACAGGCCCGGGGTCAGATGGTTCGCTATCAGATTGAAAACCGCGGCATTTCGGATCAGAAGGTGCTCGCTGCCATGCGCACGGTTCCCCGTCACCTGTTTGTACCCCGGGGGCTCAGGTCGAATGCCTATGCGGACCGTCCCCTTCCCATCGGCGAAGGACAGACCATCTCCCAGCCGTACATCGTGGCCCTGATGACCGAAAGCCTGCTTCTGGACGCAGATTCACGGATTCTGGAGATCGGAACCGGCTCGGGCTATCAGGCAGCCATCCTGGCCCAAATTACCGCCGAGGTCTACACGATCGAAATCAAAGAAAAGCTGTACAAGAAAGCGACCGGAGTGCTCAAAACCCTGGATTTTACCAACGTTAAAACCCGCCGGGGTGACGGTTATTACGGCTGGGAGGAGCAGGCACCGTTTGACGCCATCATGATTACGGCTGCGGTGGATCACGTCCCGCCGCCCCTGATCAGACAATTAAAAAACGGCGGCAAATTGATCCTTCCCTTGGGCCACCCGTTCCACTACCAATATTTAGTATTGGTCACAAAAAAAGGAGATGACATTTTTCAAAAAAACATCACCGGCGTTTTGTTTGTGCCCATGACCGGTCGTGCACTAAGAAAATGAAAATACCGAACGAAACCTTGTAATGCGCGATCCCACGGGTAAACGGACAGTAATGAATCGGCCCTGACGGGCCAGAAATGATCGGCTCTGACGAGCCTTGAGGATCGCTGCGCTAGAGGATCGGCCCTGCGGGCCTTGAGGATAGAATCCAGATATTGGATAATCTATGCTCTCGGTTGCAAAGCCAATTTGGATCCTGAATCATGCATCTTGTATCCCGAATCTTAATTCATGGCTGGTTCAATCCCACAAAGCGGGACTGCACATCGTATTCTTATAAAGAAGTGTTCAGCCGGCTCAACGGGCAGACGGGCCAACGGGCAAACCGGCCCAACGGGCAAACGGGCTAACCGGCAAACCGACCCAACCGACCAACGGACCCAAATGATCTTCATATCAATCTTTCTATTATCCCTTTCATCTCTATCATTCGAAGTTCTTCTAACCCGGGTTTTCTCGATTAATCAGTGGAATCATCTCTCTTTCATGATCATCAGTGTCGCCCTGTTCGGATTTGCCGCTGCCGGGACCTGTTTGAGCATTCTGGACAACCGGCGGAAAGGATGGGAAAACCGACTGGCAGCCGGTGATGCTGTTTCTGTGTTCATACTGCTGTACACTGCCGGCACGATAGCATCATTTTTGGTGTTGAACAGCCTGGCGTTAGACTATTTTAAGCTGCCCCTGGAACCGATTCAGTCCGTCTATCTTCTGACCGCCTTTGTGCTTCTGGCAGTACCTTTCTTTTTTGCCGGACTGGTTATCTCCATTGCCTATGCCGCCCTGCCTGAAAAAACCGGCTATGCTTATTGCGCCAGTATGGCCGGATCAGCATGTGGTGCCGTGTTGCCCGCTGCAGCTTTGCCGTTTATTGATGAGGGCAAACTTATAATTCTTGCAGCTGCTGTTCCGCTAATGGCCATCCCAATTTTATTGAGAGAGGCGAGGTATTCCCCAACGCGACTGCCGTCGCATTCTGAACCCAAAAAGTATATGATCCCGGCAGCCGGCCTCTTATTGATTGTGATCGGATACATTCTGATCAACACCCCAGCGGTCCAATTCATTTTCGTTCAACCTTCTGACTACAAGGCGTTGAGTCAAGCTGTGCGCCTTCCCGATACAAAAATAACAAAAACCACAAACAGCATCAGGGGGCGGACCGACGAAATAATCAGCCCCTACATTCGCTATGCCCCCGGTATCAGCCTAAAATTTACCGACAGGCTGCCTGCCCAGCGCGCAGCATTCAGAGACGGCGACAACCGACTGGTGGTTTACCTGAATTTGACCCGGCCAAATGCCGCATTTGCCACATACACGCTGCCTTATGCCGGTTATTTTATTGTCTCTGATCCCGACAAGGTACTCCTGATTCAGAAAGGCGGCGGCTTGAGCCTGGCCTGTGCAACGGCGTCAGGAGCAAAGTCGATCACGGTCATTGAACAAAACCCGGATTATGCACGTTTTATCGCACGCAACTACCGCGTGCCGGTGGTCAATCGCAATTACCGGGAATTTCTGGGCCAAACTCATCAACGCTATGACGTCATTCACATCGAAAGCTGGGGGACGTCGTTAACCGGCAGTGCCGCACTGAACCAGGGATATTTTTTTAGCATCGATTCGGTAAAAGAATATCTCGCTCATCTGACCGCCAGAGGTGTTTTGATCATTGCGCGCAAGCTGCTCCTGCCGCCTTCAGACAGCCTGCGGCTGTGGGCAACTGCCTACGAATCCCTGAAAGCCGAGGGTATCAAAAGTCCTGAAAAGCACATTGCCTTGCTGCGTAACTGGGACACTTACACCCTGCTGATATTCCGAACTCCTTTGCTCGCGCGTGAGCGCCTGATGGCTTTTGCCGATGAGCGTAACTTTGATCTCGTTTTCATACCCGATATCGATCCGAAATTGGCCAACCGCTATGCGGTTTTTGATGAACCCCACCATTTTCTTGAAATCAATCAATTGTTTCGGGCTTACAAAACCGGCCAAAAAACACAATACTTTAAAGCATATCCGCTGGACGTGGCTCCGCAAACCGACAACCGTCCTTTTCCGGCACGGATACTCAAATGGAACCGACTCACAGAGCTTTATCAGAGTATGGGAAGTCGATTGTACGCGCTATTGATGTCAAGTGAAATTGTGATTGCCGTCGTATTGGTGGAAGCGTTCCTGATTACAGTGCTTCTGCTGGGTTTGCCGTCACTGGCGGTCGGGAAAAGCGGCGGCCGACCATCCTGGGTTCAAATCGCTTACTTTCTCGCCGTCGGGGCCGGTTTTATGTTTGTCGAATTGTATTTTATCAAGCAGTTCATTCTCCTTTTCGGGAATCCGGTGATCAGTTTTACCGTGGTTCTTGCCGGTATGCTTATATTTTCAAGCATCGGCGGCTTTATTTCACAGCGTTTGCAACAACGGGGCCTGCTGGTGTCGCTGGTCATACTGACCGGGGCATTGGCAATCTTTTTACTGGGGGCGGAAAGGATTTTGCACAAAATGTTGCATCAACCGGAAATCTGGCGCTATATCTTAAGCGTTGTTATGCTGGCGCCACCGGGCATACTTGTCGGTTTTCCGTTTCCACTCGGCATGCGATGTTTTTTGCAAAGCCCGGTTGCGCGAACTTATGCCTGGACGGCTAACGGGTGTACCTCTGTTTTGGCCGCCATCGTATCCGCACAAATAGCCCTTAGCCTGGGCATCTCTTACATCATGCTGGCGGCCCTGGCATCTTATGCGGTTGCCTTGATCTGTGCCGGCAGCCGGCGTGTGAAACAACAAAAAATGAGGCTCCCCGCAGCAAGCTGCGGGGTATCAAAGCGGAATTCGCCATAGCCTAACCCGCGTTCGCTCTAATGAGCTTCGGCGGGTCGCCATGCTTTTCATCCCTGTAGCAAGCTACAGGGTATTCAGGCGAAGGGGAATAAACCAGCAGTACAAGTTTCACTTGTGAGAAAAACATGGAAGTAAAAGTGGATTGTTACGCGGGCTGCCGCGGCGATGAGACACCCCGCAGGATTGAGTTTGAAAAACATATGGTCGAGGTAATCGATGTGATTGATCGCTGGCTGTCACCGGATCATCGTTATTTCAAAGCTCGCGGTGACGATGAAGCGATTTATATCATTCGCCACGATTCGCAAAAATGGATCTGGGAGCTGACATATTACCGCGCCAATGACTGTGATAAGCTGTGAAGGGTGTTTACATTTGAATTTCGTTTCTCTATCTGATAAAAACCTTAGCATGGATGAACACACAGGGTTGTTATAATAGATAAGAAAGAGGGGAACATATGCGTTTCAATCTAAAAGTGTTGATGTTGTTGTGGATTGTCTTGATAGTCGGGGCCGGATCTCTTCAAGCCAAACCGTTGATCGTCGGCTGCGATACCGGTTTTAAGCCATTTGTGTTTATTGGGCCGGATGGAAACTACACCGGATTTGACATTGAACTCTGGGATTCGATTGCAAAAAAGCTTAAGTTGAATTACACACTGGTGCGTATGGAATTTAAAGAACTGATACCTGCTTTGGTTAATAAAAAAATCGATGTAGCTCTGGCCGGTATTACCATCATATCTCAAAGAGAAAAACAGATTGATTTTTCATTCCCGTATTTTGAATCGGACCTGCGTATTCTGGTGCGCGCTGGCGACAATGAAATTTCCGATATCGGCGACCTCGACGAAAAAGTGGTTGCTACCAAGCAGGGAACGACCAGTGCCAAATTCGTGAAAAATATTCAAACCGAGCAGGTAAATCTTTTCCGAACCATTGATGAGGCGTATCGTGCGCTGCAAAAGGACCGGGTGGATGCCGTCATTTTCGATTCACCTTCCATTTTAAATTATATCCATACGGATGGAAAGGACATTGCCAAAATCGTCGGCCGGAGCCACCAGCGCCAGTACTACGGCATTGCCCTCCAGCAAGGCAGTGACCTGAGAGAGAAGGTCAGTATTGAAATTTTAAAATTCATGGAAGAAGGCTATTACGATATTTTTTTCAGAAAATGGTTCGGCTATGTCCCGCAATAGCAGCGGTGAATGAATACAGCCGCCGCAAGACTCAGGTGCGACGTGACATACGCCCGCGATTTTTTTATGCTTGCACGCAGTTACAGCATGCTTTCTTTGAAGGCTTCGAGAGCCTTCGGCAACATGCGGCGAATAAACGCTTCTTTATCCATCATGGTTAGACCCGTGAAGTGATCATAATCGGTGTGCGATTCTGCCAATTGGGGAGGATTACCGCGCAACTTCAACTTCAACCGATCGGCGCCTTGGATCAACTCGAGGAAGGTAAGACCCTGGCACGGATAACTCGCTACCCATCCCAGCCGGTGCATCAGTTCGTAGCGAACCTGGTCCGCAAGGAAGAGATGAACGTCCACCACTTTTAATTGCTCACCTTTGTCCATGTAATAGAACATCGATGCTTGCCCCAGCTCGAGAGCACCCATAACAAGTTCATAAAACGCAAGGGTGCTCTTATCACCGGGTTCGGCCAGCAGAAACAAGGTACGGGTCGAAAGATCCGCCGGCCCTGTTTTTTCATCGTACGTTTCCTTGAAACGCCTTCTCCAGGGGCCAAATACTTTCTCGGCGATTACTCTGGAACGATACGATTGCAGATCGACGATTTTAGCCATTGGTGACAGTATTTTCTTTAGCTGCTGTGAATTGCAGGTTGCGATTTTTGCGCCGTTGTTAATGATAACAGTTTTCAAAAACATGTTCCGTTTATTTGGTACAGAGGTTTTCTATCACAGTTACAGGGGCGGGATTGAATCGGCTCGACTGAACTCGCCGAAGTCCCACCCCGACACTGTAATTAAAGAACTCAATACGGAACGTTTTTCTGACAGCGACTATAAAAGACCGACCGTCCATCCGGGGGCCGATGAATATGAACGTAAGTATAAAGAATTACCTTAAGCGTGTCAATCCGGCAGATGAATGGCATAGTTATCCCTTGACCGAACCGGTTTTTGCCAGTATGGTCCTCATCAGCACGTAACCTGGAAAAAGGGGGATGTGGATGTCTATCATAACTATATCCAGGCAGTTCGGTGCGGGGGGCAAGACGCTGACCCAGGAGGTGGCGGCCTGCCTTAATTATGCCGTTGCTCACGAAGAAATTATTGAACAACTGACAGAGCTGGCCAAACTGTCGGACGAAGGCGTTCGTTATTTTGAAGCCGAACATCCCGAGAGCATGCCACCATCGGCCGGTGCATTTTCGCCCAAACGATTTATCGATCGGATCTTCGATTCGAAGCGAAAGGATATGGACGATCAGCAGTACGCTGGCTTGCTGCACAAAATCATCCCTCAAATTGCCGCAAAGGGCAATGTGATTATCCTGGGAAGAGGCGCCCAATTTATTTTAAATGACTACCAAGATACTTACCACGTGCTTCTGGTGGCCGAAGAGGAAGATAAAATAAAATTCATCCAGGACAATTATGATCTCTCGTATGATCAGGCGCGCGAGGCTGTGATCAAACAAGGAAAAAGAAGACTGAAACTAATGAAGCTCTTCCACTATGAAGATTACGATCTGCCAGTTCATTACGACCTGGTTCTGAACATGTCCAAAATGAAAATGGACCGTGCGGTAGAACTGGTCTGCGCCCTGGTTGAGGATTGATACATTCATGCTTTTCTCAGAACGTTTGCGTCCGGTGCCGCCTTTCCGCAACCCCCACCTGCAAACCATACTGTCCAGCAGCAAAATCCGTACCTGGAAAAAGAACCCGATGCGCCAGGCTTCCCGCAAGATGGTGCTTGAAGTCAGCAACGGCATTCGCCTTCTTGGGCACTACTCACCCCAAAATTCGCAAAGCGCCAAGGGACTCGTTATCTTGCTGCACGGCTGGGAAGGTAGCGCCGATTCAACCTATATTCTATGCACCGGCCGATATATATCAACAAAGGTATGCGGTATTCAGGTTGAATTTCAGAGATCACGGTGAAAGCCATCACCTGAATCCCGGTCTGTTCTATGCCACGCTTTTAGATGAAATTTTTGAAGGCGCTAAAAAGGCAGCCGGGTTAATGCCGAATGCGCCGGCTTTTATTGTCGGATTTTCCCTGGGCGGTAACTTCGCACTGCGCATCGCACGCCGGTGCTCACAGCAGCCGATCCAGAATCTGAAGCACGTTATCAGTATCAGTCCGGTTCTGGATCCGAACAAAGCGACCGACAGAATCGATTCGAGTACCTACATCCTTCGGTATTTTTTAAAAAAATAGCGCCGCTCTCTGCAGAAAAAACAGGCATTTTTTCCAGATCGATATGATTTCAGACAGATGCTGAAGCGACGCTCCATCCGCTCCCTGACCGAAGCGTTACTTGAGCGCTACAGCGAATATGCCAGTGTACGGGAATATTTTTCCGATTACACGCTCATCAACGACGCCCTGGTGGATATTCAGCCCCCAACCACGCTTCTTACCGCCGCCGATGATCCGATCATACCGGTGGAAGACTTCACTCAACTAAAATTAAACGATGTGACGCGCCTTGTTGTTCAGCCCTATGGCGGACACAATGGGTTTATTTCCGGCTTTTGCTTAAATAGCTGGTATGAACGCCCGCTCGGCGAACTGTTTGATGAAATTACTTTGCGACCATGATTTTGGATATTGCCAAAACTATCCCGTGTGCCTATTATATGCCTGACTCTTAGTACAAGCATTCATAAATATAATAATAATTACTTTCAACTTTAGTCACTTCCATGTTTGGCTTCTGTAGATTGCATTGAAAAAACACGTCATTGAATGCACGAAATTGACCACGTAGACAATCTTATGCAACGCTGCTCATAATCAAGGAGGGATTCAATGGATGACAAGATCGCACTGGATATTTTAAAAAGCGCAATTTTGCTGGAGAAACGCGGAAAGGCGTTTTACGAAAAAGTTGCTGAGCAAACCCCGAGCGAAGCCGCAAAACGGTTCTTCGACATGATGGCTGAAGAAGAGAAAAATCATGTTCAGATTTTAACCGAACAGTTCAAGCACTACCAGGAAACCAACACCTTCAAATCAGCCGACTATGAGAATGAATACTCGAGCAATCTGCCTTCAGCGGTACTCAACGATGAAATAAAACAGCAAATTTCTGCTGCTGATTTCGAAGCGGCGGCTATTTCAGCTGCGATGGCCATGGAGAAAAATGCGATTGCCCTGTATTCGCAAAGAGCCAAAGCTGCCGATGACCCGGGAGAAAGAGACCTCTATCAATGGCTGGCGGACTGGGAGAAAACCCATCTTGACTTTCTGGCAAAAATGGATCGCGAACTTACCGAAAACATCTGGCACGACAATAGTTTCTGGCCTTTTTGAGTTATCCGGCAAAGGGGATCAACATTACCGGACACGGCGCTTTTTCCAGTATAGTCATACCGACATAATCAATGCGCCCCAAGCTAACCTTGCGCAGTGGCTGATGACAGCCGAGTATGATCAGATCCGCATGGATGGTCTTGGCGATTCGGCAGACCTGCAGGGCAGGATCTGCTGGGAAGAATTCAAAAGATATATCTGTCAAGTCTCTGAACAACGGTCTCAGTTCGGTTTCAAACCTTCTATTAACCGCCTGCCTGTGTTCGATTATTTTGGGATCGGTTTGCGCCAGTTCCTGCAAACGATAATCCATGGCGTGGAACACATGCAGGTTTGCCCCGTGTATGCGGGCCAATTGGACCCCTTGTTCAAGGGCAAACAAGCTGGCGGGTGAAAATTTAAGCGCTACGAGGATTTCATTAAACATTGTCGCTTTCCCTGCTTCCCGCAATGCGGTTGAAAGATAGATCTTGCAGTGTGCAGAACGGTGCTATATGAACAGCCGCGGAAAATTGTTGGTACCCGTCCCGAAACAGCGTCTTTTGGCCGAAGTCTACCATTTCCGGATGGACCACTAGCGATGGGCATACAATCGGGCAACGTGGGCAAAGTCTGCAATTAAATACAAAGCCTCCGGAAGCAGTTTTATTCGCGGAGGCTTTGTATTTACAGGGAATAGAAGATCAGGCTATATCGTTAGCATGACTGTTGTCGCTCGATCCGCAACAGCAAATGTAAACGGGTGAACCCAAGTACTGGCAAAGGTCGGTGAAACTTGAACTGGCGCAGGCATTGGTCCTGTCCGTTACCTGCTATTTGCCGGCCCGTCCGTCGTCGCAGGGCTCCCCCATATCATCAAACCTTGAATGTTCAGCGGTCGTGCTCAGGTCGCACACCGGCAGGGGCTCGGCTTTTTCCATCGGCGCTTCACAGCACTCCGGCGCATTGCTATCAGTGCTGTCTACTTCCAATTTGTTGCCACAATTTTTACATTCATACGCTGTTTTTTCCGCCATGCACTCCTCCTTCAATCACTCGAGATTTTAATGAATGTTTAGTATATGTTGATAGTAAGAGATTTTGATCAAGGTGTCAAGTCGGCAGCCAAGTCTGTCAGGGAGGCGTCAAGGTCAACTCTGACTGATTCGGATTGAAGCGAATTACTTTACCGGAATTGACACTAAAATCCCAAATCGCAATACTCAATTTATGTAATCCAATGAACACAACATTACAATCACTTATTGGATGCCTTGCTTTATTTTATCGGTTTTGAATTTTGAAATTCGGTTATTGTCATTTGTTTGAGATTTGTTTTTTGGTGCTTGGCATTTTAATAATTTTTTATTTAACAAAAAACTTACGCCGGATCCTTATTGACAATTCCATCGCTTACTGAAAAAATAGCGACCTCAATACCTTCGGATGCAACATTTAATGAATATGCAAGCACTGCTGAAATTCGTTTTATGGGGCCTGATCGTCTATGTGGCCTATGTCGGCCTTGTCTATTTATTGGCGCGCCAGATCATATTCCCGCGCAGTCAAATCGGGTATTCGCCGGTGCAGCCGGACAGCGCCCAACAAGTGGAAAAACGCTGGATAGAAACCAGCTTCGGCAAAGTAGAGACCTGGTTTTTACCACCGATATCTGCATCACACGCCCGCCCGGTGCCGGCTGTGATATTTGCCCATGGAAATGCCGAGCTCATCGATTTTTCTCCCCTGGAACTGAAACCTTTTACAGAGATGGGCATCGGAGTGCTGCTCGTTGAATATCCCGGATACGGGCGCTCCGACGGCCGCCCTTCCCAGAAAAGCATCACGGAGGCTTTTACCGCCGCATATGATATGCTGATCGCCAGGGAGGATGTCGATCCGGAGAAAATAATTCTATATGGACGCTCCATCGGCGGCGGAGTTGTCTGCGCGCTGGCGGCCACACGGCCGAGTGCTGCCATGATACTGGTGTCGACCTTCACCAGCATCCGATCTTTTGCGGTCCGGTTCCTTGTTCCCGGTTTCCTGGTGCAAGATCCCTTCGACAATCTTGAAGTGGTGAAAAACTACCCCGGCCCGATATTGATCGTGCACGGCAGGCACGATGAAATTATCCCGTTTCGACACGGTGTGGCACTTTCCAAGGCCGCCGAAAACGAAAAATTCATCACTTATGATTGCGGCCATAACGACTGTCCGCCGAACTGGGCGCGTTTCTGGCAGGATATCTTTTTGTTTCTGCAGGAGGCCGGCATTACTTCTTAACGGCAATCAGTGACGTCAGCGGATAAGGGTCATCGGGACCGGGGATTGAAGATTCCTTGTAGAATAGAATTTTTAGTCTCAAAAAAGCGTGTAAAAGTTCATTGGACCTTAAAAGATGATCATCACGAAAAGGTCGCTGGGGGCGAAAATCCTTACTTTTTGTAAAGGTTTCAAAGATAAGCACCCCACCGCGAACAAGCCCTTCATAAATATAGGGGAATAGACGCCGGCTAAGGTATTTGGTATTGACGATCAGGCTGTAGCGGTCGGCGGCGATATCGAAGATATCCAGGTCAATGCACACCGGATTGATGCTCCGATGCTGCCCTGCAAAAAGCCGCAGGCCCACCTCTGAAATATCCACCGCATCGACCGTAAATCCCTGTGCTGCAAGAAAAAGGGCATTGCGCCCACCCCCGGCGGCAATATCCAGCGCCCGGCCGGCAGGTGCAAGGTGATAATAATCTTTCACTATCCTGGATGGTGTACTCGGATATGATCCACGGGCATATTTCTGGTTCCAATTTCAGGAAACTTGATC
>Ga0126332_10000748_pt1 | contig 11126 bp, 13 predicted proteins | sample InaspJWI42metaG_FD_94482 | JGI IMG/M metagenome (GOLD analysis project Ga0126332, IMG submission 94482) | Marine gutless worms symbiont microbial communities from Oahu, Hawaii - Inanidrilus sp. 2 OAHU.JWI-42 metaG | ecosystem: Host-associated > Annelida > Digestive system > Unclassified...
GCGGCCAGAGAGAGTCGCGCCCGCACGCCCGCGTTTCAACACGTCTCATTATTCCAGTATACAATCCAGAACTTCAAACATCTTTGCAGAATATGATACCTGCTTCATATGGAGTTGCTGAGATCGGAACTAATAGCCACCAACAGTACGTCTGCTTCAGGCTGTAATTCATATGATGTTGGGAAGATGTCCCTGTTACTTCCATTCAGTATGATGAACAACCCACGATGGATGCTCCCAATTCAACCTTCTGGCTGTGTGAGCACGATGGCCGTCCTGTGCTGGCAGAAGATAACAGATGTGGTGTGATGACATCGTGTGCTGTGTCAAATGAATTCAGTGGCGCAGAGGATTTATGTGCGACAGATGTGGCCAATCACATTTCTGAACCTTTAGCTAATAGCACTGGAGTGGCTGACAGTGGTGCACCTAATGAATCATCGAGTAGTTCACCTGGAACTGGAAAGCAGAATAGCAGAAAGAGAAAAGGAGATAAAACTAAGCGGAAAACCAGTGTACGAAAGAAGTTGCGACAAGCTGGGCAATCCTATGTTGACAGTAAAGGAAAACAACAGGCTGGTCGACAAGTTAACAACCGGGGGCACTGCAATGGTGAGTGCATATTTAAGTGCACTGACAAGATCAATGAAGAAAGACAGCGTACAATTTTTGAACGTTTTTGGGGACTGAGCGATGCTGAGAAGTCACACTTCTATGGACATACAACAACAAGAACAGAGACAGAACGGAAGAGATCTAGTGGACATCCAGTGAGGCCAAGACAGTTTGCTATAAGATATTACCTTGATCCTGGTGATGGCGTGCTGTTAAGGGTGTGTAAGGCATTTTATCTCGGTACGCTGGACATTTCTCAGAGAAGAATATCATACTTTCATGCTACCAAACTGGAGTCAGGAATACCACGTGAAAGCCTCAAAGAAAAGCACAGGCAAGTCAGTCAGAAATCACAGCAGATACAGGACACGATACGCAGCCATATACAGTCAATACCTAGAGTGGCATCACATTACTGTCATGCTCAAACAAACAAGGAATATATGGAGAGTGGTCTCAACCTGAGGAGGTTGTATGGACTCTATGTAAAAAAGTGCACTCAAGATTAGATAGATGTTGGCAGTGAAAGTATGTATCGTCACATATTTAACCACGAATTTAACATACAGTTTCAGAAACCTAAAAGTGACCAGTGTGATGCGTGTGAAGCCGTTAGGCTTCAAAAGGCACCAGGAGCAGATGAAACTGCAAAACATGAGAAGCATGTACAGTCCAAGAATGACACCAGGAATGAAAGAGACCGTGACTGGGCCGTGTCGGCAATTGATACGCCTACTGCTGTTATTTGCTTCGATCTCCAGAATGTTGTGTCATTGCCTAGAGCCAATATATCAAGCTTCTTTTATCGCAGGAAACTTAATGTCTACAACCTCACGGTGCACGTGGCAATTAATTCCGAGAAGACTGGATTCTGTGCAGTATGGAATGAAGGTGTGGCTGGACGTGGTGCCAATCACATAGCCAGTGCACTAGTGGCTGTGTTAAGACGGATACTTAATGACCATCCAATGACCAGGCGAATGATTATATGGTCTGACTCGTGTGTGCCTCAGAATCGGAATTCCATCATCAGTTTTGCATTGCTGTGGTTTATGCAGAACAACCCATGTGTTGAAAGCATCCATCAGAAGTACTGTGAGCCAGGCCATTCCACCATCCAGGAGGTGGATAACCTCCATTCAGATTGAAAAGCGAATGAAAGTGCAGGAGGTGTACAGTCCAGTCAGTCTCATCCGCTTGCTCATGCAGGTCAATGAGCAGAATCCTTTACGTATAGTTCAAATGAAACCTGCATCATTTATAGATTATCAAACCCACTCTCGCTGTTTATCATTTGACAAGATTCCATACTCCAAGGTGAAGGAAATCGTATACACCAAGCCAAATACTTTGCAGTACAAAGTCTCATTTCAGCTAGAGGAATATGCATTTGTGAATGTTCAACACCGAGCAACGCGTCATCAGACAGAGGAAAGTCATGAGTTGCCAACACCAGGGCAGTGCCCTTCAGGTGCACATCTGTCACATGATAAAGTCAACGATCTTAAAGCTATGCTGGCTTTTATGCCAGAATGTGACCGACGCTACATGGAAACGTTGTGGAAAGATCAGCCCGAAGAGACGAGACTGAACACCAGAAAACCGTTGCCAAAACAGAACCAATCTTCCAGATCCCCAGAGCTTCAGGAATCACAGGCATGTGAAACGGTACCATCATTGAAGAAGAAAAAGAAGAAAGCAGCAGTCAAGTCATCAAAGCAAGGATCCCAGTCAAGAGTGCCCTCAGCACTTCAAGAATCTCAGCTATGTGAATCTGTAGCACCAATGAAGAAGAAGAAGAAGAAACAAGCATAAGCATCAGTCAAGTCATCAAAAGAAGGATCCGAGTCAAGATTTCACGAAAGTGCAGGTTCAGTGAAGAGGAAATGGAAAAAGAATATCTAATTTTGACTCTTACACTGACAGACTAGAAGTGCATGAACAGTGATACATCACTGCATTAAGTTGCTTATTGTTTATTGTTCATTTCAGTGCATTTTACAATGCTGAGTTTATCATTTTCTTTCACAGTATGGCTGGTTCATGCCTTCATTATCATTTTTCTGGATTCAACGATCTGTCGCGCCATTCTGGTGATTGTGTATGAATTAATGTATCCTGGTTGATTAAGCATACAGTGAGCACCGAGTAGTGTCGCTGATGGTGCCATCAGACTGGTGAATAACACCCAGTCGGAGATCAAGGGCTGTCCCAGCCCATTTATGGTTTCATATTGGTCTATGTTAGATAGGTTAAGTAATGTACATGTAAACTAAAGAAGAAGTAATTATGCCTATGACCGGCCATCTAGAAGTGCTGTGTTAATGACGTGTTGCATTAGGCCTATGTATTACTTGGCGTGCGTAATGTTCACTCGGGGACACTTTAGATGCTGAATAATTTCATTCTCCCACTGACAGACTGGCTAGTTCATTACTTAGTTCCTGCTCCATATTGTTCTATGTCAGCCTGGTATGCACGTTTAAACATACTGAGCATATGGTTTCAAGGGCACAACAGGTAGTTTTACTACTATTGTTTCTTTTTTAACCTCATTCATGTGATTACAGTATACTTTTGTGATTATTATCACTGTAAAGTAACAATTAAAATGATCTCAGTGTTTGGTTAAATTTTCAGCTTTATCATGTTCCAGTTCCATATCCAATATTGTGAGACAGAACAAACTGGAACTGTGCAGAAGCAGACGTCGTTTAGATTTATTTTGTTGTATCTCCAAATTTATACATACACCATTCAAATATATGAAAAGTGTGTAATTTATACTAATCACTTTACTATTACTGCCAGAAAATATCAAATGCATTGCCTTTTCCGTCTTCTCTGTCGAATGCATGCTTTCCGACAATGCTGTTTTACAGCTTTTATTGTTGGCCAAACTTTCAATTGCGATTTTCCAAAAATTCGTCTGCATGGAGTTATAACAAAATAATTCTCAGGTAGCGAATTGTGTTACCTCCTCACTCGTCCGTTAATCGCTGGCATCCCACTGATCGAGACGATACGTACACGTTCCTGCGACTTTCCGTCCTAATGGGAATCGCGTACAAACCACTTTTGGTGATGTAATGGTCGTCTGACGAACTGTACGAAAGCGGAATCTTTAGTAAAATGATGCAGAGGGATCGTTATCTGCTCCTGCTACGTTTTTTTTGCATTTCGCGGATAACGATCTCATTGACAGCAAAGATCCGAATCGTGGCAGCTTAGCTAAAATTCGGGAAGTAATGGATCTAATCAAAATACAATGCTCTACAGTTTTTCAACCGGGGAGGGATCTCTGTGTAGATGAATCTCTGTTGTTAATCAAGGGACATTTGGCATTCAAACAGTTCATTTGAACAAAGTGGGCACCATTCAGAATAAAGCTGTTTGAGCTGTGCACATCAAACGGCATTTTGCTTGACTTTATGGTATATCATGGACAGATGTCGCGTGTATTAGTTGTTCCGGCGAACCAGGAGATGCTGAAATCTGAACGTATCCCCATTACTTTGATGAATCGATTTTTAAACAGAGGTCACAGGCTGTTTATGGACAATTACTACACATCACCAAATCTTGTTAAATTTCTTCTGGAGCACGAGACAAAGGTTGTCGGTACTGTTCGTTCCAACCGCCGTAACTTTTCACCTGAACTTGCTGCAGCGTGCCTGCAGCGCGGAGAATCAAAATTCGCCCTGTCTGATAACGGTATAGTGGCCTAAAATTCCGGGCACTGCAAGACAAGTCCAACAAACAAGAAAAGGTAGTTTTCTTGTTATCTTCCGATCACAGAAATGATACTGTTTCGTCTGGAAAGCAGACGAAGGACGGGGAAGTAGTAATGAAACCAACGTGTAAGTTGGACTACAGTAAGTACATGGGAGGAGTCGATATGACAGACCAGCAGCTGGAGTCCCTGCTTGTTATCCGGAAAGCATACAAGTGGCACAAAAAGCTGTTTTTTCGTTTGCTAATGCAGTCGTTTCTGAGTGCCCACAAACTGTACCAGTTAAACGGCGGTAAAAACGACTTCCTGAAATACTTGCACGACGTGGTGACCCAACTGCTTACATACTCACAACGACTTAGTGCGACTGCAAAGTCGCTGGACGGCATCGCCAGGCTGACAGGTCGGACGTACTTTCCATCCAAACGAGCGTACTAGGGCCAGGCTACCAAACGATCATCGAAAAAGAAAGTGTGTCTCGTCTGCTATGCTCGCGGTATGCAGTAAATCTCCACACAAAGCCATATTGCACACTCAGTTTACTGGCCGCTGAATCACGCTTCGCAGGCGTAATCAAAAGGGTCACGTGCTTAATTATGCATAATTATGTCAGTATAATAATCCAGAATAATGTCTGCATACTGCTATACCACCACCATCACGTAGCGGCATACTGACATATTAAGTACTACTATATTGACGTCTGGTCGCACGACCGGACCAGGTCGGTCACCTGCTGCGCTACCTGGTCGCTGCGACCGGATGAGTAGCGAAAGGGTTAACGAGTCTCGATCGAGACCAGTCTCAAAAAAAATCTCGGGCTCGAGAAAAAAATTCGCCACAAGAAATTTCTTGACACGAAATTTTAAGTTCATATGTTTATTTTTCCTTCATCAACAAGTTTTCAAACAAAGTAAACAACTAAACACGGATGCCGCGTGCGGAAGCGTGGCGGAATTTTGTGGTCCAGCCAATAACGGACAACGCACGATTAGCAGTCTCGGCCCATATGATGTATGCTCACGGTACCAGGACGTTTCGTTCCCATGCACTTTCCTTCCCGGGAACGAAACTGCCTAGTAACATTCGTTCTCGTGAACTGTCATCTCCTACAACTGTCGCTCTATTAAGGCGTAGGCCTACTCCATGCACCATTATGAGTTTTTTTAACTAAGACTATCGTGTACATTTGAAATGAAAATTAAACAAAACGTTTAAAACGATTAGAAGTTCCGCAGAAATAACAAATGTTGAAGACGCACTGTTTACAGAAAACCAGTAGCCTACAGATAGACCCGTTGGACTCGCTGCATGCCCACATCGTGCTGTACACAAATGTGGACGCTCAGTGTGATAAAACTGGCCAGTCATTTTTCGAAATCTCCATGTAGAAGGCAGCTCGCCGCAATGGCCGACTGTCATCCGTTACTTCGACGGCCGTATCATTTGTAATTTATTACATGTAGTTACTCTGTGCAACAGCGAGCCTTTGATGTGCAAAGGCCCGCTGTTGCCGTTGATGTTTACTCAGCAGCAAACACGAACATCTCAACTCAATACCACATGCTGATTGCACGATTACCTACCACACCGCTGTACATGGCCACAACACGAGTAGGCTATATAATAGGCTACATTGTCCTCAGTGCTCACACAGTCTTCAGTTGTTTACTCGACATTTCACAACAGCGATTTGTAGTAGTTAGATACACAGTATAAGTGGTACTTGCCATGGCGAGTGTCAAGTCACCAGTGTGGGAGTTCATGGAGAAGCTAAGCCAGACGTCTGCCCGATGTACCATATGCAAAAAGGAATTAACTACTTAAGTTGTTATGCCAAACAGCCAAATAGCCTGCAGAGACTTGTTGGTCCCATCTGGCTGCATCGTTGCTTACTTATATATCTGGTTTCGCATTCCGACTTTTTTTCTGTTACTGCCGATGACTTCCGGTGTAAGTACGGTTTTTTTTTGCAAAAGTTTATGTCCAATAATTTTGTTCATTTGTACGGAGATATACTACTTTGGTAAGTATTGTATTTTTATATTTGATGAGCGCAGTTATTTGAGTTATTTATTTGTTGCGACTGTTATCCTGTGATGAGTACTTAGAAAACTATAATGCAAAACACGAACGGGACTGCTGGGTACCATCAGGCCTAGAGTGTCAGTAGTGTGTAATTCTAGCTTCACTGAGTTATGTTTCTGTACTGTTCATAGGTGTTCGTAGATGCATTTTTTGATCCAGTGGGTAATAATTTATCAGCACATGCTATCACGTAATAGTTATCTTTCTGTAAATTTTGTAGGGTCATGGCATCATTTCGACAACTTAGCGTGAGGCCAGATCAAATTCTTGCCATGCTTGAGAACCCTCCATCAGATGATGACAGCAGTGAAGAATCTGACGCTGATCATGATGATGATGACAGCATTCCAAACTCCAATGGTATCACTCATACCTGTACACTATGTATGACTGTAAATTTTTATATACAGACAGTAAACAGGCGAATTTATTCCTAAGTTACATGCTAATGGATTTTTGCCAGTGTTATGACGTATTAGAAATTACTGACAATATTATTTGCTAGTAATATTGTTATTTGCTTTTATGTATGTTTTGGTTGTAATTATTACTATTTTATTCTTGTTTTTATGCTATTTTTTGTGTCGTCTAATTTATTTTTCTTCAGAGGATGTTGGTATTTGAAGTTACATCCAGCCACAGTGAGTGCTGCTCGACGATTCTGCACTATTCTGGCAACGTCAGTGCAGCCCGAGCGGCTGTTCTCAGCGACGGGTCGCGTTATTTCCAAGTTGCGTTCTCAGTTGTTGCCAGAGCATGCCGAGATGTTGGTGTTTTTGAACAAGAACAGTGGATTGTTTGAATGAATGTTCTGTTGGCGAAACTGTAAAGTGTGGATTACAACATTTATAGCGATGAGATTTTATTTTATGTAGCAATTTTCATGACACTTTCAATCTACGTGACATTAAACGTTATCACGATATGCTATAGTTGCAGCTTGCTTACTTACTGAGTTGAAGGATAGTTGTTGGACCGGATGTTTGTAAACCGGATAAAACCAGATGTTTATTTCACGTGTTTTCTTTCACGGTAAATTTGCGAACAAGTTACGTACATAAAATGTTATTACACAGACTTTTACTTTAAACTTAGAACGGCAATAAATATAAGTTGTTTTACTGTAAACATGCAATGCTCTCATGCATAGTTTTTTCACTGACACCTTTTTTACATTAAATGCTGTCACGGGTGTGATATCATCATCACGTGGTCGAGAATTCTCGTCGAGTCCCAGGAAAAAAATTTCTCGTATCGAGAAAAAAAATTCTCTCGACTTTTAACAACCCTAACTGAAAGAAATATTGGAATTAGTAATTTTTGATACACTCAAGGCAGTTGATAACTTGCATCTGTTAGGAAAATTTGCAGACAGTAACCACTCTATGTTGCACTAGAATATTAACTATCAATATTCATCCAGTGTAAACAACCAGCAGGAGCAAACAGGCACTTTTGACTATGCTAAACGAAACTTTACAGCCATACGACAGGAACTGTTAACTGTGGACTGGTGGGAATTGCTGTACTTGCTGCCAGTGCAGGAATGTTGGAAGACATTCAAAGAAATAATTAATGGACCAGAAGTACAACGCATTCCAGTGAAGAAATTCTTTAAAAAGAAACTGTAGAAACCAGTCTGGATGACATACAAAGCCATGAAGCTAGTATCGAGAAAACACAAAGCGTTCACCACCCTGCTTATGTGAAAGCATCAAAGGAAGCGAAAAAAAATTAAGCTAAGAAAAAGTTCGAGGCAAAACTAGCACAAAACATAAAAGATGACAAGAAGTCCTTCTAGGCATATGTCCGAAGTAAAAGTAAAACTAGGGCAAAGATTGGACCACCAGCAGGTGACAGCAGTGGAACAGTAACAGACAGTTCCAGCTAAGAGTTTCAACAAGTACTTCTGTTCAGTCTTCACAGTTGAGGATAGGGCAGATATACCAATGGCAGACAATATTTTTTCTGGTCGTATGGATAACGCTTTGCAGGATATAATTGTCAGTGACAAAATGATCGTGGATAAAATGGCTAAGCTGCGCTGGGACAAGGCAGCTAGAGCAGACGCCATGAACTTTTGAACATGCTGCATTTTGCTATGACACTGTCTGGCGGCACTGGGGCTTATGCTGGGCTTGCGAAAATGACCATTGTTTTCATGGATAGGCCATTGTACATGTTCAAGTAGGCCTAACAATTATCTTCATAAAGGAGTTACACAGGTGTTATAAGCTTAGCTGGATGCTTGCGAAGCGGGCATCCAGCTAGTACTCTATAAAGGAACCTGATATCACTGCATAAGTGGTCAGAGGACTGGCAGATGCAATTTAAGATAGACAAGTGTAAGGTGATGCACACTGGGAAACACAATCTGGAGTTTAAATATTCAATGGCAAATACAGAGCTGGAAACAGTACGAGAAGAGAAGGACCTGGGAGTGCTCATTTCTGAAGATTTGAAGCTATCAGCACACTGTACTCACAACTATGTGAAAGCTATTCGCATGCTTGGACTCATTAATAGAACAACTGTCAACAACTATACAAAAGTCTGGTATGCCCACATCTGGAATACCGATCACCAGCATGGTCACCCAAGAATGTGAAGGACAAGGAATTGCTGGAAAGAGTGCAGCATCAGTTTACTCGTTTCTTCAAAGACTTACAAAAACTACATTACACCGAACGACTGCAACGACTTCGATTATGGACCTTGGAAGAAAGGCGTAATAGAGCACTAGAGCAGACCTTACCGAGGTGTATAAAATTGTAAACGGTCTATCCACCTTGCCAACGTCAACATTCTTCGAATTCCGAGCTGACACAAGGACATTTACTGAAGCTGATTAAAAACGATCAAATAAGGATCTGAGGCTTCACTTCTTCTCTGAGGAAGTAGTGACTAGATGGAATAATCTACCGGCAAATGCGATAGAGGCAACCTCGGTGAACTCGTTCAAGGCACGCTTACAGAAAGTACGAGCCATGGAGATCGGCTTCTTTATGGACACAACCAGTGTCTGATGAGCCGCATAGTCATCCATGATCATCATCATGGTTGGGGTGACCAACCAAGTAAATGACCAGGTAAATGACATTCGTATACTCAGTGCTGCATAACACCCTAGACATTGTAATCTACTGGATTTAGGCATAAATAGCATTTTGCTGTTAATCATAGTCTTACATTTAACTCCTTAAATTAACATCACGATATCTAAAATTTGAGGTTAAATCATGATTTTTAGCATTTACAAGTTTCTCAAGCTAAGGTATGCACACTAATCAGGAGAGGTATGAAATTAAACTATCTTTTGATGGCATACTTACTCAGTAATAACTATACAAAATCGGACAACTATTCTTAAAGATATCGTAGAAGGTTGGATGTTATACTTTTTTGCAACAGTGTATGTGTACATTACAGCATCATGGACTTGGTATCTTTCGGTATAAAAACCAATTGGCAACTGCTTTTACTCGCATGCTTCATTTCCGTGCTTCATATACTCTTGTGCACCAAAATTATTTGGTTTTTAGACACATTTACAATTATGCCAATATCACAGTTTTGGTATGTCATCATATGTGTATTATTTTTGTCAACATACAACATGGCCTAAAGTCAACACATAAACAATTTTCAACACAATGATCTAACTGTGACAAGATGACTGGAAGCATATGCAAACAAAAAAGAAATATTAAAATGTACACACCTTGTTGTAGCATATGGTTACTCACTTTTTATCAACTGATAGCGAGATCTTGCTGACAGTCAATATTTACGCAGAAGCATCTTAGTGCAATGCTTCACTATATTAGAAAAATCTATCAAATGATACATTCCATAAAGTCAGCCAGATTTCCAGAACAACAAGGCAAAATCCTACCAAACATATTATAACATCATGATTAGAACCAGAAAAAGTCCACGAAAATAATGCAAATCACAAATATTATTACAAAATGCATATAAAATTCAGGTCCATTCAATTACCCAAATGACACTGGAAAATGTGAAAGAAGGACAAAACACAAACAACAGACAGTGAAGTAGTTAAACGTTTTAGTATTTTTATTTTCCCAACAACAGATGTTCTAGACGTCATCCCATAAATGGTAAAAAATGGTACAAGCATCCGTGGTTGAGTCACATAAACTTCATCAACATGCAAGCAAAATACAGCAAGCAGAACCATGTAAACAAGTGATCCGGTGCAGTCATTACCGGGTATTTAAGAAAGGCAACAATGCTAATCTACACACTGATCAGATTCAACTGGTTATAATTAGGGCTGGGCAACGACATGGGTGGTGCAACTGGGGCGTGTGAGAATAACATTGTCCCTGTCACTTTTGGGACCCGAGGGGTACAAGGGGGTACAACGAAAATGACTTCGTGGTGATTAATCTGTGCTTCTGCAGCAGACAATCTTTCAAGGCCTTCTTACTTTGTTCAGTACAAGTGACTGAATTCAACTCCCCTGACTAGTCGAAACCTACCAAGTTACTGATATCTTGTTTCTCTTCAAATACTGTGACTGGTGTGTTTTTAAGTTGTTGATTGTGTCATGTTAAATATTGATATAAAACACATTGGTCTAAATTGTTACTGTGTTATTGTTTGTATTTAATTACATGCAAATAATCAAATGCATAAACAGCCAACAATCCTAGCAAAATAC
>Ga0126332_10000749_pt1 | contig 11121 bp, 12 predicted proteins | sample InaspJWI42metaG_FD_94482 | JGI IMG/M metagenome (GOLD analysis project Ga0126332, IMG submission 94482) | Marine gutless worms symbiont microbial communities from Oahu, Hawaii - Inanidrilus sp. 2 OAHU.JWI-42 metaG | ecosystem: Host-associated > Annelida > Digestive system > Unclassified...
ATCTCCATCTTTGCTTCCTCTGTTAGCATGGGTCGCCCTCCAAATAAGACGACCCGATTTAAACAAAGGTGGGTCAATAATTTTGTCCGGAATGGGTCATTTTCCTATGTCCGATGACACAACCGCGTTTTGCCTGGCGCTAGCTGCCGAATTAATAATGCAATCGCATTGCGTTAAAATACCCACCGGCGACGGGGTGACCTGCGCTTAGCCCTTTGCGACTAGGAATTTTGATGAATCTTGAAACCCTGATTAAACGGCATCGAACCGCTTTCACCGCCGTATTTGACCCGGCCTTGACCGCAGCCAACACGATTTATATGGAATTATCCTCCGCCAACAACGAATTGGAAGGGATGAGCGAATCGGAACAGGACGCGGCGATACTGCAACGTATCGAAGCGGCGGCTGCGGTTGCCGGGGTAGGCGGTTATCTCGAAGATCGTTCGGTTTATAGCGATACCGACTTGTTTCAGGGGGATACCGAGCGCTCGATCCATATCGGCGTCGACGTGTTCATGCCGGCGGGAACCCCGCTTTACGCCCCGCTAGACGCTGAGGTCCACAGCTTCGCCAATCGGCAGGTATACGGTGATTATGGACCGGTGATCATATTGCAACATCGGCTCGAAGGCTTTGTATTCCATACGCTCTACGGCCACCTGGATGAGGCATCGCTGACGCATATGGCAGAGCGCAAAACGATTGCCGCGGGCGATAAGATCGCAGAAATCGGGCCCCGTCCGCGCAATGGCAATTGGACGCCGCATTTGCATTTTCAGCTGGTTCGGGACATGCAGGGCTATCGTGGGGACTACCCCGGAGTAGTACGCCCGGGCGAGGTCGACTTTTTCCGCGAAAATTGCCCCGATCCTGGTATTTTGCTGCTGGCTTAAACTGCCGGGAATAGTCGCGCCACCACTTGTAACCAGAGCGCTCCGATCAGCGGCATGCCGAGCGCATAGGGCCCATACCAGAATGCAAGCTTCCCGCCGGCGATGCCGTAACGCCCCCGAAACACGAGATTGGTGCCGGATAGCGGGAATCTTGACCAGCCTCAGGAAACCGACCGATGCAATCATGGTCATTAGTGCGGTGCTCGAGCTGATCAGCAAATCCAGATCGACGGGCGCCGTTTGCCGGTGTGCGAAAACAATCAGACCGGTGCCGGCCAACAGGATTAGCGAAACCTGAATTTTAAGGATTCGTGAGATATCGGCGAATAACAACAAGGCCGCGCTCCAAGCCGCGACGCCACCGATCCACAGCGGGTTAAACTCGAATTGCAATATATCCAGACCGTTCAGAATCTTGATGGCAATCATTCGCAGAATCAGCGTCCGGGCGGTCTTGTGGCGCCGCAATTGGTTTGGAGTGTTGATGGAGGTTTTCCGTCGCTGAGCAATCCAACGACCAATATTTCTTCATTTTGAGATAGATTCTTCGTCTTCGCTGGCGTTGCTGCCGCGGTGCATTTCAATCCCATGGTTAATGCCTTCTTCTCGTAATAGCTGCTGCATCGCGTTGATGAAACTGGCCGATTGTTGATAAGAAGTATCTCGAAAGCGGATAGTCACCGCTAACTCATCGGGATCGAGCTGCAAATGGAACTGCCCCGCGGGTTTTAATATTTTGCGGATAACGCGCCAGTCGGAAATCCGCTCGCCGGGCTCTTTGGACAGTGCGCTTTCGATAAATCTCGCTAAACCCTCATCGATATCGGCAATATTCTTGCGAATATCGGGCGGTTTCTGACGCACTTGCATCTTTAGCAATTTACCCAGGGTGGCGGCGCTGAACGGCGGGCTGTTGGTCAGCATATGAAACGCCATCACGCCCAGCGCATAAATATCGGCGCGTCCGTCAAACCTGTCGCCGTTGATGATTTCAGGCGCCAGATAAGAGGGTGTGCCCTCGATATTGACCTCCTTGTCCCGCGGCGGGCCGGCGATACCGAAATCGGTGAGTTTAATATTACCATAGGCGTCGACCACGATATTCGACGGCTTGATATCGCGGTGCACTATGCCCTTGTCGCCGAGATTGTGCGCGTACTGCAGAGCGCTCGCGACCTGCGACAGTATTTCGCGTGTCTGGCTGAGACCGAAGGCGCCTTTTTGCTTCAGAATTTCGGCAAGATCCTGGCCGTGCAGTTTTTCCATGACGATGAAACGGGTCGAGAATTCATCGATTACCTCGAATACGTTGATGATATTCGGATGATTTAGGCTCGCAATCGTTTTAGCTTCCTGTTCGAAGCGATCGAGGAACTTGTCGTCGAAGGCGAGCTTGTATTTCAACATCTTGATCGCCACTTCGCGCTCGAGTTCCGGGTCCCAGGCGTTGAACACGGTCGCCATATTACCTTCGCCGAGCTTGCCCCTGAGTTCGTATTTACTGACGCGGTTAATGCCGCCGTATTGCGCCATGCGGCTGGTCATCAGCTGCGTCATGACTTCGGCAAAATCCGGATGTCGCTCGATTAAATTCTTGAAGTGCAAATGATCGAGGTAAAACGAAGTGGTGTCGGTGAGGGCCACGATGTCGGCCGAATAGGTCGAATTGATCAGTAGTGAAATTTCGCCGACTACCTCGCCTTTCTTAAGCATGATGCGGCTTTTGACATCACCCTGCGGATCGGGTATTTGAACCTCCACCTTACCTTCGAAGATAAAGTAGATACGATTGCCCGTATAGCCCTTTTCCACGACCAGTTCGCCGGCTTTGAATTCGGCGATTTCGATGTGTTCTGCGATATCGCGAATGACCTCGACATCAAGATCCTGCAGGATCTTGACGCCCGATAGTATTAACGCGACCTCGTCTGTATCGATTGACATCAATAGCCTTGGTTAGTGTGGCGTTAGGTAAACCGAACATAAAAGCGAATAGCGCCGACTTTAGCGCTATAGTTCACATATATTTATTGCTGCCGAATTAATATAGGTAACAATTCTAGAATAATCCAGGGTTTAGCGGGGATGCCACGGTCACGCCGCCGTCGAGGGTATAACACTGGCCGGTGGCGAATGCTGCATCGTCGGAGGCAAGCCATAACGCCAGTTTGGCGATATCGTCGGCTTCGCCGAAGCGGCCCGCAGGATGGCGCGCCAGCGCATCGCGTTTGGCGGCGGCAGGGTCGTCGGCGACGGCAAACGCGGCATCGGCCATGGCGGTCATGATCCAGCCGGGGCTGATTGCGTTGCAGCGTATAGCGGGACCGTGATCGACCGCGATCGAACGGGTCAGACCCTGCACGAAAGCCTTCGAGGCATTGTAGAGCGCGAGTCCGGGATCCGCGGTCGACGCTGAAATCGAACCAATATTGATTATCGAAGCGCCCTTGGGCATGAGCGGAATACAGCCGCGGCACAACATGAACACGCCCTTCGCATTGACGCCCATCAGCCGGTCCCAATCCTCGTCGGTGGTCTCGACGATGGTTTTTTCGATCTGCAGCCCGGCGTTGTTGACCAGTATCGATAATTCGCCGAATTCTGCGACGACGCTATCGAGCAACGTGCTCACTTCGGCTTTATCGGAAACATCGGCGGTTTGCCACAGTATCGCAGCGGGCAAATCTTCAGACCGGGCACCTCGACCGCAAACCATCACGCGCGCTCCCTCGGCGACAAACCGTTCGGCGATGGCACGCCCGATACCTTGACGACCGCCGGTAACGAGTGCGGTTTTACCCGTTAGTCTTTTCACGCCTGAGCCAGCTTGACAGGTTTGATTGCTTTATATGCATCGAGACTATATACCGACATATTGCAGCCATTGCCAGAATCTTTGATCGCCGTTCTGGGTATCTCGGGAGTGCCGGGGCCGCGGGTGACCCGGAGACAGAGGCAGCGACGGATGAGCCTACCGACGCCGCGAACCGCTTGCCCGCGATGCAGGGTTTGGTTTGCATATTGTAATCCGGATCAGAAATTCACGTTATTGCCGCCTTTCAAGGCCAAGCGGTTGCGGGCTTCATCCGGGGTCGCCACGGAATGACCGAGGGCTTCGGTAATGCCGCGGATTTTGTCGACCCGTGCGGCACTGGAAGTGGCAAGTTCGCCGCGGGAGATATATAGGCTGTCTTCGAGACCGACACGCAGATTACCGCTCATGGTCGCGGCCTAGGTTGCAAACGGCATTTGATGGCGACCCGCGGCCAGTACCGACCACTCGAAGTCGTCGCCGAACAGCTTGCTGGCGATTTCCTGCGGCGTGATCGGCAGGTAGGGGGATTATGCTCGGCGTATGGATGCCGCCGGTGGCGGCACAGGAAATAATAACAGGTTTCGACATCTTGGAAACTCGATTTTACAGCTGCATCTGCTGGACCTGAGCGCTCAGACCGCCGTCCAGCACCCAAAGTTGGCCCGAAGCGTAGCGCGCCTCGTCCGAGGCGAGCCAGTTCGCCAGGTTGGCGATGTCCTCGGGTTCGCCATAGGTGCGCATCGGATGTACATCCCGCGCCGCCTGTTTGAGTGATTCGATATCGCCCGATTCGCCGAAAAACCTTTGCAGCATCGGGGTGTTGACGTAACCGGGACAAATCGCATTGACGCGAATGCCCTCGGGACCGTGGTCGCAGGCCATGGCACGCGTCAGCGCATGCACCGCGCCCTTGGTGGCGCAGTAGGCGGCCAAACCGGGGTCTGCGATATAGCCGTCGTAGGATCCGAAATTGATGACGCTGGCGGTGCCCGATTCGCGCAGCAGGGGTAGGGCGTATTTCGATGTCAGAAACATGCCGGTGACGTTGATTGCGAAGATTCGATTCCATTCCTCGAGCGTGGTGTCTTCGATGGTTTTCTCGATTTCGATGCCGGCCGCATTAACCAAGATATCCAGCCGATCCCATTGGGCCGCGAGATCGTTAAATGTGGCTTTGACGATCGCTTCCCGGGTAAGATCGAATTCCCTGAACTCGACCCCCAGGGGCTGGGTTCCGTTTTGCTGCAGGTCGGCCGCGATGACGCTGGCGCCCTCCGCGGCAAAGCGTTTGCAGATAGCGGCTCCGATACCGCCGCAACCGCCGGTCACGAAGGCCGTTTTGGATTTAAGTTGGTCGCTCAAGATTCGTGTCTCCAGGTCCGATATCAGGATTCGAGTTGCTTGCGGGCGCACAGGAATTCGACGATCAAGGCATCGCACCTGGCCGCGGCTGTTTCGACATTCATTCCTCTCGACTCATCATTCACCCCGGAAAACAGGGTTTGTGCCAAGTCCGCGGTCAATTCCGCCTGGCCCAGGTCGTCCCACCAGCGCTGAAAGCTGTCATGGTAACGATTGCAGAATTCGAGCAAGCCATCCTGACCGGCGCCGAGGTGGAACAACATATGGGGCCCCATCGCCGCCCAGCGTAACCCCGGTCCTGCCCAGGTTGCCTTATCGACATCCTCGACCGAAGCGACACCGTTTTGTACCAGGCTGATCGCCTCGCGCCACAGCGCAGCCTGCAGCCGATTGGCGACATGCGCGGGCACCTCCTTGTTAACGCGAATCGTGATTTTGCCGATCTGCCGATAAAAGGCTTGCGCTTGCTCCAGCACGCCGGCGGCGAGAAACAACGAGGTCCAGCTGGCGCCGATAACGCCGGCGCCCAACACGGCGGTCGTCGTTATCTTCGTCATGGGTTAGGCTTCCGTTGCCTGGGCTTGCGTCGCATCCGCGCTCGCTCGCCCGTAGGCTGCGAGCACGAGCCCGTGAAAATGATGTACCGCATGCTCCGAAGCGCCGCTGCCCTCGATGTCGACCATGTAACGCCCCGATCTGAAGGCCGGCGTATTCATGCCGCGCTGTACGCTTTCGACGAGGCCGATATCCTCGGGCTGTAAAACCTCGTCGATAAACTTGAGGGCCTCTTTTTCGGTGGCGTCGGGCTGCGCGGTTTCGAAAAAGAAATCGAACTCTTCGTAGGTTTCTTGCTCGTTAATCGGATAAAACCGCCAGACCATGAAATTTCCGCGTCCGGGATAGCGCATCAGTGTCATATTCGGCCACAGGAACCAGACTGCGTGATCGGTTACCACAACGCCTTCGATGTTGTAGGCACTGTTGGCGCCGGTGCGCGCTTTGGCCATGTGGCTCGAATAAATACCGTGGGTTTTTACCCTGTAGGTGTCCATGTCGATCATCGAGCTGAATCCCTTATGCGCCACCGGGCAGTGATAACATTCGAGAAAATTATCCACCACGCATTTCCAATTGGCTTTGATACGGTAAGTCAGGCGGGTTGCAAAGGTGAGCTGTCCGAGATCCGGCGCATACTGCATAATTTCATTGCCAAGATCGCCGGTTTGTTGTGCCAGCGGAGCGGCCGCGGGATCGAGGTTGACGAATACCAGATGGCAAAAGACTTCGACCTGGATCGGATCGAGGCAGATATCTTTAGGATTGAAGTTTTCCAGGTATTCCGATCTTGGCGCGCGCGCGAGCCTGCCGTCGAGGTCGTAAGTCCAGGCATGGTAGGGACAGGTGATGCGTTTGGTCTGACCCTCGCCAATCAATAACTCGTGCCCGCGATGCTTGCAGACGTTGTAGAAAGCCTTGAGTTCGCCGGCGCGGTTGCGCAGCGCGACGATGCTCTGACCTTCGATGCTGAGGGTCACGTAACTGCCTGGCTCGCGCAGCTTTTCTGCATGGCACAGGAACTGCCAACTGCGGTGGAAAATCTGCTCGCGTTCGATTTGCAGATATTTCGCATCGAGATAACATTGGGTATCGATCGAGTAGGAGCGAATTGCGGTCTCGTCGTACCGTCCTCGAATCTGAGAAAGCTCACTGCGGCTCAAGGTTGCGCTAGACACGGCACTCTCCTGTCGGTGATGGGTTAGCGTCGGGGCGCGAAACCGATGGCGACAACCCGAATATCGAAAACATACAGCATTGGCGCATTCGTTATTGTCGTTTTGCGACATTTAACCTTGAATTATTACCATAGATTGTTGATATTACGTTTCAGCCCACTCGATCGTGAACCGAGTCTTGATGCACCCGGCGGAAGATTTAACCGAATTTACCTGCCAGATCGGCATGCTGCTACTGCCGGGTTTTAACGGTTTCGCCGCACAGGCTTTCCTCGATCCTTTCAGGGCGGCAAACTATTTGCGTGGCAGTAGGGTTTACGACTGGCATTTTCTGTCGCTGGACGGCGCTAGCGTTGTCGCCAGTAACGGCGTCGAAATAGGTGACACCACCAGCATCGTCCAGCCGCCGCCCGCCTACGATTTTTTGATGGTCAACGCCAGTTGGGCGCCGGAACAATTCCAGGGTAAAAACCTGCAAACCTGGTTGCGTACCGGATCACGCCGGGGCGCGATCCTGGGCGGGATCGATAACGGTGCCGTGGTGCTGGCCTTTGCCGGCTTGTTGGATAAACACCGGGTGGTTGTCCACTACGAGCATCTCGCGGCATTCAATGAAATGTTTCCCAAGATCGAAACCACCGAATCTCTATATGCGATAGATAAGCGCAGAATTTCCTGTTGCGGCGGCGTTGCCGCGGTTGACCTGGCGCTTGAAATCATCCGCATCCAGAAAGGAATCGAGCTCGCCAATGCGAGTGCGCGGTATATCTTCCATGAACGTTTGCGCGCCGCCGGCGAAGCCCAAATTCCGCGCCGGCTGCAACCGGTTGGCTACCAGGTTCCGGACAAATTGCGTGAGGCAATTCTGCTGATGGAGCGTAACATCGAGGAACCATTGACCCAGCCGGAGCTGGCAAGTTACCTGGCATTGTCGGTCAGACAGCTACAGCGCATTTTCAAACAATACGTCGGCCTGACCCCGGTGCGCTACTACCTGAATATACGCCTCGATCGGGCCCGGGGACTGGTGACGCAAACCCAAATGCCAATCATGGACGTTGCCGCATTATGCGGATTTTTGCGCGCGGAACAGTTGAGCCGGGCCTATGTCAAGCGCTTCGACATCACCCCGATCAAGGATCGCATCGAAGGCTGCATTCCGTTTCAATTTCGCAATTTTACCGATCACGCCGGTTACCATTCGGTATGATCGGGGTTGCGGTAGAGCCAAGGGCAACAGTAAATATCGATCTCGGGCGAGCTAAAACATGACGCAACCAGCAATCAGAGCGGATTCGACCGGCGATACTGCCAGAGCGGCTAACAAGCGATGGCATTACATCCCCGAGGTTCCGCTGCGAGTATCGCCGCTATTCAGGATACCCCTGCAATCGGCGGCGATCGGGAAATGGATTGTCGGCGGCTGGTTTCCGCCGACCGAACGACTGATTATCTTGTTGCTGGCGGCCGTATCCTGGTTTTTTTTCCATCCCGCGCTGATGCACTGAGAAGTGTTTCAGTTCGACTGGCTGGCTCAGATATTTGTCAGAAACCTGCTATTGATGTTGCTGGTTGCAGGCGGCCTGCATCTTTATCTTTACGTTTACCGCAAACAGGGGGACGAAGGCCGCTACGATAGCAAACCTCTGGCCCAGCGCAGTCGCGTGTTTACTTTTGATAACCAGGTTACGGACAACATGTTTTGGAGCTGCGCCAGCGGAGTCACGATCTGGAGCGGTTACGAAGCCTTGATGATGTGGGCGCTGGCGAACGGCTACGCGCCGATGCTGAACATGCCGGGAGATTTACCCTGGCTGCTGTTATTGATATTCCTGGTGCCGATCTGGGAGACATTCTACTTTTACCTAATCCACCGTTTGCTGCACTGGCCACCGTTATATCGTAAGGTGCATTACCTGCACCACCGCAATACCAATGTCGGGCCCTGGTCCGGGTTGTCGATGCATCCGCTCGAGCACCTGATTTATCTCGGCTCGGTGTCGATCCACTGGCTGGTCCCGGCGAATCCGCTGCTGATTATCTTCCACCTGCAGTATTTCACGCTGTCCGCCGCGACCACGCACGCGGGCTTCGAGGGCATTATGATCAACGGCAAGAGACGCCTTGCGCTCGGTACCTTTCATCATCAAATGCATCATCGGTTTTTCGAGTGCAATTACGGCGGCCTGGAAGTTCCCTGGGATAAATGGATGGGCTCATTCCACGACGGTACGCCGCAGTCGCATAGCGAATTCCTGGCTCGACGCAAGGCGCAGGCGGAATCATCCTGAGCGCGTTAACAGGGGCGGGGTTTGGTGCTGCAGGTATTGGAAATGCGCCATCAAGCTAGTTTATATCCGGCACAGCGCGTAGACCGCTTGGGGCTCGGCAATCCCTTTCATATCGTGGTTTCCCAGAAATTCGGCCGGCGTGGTTATCGAATCCGCAAACTTTTGCGAAAACAAAATATCGCAACCTAGTTGCTTGGTTAGGGATTCCAGGCGAGCGGTGCGATTGACCGCGGGGCCCATTACGGTGAAATCGAGGCGGTCGGGTGCGCCCACGTTACCGTAGATTACCTCGCCGACATTGAGCCCGACGCCGAACTGGATCTGCGGGAGAGCGTGGCGACGGCGTCGATGATTGAGGCTGGCGAGTGTCGCCTGTGCATCGACGGCGGCATCGATGGCGGCCTGGCAGGCGGTTTGCTCGCACATATTGTCATCGATCGGGAAGACGATCAGCATCGCGTCGCCGATGAAACGTAATATTTCGCCGCCTTGCGCCGTAACCGCAGCCGCAACAAACTCGAAATACTCATTCAGCATTTCCAGCACCTGCGTGGGCGCAAGCGATTCCGTCAGGTGCGTGAAATCGCGCAAATCGCTAAACCACAACGCCGCGTTGATGACGTCGGCATCGCCGCGTTTGATCATGCCGGCGAGCACTTTTTCGCTGGTGCGCTTGCCGACATAGGTATTCATTAGCGAACGCGACTGGTAACGCAGAGCATGCACTTCGAGCACCGGCGCGAGATAGTCGCGAATCCGGCGGAAGCTTTCGATGTCCGCATCGCTGAATCCACCTTCCTGCTTGGTACAGATAATGATTGCGGCCCCGGGCTCCGCAGTTTCACCGAACAGGACCGGTAGCGCGACATAATCGATGTAGCCGTCCTCGGCCAGCTCGGTATAGGCGCGGTGAGCATCCTCCGGCAGTCGGTCGAGGCGCTGATGTACTCGTTTATGAGTCTCATAGATGATCTGTAACGGGCTGCCGATATAACGTTCGGTATCGCGCACGCCATGCGAAGCATTGATTGGCCGCGTGATATCGGACGATTTCTCCCAGGTTTCGGAGGTTGCGACCAGCTGCGGATTGAGCGTCAACAGCGAGACCATCAGGCGGTCGATGGATGCACCGTGACGATTTAGTTGATGCGCAAGCTGATGCACGAAGCGATTCGTGCTCTCGATGCGGCGTCCCGCGCTGAAAACCCAATCGATAATGGCTTGCGCGGAGCAGGAAGGGATGGCTGATGGTTGCTGGCTCGACACTATTCGGTGGTGCCGGGCAGCAACGAGGCTGCGCGGCGTTTTCTCTTCTCGGATGTAATCAGCATGATACCCGAAAGCACGATAACCGTGGCGCCCGCGAGCATCTTCATGGTCGGAACATCGCCCCAGATCAGGTAGCCGTAAACGATGGCAATGATAATACTGATGTATTTGAACGGGCCGATAAAGGAAAGTTCGCCCAGCCGGCTGCCGATTATCAAAAACAAATAACCGCAGTAAAGCGCTGCGCCGATCCCGAAAAACCACAGATACCAGACGAGGTCGGCTTCGCCCCAACCTTGATAGGTAGAAAACAGGCCGCCGCCGAGCATCACGATCCAGGCGTTGGTAAACGCGACCTGCGAGGATGGAATTTCCTGCGGTACATAACGTATCGCGATATCCCGCAGTGCGACGAAGAAGGCGCAGATAATCGGAAATATGACCGCCCAGGAAGCCGTTTCGGCAAATGGATTGGTAATCAGCAGGACGCCGCCGAATCCGATCAGTATGAGCATCCAACGCTGCAGCGTCTGACTGCCGAACACCGGCTGCCGGCGCAGGCTCATGACGGTCGCGAAAATTACGCAGATTAGTGCGCCGCGCAGGAACATGATTTGCCCGACGTTGAATACCTTGATACTCATTGAGCCTTCCCCCTCCAGTTCACCACCGAAGCGGTAAACTGGAAGGTCCCACAACCCAATAGGAGAAGACTCCATGAGATTCTATACCCAACAACATCGTTATACCTGCGG
>Ga0126332_10000750_pt1 | contig 11115 bp, 8 predicted proteins | sample InaspJWI42metaG_FD_94482 | JGI IMG/M metagenome (GOLD analysis project Ga0126332, IMG submission 94482) | Marine gutless worms symbiont microbial communities from Oahu, Hawaii - Inanidrilus sp. 2 OAHU.JWI-42 metaG | ecosystem: Host-associated > Annelida > Digestive system > Unclassified | place...
ACGCGCGCGCGCGTGTGTGTATGTGTGTGTGTGTGTGTGTGTGTGTGTGTATGTGTGTGTGTGTGTGTGTGTGTGTGTGGCAGAGGTAATTTTTCGGCCAAATGTTCTTTTTGTTACGAAACCAACTAAGTTTTAAAGCACTGAAGGAAACATGAAGCATTGATCGTAATCATGCTTTTTTCATCCACCACCAGACTTCTGAAGAAAGGGGCGTTTTCCCACTTCCTTTTCTTTTTCCTTCCCCGCGGAAATTTGTAATCTTTCAGAAAAACAAACTGGTACTGTGTGGATAGCAACTACTACACCACACTACACCCGTTTAATGGTCTCTTTTCCAGGACAACTTGGTTAAGCCGGTACCAGAAAGGTAAAACCAATCTGGATTTAAATGAGGCAAGAGATGATAGGGTATTGGGATGGCATGGCATCAGCTGGACCGTATTCAAACAATCTGCATCTCGTTCCGGACAGATAACCACACCAACACCTCATCACTCAGTTTATTACAGGCCGGTTGCTCTTCCTGACGCCAAACCAACAGTGTCAAAGCACTGAAGGCAAAAAGCACTGAAGGCAAAAGCACTGATAGCGAATTGATACTTTGTGTCTGTTGTTTCTGTCAGGAGCATACAACAGCTTGACTTCGTCAGATGGTTCACCTGATGTCATTTCTTCTGTATGTTGCTACACAGTTGTTTCATCAGTTAGCACTATAGCTGCCGTTACATTTAGCATCAAATAAAGCTTTGTTTGAGCCTTCAGTGCTGCTTTGACACTGTTGGTTGGGCGTCAAGAAGAGCATCCACCACCTCCATTTTTACAGCCATTTTCCAGTTCAGCCTGCGTTTACTAGTTTCCCACTCAGGCTCCAGTCATCTGGAATAGCCTTCCTGAACATTTGCACTTGCCCTCCATGTCCAAAGACAGTTTCGGTGTGGCCTAAAATCCTACCTCTTTTAGCGGGCCTATATCCTCTGAGAACCTTGTGTTTAAGAGCTTGTCGAACTGGACTGGACAGTTTTCTTCATCTCGTTTCAGAAGAGAACTTCTAGTGGCACAGGTTTTACAGGCTGCATGTCTTTCCTTTTTGCCCATTTGACTGTCAAAGGAAACAAAATAGGCCTGTCTGGTCCAGAAAATAAACTGTTGATGATAATGCTGGTTAGCTGTTGATTAGTGATGAAAACATAAATTTGCCTTCAGTGCTTTTATGCTTCAAAAAGGGCCGTTAAACGGGTGTTTGTTGTTGTTTGTTCGCTTTTATGCTGCTGGTTGGGTGGCAGGAAGGGCATCCGACCTGTAAAAACTGAGTGGTCGGGTGCTGGCATGGTTATCTGTCTGGAGCGAGGTGTAGACTTGCATATTGCCTAGCTGATGCCACTGCCACTCACTGTCTCTTGTTTCAGTAAAATCCGGATTGTTTTTGCCTTTCTGGTACCGGCTCACCCAGGTAGTCCCGGAAAAAGGGTCGCTAACACGTGTGTGTGTGTGTGTGTGTGAGAGAGAGAGAGAGAGAGAGAGAGAGAGAGAGAGAGAGAGAGAGAGAGAGAGAGAGAGAGAAAATACAGACAGTACAGAGACAGTGCAGATAACATCGTTGAGAACTCTGGTGTCTTCTCCCTAATCCAGATGTGATAGTGGCCGTCAGGACGGGCATGTAGGTAGTAAAACTTTACTCCAAAAAAATTCTTCAGTTCTTCACTGGGGGTACTAGTTAATGCAGGTAGTCCTGTATAATGGTCGTAAAGTGGTGGTAGTAGTGGTAGTACTGAATTTTTTGAGAATAAGTGACACCAACACGTGTTTTTACAAGCTCAATACCTTTCCTGTCTGCCGATTCAACGGTCTGAGGGGAAGCAGAATATGGTTACTTGACTCAGAAAAAAATAGCACTGTTGATGATGCAGCTGCTTTGCAGTTGATCAGTGGTGAAAATGTATGTTGTGAAATAAGGATCTGTCGTCGCTTGGTGCCGAGAACGCCGTGACTAAAGAGTCGCTGCAGCAGATCGAGTTGGATCGAACCAACGATGCCGTGTACATGGCCACGACTGGCGTCGCACGCACCGTGATTGACATGATTCACGGCGTACAGCAGGCACAGGCCGACAGATACGTCGAACTTGTGCGGGTCTGTCAGCTTCATGCGCCTTGCTACTTGTTTCTGCATTTTCACTGCTCGGCGCGATAGCTGTCACATTGAACAGACTGCTCGTCGTACTTCTGTGACGAATCGTCACCAACCTATCACCTATGACTAAGTGACTGCGCACCGTAGGCCTGTCATGTAACGAATTGTAGCCGACATGTGACCTATGCTTTGATATGTAAAGTGACCGCACACTGCTAACTCTCCAACACTAATCTCCTCTGTGTTCCATTTGTCTGCACATCATTCGGCTCTCGCAGCTTCAGCGTCGCAGCCCCTAAAATCTGGAACTCTCTCCCTCTATTTCTCTGTACCTGTACCAGTCCTGATACCTTTCGTCGTCACCTCAAGACCCACTATGCCAGCAAGCCTTCCAATCCACTTAACCCCTCTCCTCTTGCACCTCAGATTCGGCTTTGCTGAACATTGGGCGTGTTTATTAAATTATATTTACTTACTTACTATTTACTTACTTAATTAAAAAAGTAAATTCTGATACAGTTTGGATTAACTTCTGGGCACAGGTTTTTGAGTTGAGTCTAGAGATGAGTTAGTTAAGTTAATAGCTGCTGCAGTTTCAGTTTCACATATTAGCAAAGACGTAAGCTTGGCTGCTGAAGACTCGCATTGCATCGCAGCCAACGCAATGCATGGTCCAGATCTGAGTCAAGACCTTAGTCTGTGTCTAAATAGTACGAATCCACATCCGAGTCCAGGTGGAGTCCAGGTCCACATCCACGTACAGTGCATCCCAGTTTGGGTCCAGATCGAGGTCAAAGTCAAGGTCATCCGACTCCTCTGAAACTCGTATTCAATAGGGGTCAAGATCCCCCCACACCAAGAGGCATGCGTTGAACAGTTTCTTGGCGATAGCTAAGCTCTCGTTTGCAATGTTATTTGTATCGCCGCCCCCCCCCCCCCTGGTAGTAGCTGAAGCATGTGGCATTCAGTATTTCAGTTGCCTATGTGACTCTGTGTACTTGTTTGTTTGTCCATATTCTGAAAGGAAAATGGCTTGAGCTGTCAACACAAAAATTGGTAGAGATAATAGTTCACGGCAGGCAAGCCTTCAGCATGCATTGACCATGATTTCTGATTTCAAAAAGTTAGGTCAGATTTTGTGTTAGGATGAGCGAGAGCCGATGTGAATTGGCATTTCGATGTGACTGCACATTTTCTCCTAATTACTTCTGTTACAGTTCCTCAGTGTGTCAGACTAAGGTGGCTAAACATCAGCGTTTTTATCACATATTAAATATTTCTTATGCATTATATCAAGAGTGAGGAGCAATGACTTGTAAGTAACAGTAGGCACTTGAATTAACGTTGATTTTGAATGTGCTTTAACATGTTAGAGTTTGAACGACCCAGTCACAATTGAATGTAGCCAGTCCAGTAAAGGTTACAAAACTCAGAGCAGTTTGAAGTCTGCAGGATGTCCCTGCTTTTGGACTTAAACTTTCAGCTCTTGCTGTGTCATGGTCCACCATCTCAGCAGTTGCTGAGCTTTAGTTTTAACTGCGGAAGCTAATTAGTACTGGATTGTGTTTCTGTGTTGTAGAATGTTGGTGCTGAATTGAAGACATTAATGGTCAGCGTCGATGCAGAAATTGTCAACTTGCCACTTGAGTGTCATACCGAAGTCAGTGCTGTTGAATTTTTGTTCTGATTTTTATATACTGTCTTCAGGATGATGCAGAACGTAGGCCATTGCATGCTGTGAGTCAAAAAGGTACCCAAAAAAGCATAATCATGCTTAGCGACTTTGGAAAAAATTTCACTATGACACTCGGCAGTAAACTGGTAGTGAATGCAGCCACTGTTTTCTCAGGCCACGAAATTTTAATCCAAGCTGCAGAATTTACTCATTGCCACTGAATTTCTGTTACACACACACACACCCATTTAATGGCCCTTTTTCCGGGACTACCCGGGTAAGCCGGTACCAGAAAGGTAAAACCAATTTGGATTTTACTGTCGCTAAGAGACAGTGAGTGGAAGTGGCATCAGCTGGGACATATGCAAGTCTGCACCTCGCTCCAGACAGATAACCATGCCAGCACCCCACCGCTCAGTTTTTTACAGGCCGGATGCCCTTCCTGCCACCCAACCAACAGCGTCAAAGCACTGAAGGCAACTGAATTCCATTATTTCTTTGGAATTCTGTGGGATTTGACAAAATGACCAATGATCGACATTGTCACCTTTTGATGAGTATTCGCGGCAGCAATGGCAATGACATATGTTATCCTTCAGTAGCCTTCGTGGATGTTGAATTCTCCTTTCTCAGTTTTTTCTCTGCTGCATTGTTGAAAGAGCTCAACACGTCGTTTTTTTGTAATTAATCAGCAGGCTGATTCCCAGTGATTTGGCACTGATTTATGTTATCACTTAACTCTTCTAAAAATCTGTGACTGTTTACACTTGCAGTTTAATTTAGTGTTAGTTGTTTTATAGACTATACTTACTTTGCTTTGAATTCATTTGGTGACTGTTTACTTGAAACCGTTTAATAAAGAATTACAGTCAGGCTAGACAGCTTATTAGATACAAATGATCAAGAAATCAAGACTTATACATTTTATTTGAACCAAAATTTATAGTCTGCTAAATTATGGGATTTTAATTAACATGTTAGCGTTTGAACGACCCAGTCAAAATTGAATCTTGCCGATACAGTAAAGGGATTTTAGTTAACATGTTAGAGTTTGAACGATGCAGTCAAAATTGAATCTTGCCGATCCAGTTAAGGTTCTGAATCAAAACCCAGAGTGGTTCGAACTCTGTGGGATGAAACAGCTTTTTGGACTAAACGTTTAGCTCTTGCTGTGCCATGGTCCACCGTCTCAGCAGTTGCTGAGCTCTTGTTTTAACTGTAGAAGCTAATCAATACTGGATTGACGCTGTTGGTTGGGTGGCAGGAATGGCATCTAGCCTGTAAAAAACTGGGTGGTGGGGTGCTCACATGATTGTCTGGAGTGAGTTGCAGACTTGCATATGGCCCAGCCTTGCCACTGTCACTCACTGTCTGTTCTTCAGTAAAATCCAGATTGGTTTTACCTTTCTGGTACCGGCTCACCTGGGTAGTCCCGAAAAAGGGCCGTTAAATGTGTATGGGATTATCGATCGGTTTGACTGTTAAAAATTTTGGAGCCATAGTTAACGAGAAATTGGTAGCTCTATTAGCGGGCACTGTGCGAATGTGGTAGATCCGGATGGCACACCAGGTGCTGAGCTCCGACATGGCACAGTTGATCGGTGCCATGCGGCTGGCTCAGCAGTACGGCACGACTCTTCTCGACAGCAGTTACCGCAAGAGCATGCTGCAGTCGGCTCACGTGCTCGCCGTTGACGCCAAACACCTGCTGGAGACCGTGGACAACGCTCGCCGATGTAGGGTCGCGTGGGCCCACGGCTCGACCGTTCCGCTGTCGCCCAGTACACATGCCGAACACGAGCAACGTCGGCATCGTCTTGGTGTCGCGGCTTCGTCGGCCGTGTTATAGCCTTGTTGCTGCAGCGTTCGTTTTCTGCATTGGTTCTACCACTTCCAGTTAAGTTTGTTTCCAGCACATCCGCGTGCGAGAACCACCTTGTCCTCTGACCCATTGGTTAACTTAATGCTAACTGTTTTTTTCGGGTTATGCAGATGCACTTTTTAAACGGCCATTTTCAAGGTGCACCAGGATTAACTGATATGCCGTAATTGTCACACATGCCCGCCGGCGCTGGCCGGCGCAGGGTCACATGGCCCACAGCTCAGCCATTCCTCTGCCACCAGTTGCCAGAGTGTCCAATACACATGCTGAACATGAGCAACGTCCTCTTGGCGTTGCGGCTTCCTCGTCTGCGTTATAGCCTTCATTGCCATAGCTGTGTTTTGCCTTCAGTGCTGTGACGCTGTTGGTTGGGCGGCAGGAAGGGCATCCGGCCTGTAAAAAACTGAGTGTTGGGGTGCTGGCGTGGTTATCTGTCAGGAGCTAGGTGCAGACTTGCATATGTCCCAGCTGATGCCACTGCCACTCACTGTCTCTTGCTTCAATAAAATCCAGATTGGTTTTACCTTTCTGGTACCAGCTCACCTGGGTAGTCCTGGAAAAAGGGCCGTTAAACGGGTGTGTGTGCTAAAGCTGTGTTTTCTGCATTGGTTCTGCTTCTTTCAGTCGAGGCTGTTGGGTCCAGTTGCACCAGGCTCTGTTCACTTTAAGCGCCAGTTAACTCAGTGTCATCGCCATGACAACTGCAGGTCGTGCGACACGTCAGCCATAGGAGTGTTGGAAAATGGGTCAGTTAACCACACACACACACACCCCCCCCCCATTTAATGGCCCTTTTTCCGGGACTACCCAGGTGAGCCGGTACCAGAATGGTAAAACCAATCTGGATTTTACTGAAGAACAGACAGTGAGTGACAGTGGCATCAGCTGGGCCATATGCAAGTCTGCACCTCGCTGCAGACAGATAATCACGCCAGCAACCCACCACTCTTTTTTACAGGCCGGATGCCCTTCCTGCCGCCCATCCAACAGTGTCAAAGCACTGAAGGCAAAATCAGTTAACCAGCGATTAAAGTTAATTGAGCATCGCACAACTGGGCCTTAAAGCTCAACCCGCAGCCAAACAGTTCCTCTTTCGCCAGTCAGCAGAGTGTCCAGCACATATACCGAACATGAGCAGTGTCATCTCGGTGTCGCGGCTTCATCGGCCGTGTTATATGTAAGCGCCGACTCCGTTCGGGCAGTCGCACCCACGGCCAGAAATCTGTTGGGCAGTGCCCCTATTTTCGTTCTGTCTGGCGTTTGAAGACAGAAGAAAGATCGTATATTTAGTTCAGGCAGACTAGCAGCTGGATATTACGACTCTGCAGGCCTGCTAGCTGAATCTTAAATTTATGGAGACAGAAGAGGGGGAAGGGAAAGGAGAGGGGCACGAAAAGGCGGGAAAGAAACTGAGAAGATGGAGGAAAAGGAAGAAATTGATAGAAGAGGAAAGGGAAAGAGGCGGAAAAGAAGGGAGGTCGCCCCCACAGTGATTTCCAAAAGTCGGCGCCTGTTCGTTTGTTATAACAATAAGCTAGTGCATTAGTTCTATCACTTCCAGTTAAGGCTGTTACGTTCGTTTGCACCAAGCTCAGTTAACTGTAACGTCAGGTAATTATCCTATCTTCCAGCACTCTTATTGACCGATGTGCTGCATGACCTGCCGTTGTCATAACGACGTTGTCGTTTCCTGCATTGTTTTTGCCTCTTCCAGATAAGTCTGTTAGGATCAGTTGCACCTTACTCAATTCACTTTAACCGTCGGGTAACTTTACCACACTGCTAAAGGCCGAATCTTCGCATGACCCTTAGTTATCATGACAATGGCACTGAGTTAACCTGTGGTTAAAGTTAACTGCAACAAGACCTTACGGCATTATATCGTACCCAAACCATGTAAGTCATATTCTAACTCACACTTAACTCAATCTTGACCCCCCCTTTTACCCGTGTAATATCGCTGCAGAAGTCATACAGGTGCACCATATTGGTTTCCATTTTACAGATGAACCTTGATTAACCAGTTGCTGCCTTGATTTTCTTTATCCTTCAATAATAAACTAATTTTAGCTATTATGCAGGTCAACCTGTGTTAGCTGGCACTCCTAGTTAAGAGCTTGAGGATTTGTTAAAGCAAAGTTTTATGGTCCGAATGTTGTTGCTGATTGCAGCAAGCACATTCAGGTTATGGGGAAGTCGCTGGTCGCTGGAGTTATCCTCAGTGATGTTACCATCTTCAGCATTTATTTCTCCATGTGTTCTGTGTGAACCTTTATGGATGAAAGGTGCAGGATTTTTAGAGGCTTGGTGCCCTTCTGGTTAGGTGCCGTTCTGCTCACCAAACCAACAGTCATACAGAGGAACTCAAAACGCTGACCCTAATGTTCAGTTGCTAGTTCATATTGGTGAGGTCTCGACTTAACTGGAACCTACTGTTAGTTACTGCTTGTTATTGTTTGGATTCCTATGTTTTCAACTTGCTTGTGGTTGCCGGGACTGTTTAACCGATAGCAGACTTATTTTTTATTAATCAGTGCATTCACTTAGTTTATTTTTATGTACTACTGTGCTGTATGTTGTACATGTTCAACCAGAAGTGGTGTATGAACATGTCCATTTGTCAGCTGTTGATCAATTCCAGTATTTTTGTATCTGCATTCATTGTGTTCGTGTACTTGTATGTTTTTAAACAGTAGTGTTTGTTTTTGGTCCCTTCAAATGTGGTGAAGATTTGGGGACCAACATGAACAGTGTTGAAGATTGTTTTGTTGTCATTCATCCTGATTGATTATTGTTGTTACTTAACCAGAACTCGTTTGTGTTATTTAACAAGAACGTTAACGGATCATGTGATAACAGACTTCTTCCGGCCGTACACAGTGTAAGTTAAGTGTAACTTCTAGGCATTGTTTTATCGTACATTGTGCTGATTTTGTACTGAAAATTTTATTCTTTACAGAATCGTGCAATTGTAACTGCAGTGTATAGAACCTTATGACTGTGTTACTGTGATGACATTATTATCAGGTCTGTATCGACCCTTGTACCTCAGTAGGTCTGCAGTGGAACATGCTGGCCATATGTACAGACTGATATAGACATCAGACAGATGCATTATGCTTACCACTTGACGTGGCCAGCGTAATAATATTCTTGAAATATGCTGAAGCTGTAGAGCATGTATCATTTCCTACTACAAGATACATCTGCTAAAGCATTTCAGGCTACGTAATGCATTTGTTACATATGTGTGTGTATGTCATTGTGCCTGGCATAGTTTTATGTTTTCAACTTAATTGTTTTCATTTCGTCATCGATGATTCCCTGAGTTTCTAGTAGTGGATTGTACTGTGTTTCCAAGTCTCATATCGTATCACTACAGGTGGCTGAGCTTGGTTTTAGTCCAGTTTGTCTTCATTGCTTTGATTTCTGGATTTTGGTGTGTTGGGTTTCTTCTGCTGTTTCATTTGTTGTCACTCAGAATGATTAGCCAGATAGAACCGGCACTTTGAAAAGGACCAGAACATTGATTGTGGTGGTATCAATGTCAGTTTTAGTTCTCTTCCATAGTTTTCTCTCATATGTGACCAACTGTATTTTGTGAAGCATTTTGTGGTAGCAATAGTGGCTTTTATTTGTGTTTTTTGAAAACCGTTTTCTGACATACTGCCATTCACATTGTTGTGAATTGTTGATTACCACATGTCATGTCTGATTTCCATTCCGTTACTTGTAGAAACGTTTTTCCATTAAGGTCCATCCATTGCTTTTCTCATTTTTCATCTTCAGTCGTATTTTATCTTTGGATTATGCTGAAACATATTAAGGACCAACACAGATGATGTTAGATTAATGCTGATAATATGGATTTTTATATTTAAACAAATTTCATCAATTAGAGAAATTCAAAATGCTCAAAAAATTTACTAGTAAATTAGTTGCTTTCATTACTTTTTCCTGAAATCTAAAGTGTATCTTGGTAAAAACTGTTCTGAAATTTGGAGTAGTAGAATAGTCTGATATTTTACTGAGTTACTTGTCCCATTGTGATCGTATTGTTTGTAAAATGTACTTAAAAATTAAACATTTCAAAGCTGAGAAACAGTTGCTGTTAGTCATTAATGTGACAGATGAACACAGAAACTTTTCTGATGTTACTGCAGATGAAAAACGAAAACTTGGTTTCAGTTTTGCTGTCAAATTAATTAACTAGCTAACTTACTAATTAAATAGTCGGTCATTCGGTTAATGAATTACGTGTAGTTTTAAAATTTGCAGCCTTAGTTTGAATAAACTGCTGAAGCAGCTCCTGCAGTGACGTGGTCAACTGTGTCAATGAGAAAATATCTTAGATTTGCTGTGTTGGAGTTTAATTAAATGCCACTGAGCAACAGTGATGGGCAGAAGTTAACTACAAAGTTAGTAACTAATAGTTTTCACTAATTATTTTTAGTTAGACCACAATTTGTAACTAAATTAAAATAGTTTAGTTAAAACCATAGTTTGACTTAATATAAAATAGTTACTGACTAAAAGTTCAACTAAAAATATTTGTTAAAATTTAGTTTTCATTTAACTTAAATATTTTAGTTCACTGCTGAGCGACAGCTGATGATGACAGAGCAGCCAGTAGGCACAGTGTATGAGTTTGTATGCGACTTGTCATTTCCTTGTCTGTACGACTGCTGAAACAGTGATGTATGTTGGATTGTTGGTGCATGGATATGGCTGCCGTGTGCTTCATTCAGTTAGTGAAAACTGCAGAGTATTTTTCAACATAATCTTTTATATTGTTTGTGCAAATCCATTAAAATTCGGTATGTGATTTTAATTATTGTGTTATTGGTACAGTAGTTTTATTCATACTTTTGAATAATATATGGCTCTGCTCTGCAGCTGAAGTTAGTTATTGCAAATATGCCTTGCAGTGCAGCTCTGACTTTAAAGCCATTTAAGTCTGTTGGTGCAACTTTACCTGTTGACTGCCAATAAATGGTGTAACTGGATGCACTGTGATCAATGCTTATTCTTGGCATAAATACTGTTCTCACAGTAACATCAGTGAACTCTAAATAAATACCCCGGTACTCACCTCGCAGATATACATGTATTATAGCTTGCATCAAGAGTACAAAGTCAACATTGTGTTCAATTGTCCTGATTTCATTTTATACATTTAGTTAATATAACAACACTACTGGGTGTCCCAGAAAAAGCGACACTGATGTCAGATGCTATGTTACTACACACTCACTGTTTGCTATGTTAACCGATTTTGATTATCTTTTGTGCCTTCAGTGCTTTGGCCTTCAGTGCTTTGACGCTGTTGGTTGGGTGGCAGGAAGGGCATCCGGCCTGTAAAAAAACTGAGTGGTGGGGTGCTGGCATGGTTATCTGTCTGGAGCGAGGTGCAGACTTGCATATGGCC
>Ga0126332_10000751_pt1 | contig 11112 bp, 9 predicted proteins | sample InaspJWI42metaG_FD_94482 | JGI IMG/M metagenome (GOLD analysis project Ga0126332, IMG submission 94482) | Marine gutless worms symbiont microbial communities from Oahu, Hawaii - Inanidrilus sp. 2 OAHU.JWI-42 metaG | ecosystem: Host-associated > Annelida > Digestive system > Unclassified | place...
ATCATGAATGATGGTAGCACATAAAGCGCATGACGCAGCCAAACTGAACAATATTCACCGGCTGTTACGCGCACGTATTCAACGCCGAGTTAACAGGCGACACTTTCGGTTTACTGTCTGGTTTTGAAAAACCTTTTCCTGCATAACCGCTAACCTTAATGGAGGCACTGGATGAGCAGAATAAAGTTCAGAGTCTCCTTTTATAGCAACTGATGCAGGACTGACTCCACGGATTCCCCAGACTGCTTAACCACACTTCTGAGCACACGAGTTCTTACTTATTACTTTTTCTTGTTTTCTACTTTTTAGTTTTTGGTTCTGCACAGTAGATTAAGCTGACTTGACTGTTTTTGAGAGCACTTTAAAATAGCATTTCGTATAATATCGTATTGTATCGTTATGTCTTGTCAATTTTTGGTGAATTTCGCGTGGCATTAATTTTAGAATTAACAACGGAAATTTTCGCACAGAAATAACGCATAGGCCTATTGTTAGAAACTAATGAAACTGAAAACTTAACGTTCCGGTAGTTATGGACGACCATGCATTTCCAGCAGTTAATACACTTTTACAGAGTTGGAAATGAAATCGGAAATGTGAAGTTATGAACTATAAACTACGGACTGATTAACGAATAATGAAATAAATATAGCGCCAGCATTCAGTCCGAGACCATCTGAGGCGAATAAGCGAGTTCGCGTCCACGGGAATATGAAAGTTTTAAGACTACTGTCATTCAGCATTTTTAACATTTGTACTTTGTGACACTGTATAGCCTAGTGTATGTATTAATTGTTTCTGCACTTTGTATTTTTATAACCAATTGCTTTTATTGATCTGGCTACATTTCGGCGTTGCATGTGACGCGTTATATATGCTCTTACATACTTCCTACTAACTTGCTCACTCACTTATTTACTCAGGAGTCGGCGGCGGTGCGGTGAATGCGATGCCATCACGCACGTCGGCGACAAAGCGCCGGCCGGCTGTCACTGAAACTGCCCGTCAGCTATGTGCTGTACCGTACCGCAGGCAGGCCACACCGCGCAGTAACTTGGCAGCGCTCTGGCCATGCAGCAGAAGCCAAGACGCCAAGGCCCTGGCGGCGGCCGAGACACAAAGACGCTGGCAATGGCATGCGCCGCTCCACTGCCTCCCATTGTCCGCCGCAGCCGGCCCCGCTCATCATGCACCAGGCCGTGACCAACAGTGATGGGCAACCGACCCAAATATCTCAACTAAACTATAACTAAATCTTCACTAAACTAGAGGTCGACGGCAAGCCGGTCGGAGAATACCTCCGCCCGGGAACCGACAGACGCACGCACGCACAGACGGACGGACTACCCGAATACATAGATGCCTTCGGTGCCATTTATATAGGATGGACAGAAAGGGCCGAAAGATTTAGTTAACTTTTAGTTGTTAACTATTCTACATGAATAGTACATTAAACTAAACAATTTCGTTAAATTTTTGTTTAACTAATTCTATTTTTATGCAGCCTCAAGAATGTTACTACTAATATACCACAGTAATTTCAGAAGTATTGGTATATAAACAAACTACTACAATACGAAACTATAGTCTACAGGTATTTTGAGGAAGAGGTCATTTTAGAGCTCGTTAGGGCCAAATGTATCCCAATTTTATTATACGGGTTAGAGTGTTTTCAGTTGGGCAAGGTGGACCAGCATTTCAGCTAAACTTTTACCAATCTTAATTCATCGCAACGGTTGTAGCTTTGAAAAAAGCAAATAAACAAGTTTTAGTCAGTTACTATTTTTAAATTCAGTTAAACTAGGATACTGACCAAACCATTTTAATTTAGTTAAACTTGCTGTCTAACGAAACTAAACTATTAGTAACGTGATAGTCCAGTTCAGCCCATCACTGGTGACGACAGCGACCACGTCGGCAGCTCATCTACGGATGACGGAGCACAAAACGACCGCGACGGCGGCGGGGGTACACGGGGGTGACTCAGCCCCGTGTAGTCATCTTCCCAGCGGCGGCGGCGGCGAGAAAGCGAGCTAGCGACCGAGCACGGGACATCACCGTCCGTCGTCGACACGCTGTATACACACGTCGCCGCCGTGAACCGACATTTGCCCGACGAGATAGCTGCCACCCCCGACATTCGTCCCCACCCCGGAAACAGCCAACGCGGATATCAGACCACTGGACTGAATAGGGTTTATAGTTATAGGGTTACTGTTCATGGTCACGGTTGGGGTTATCAAGGTAAGGGTTAAAATTTAGGGTAGGGTCAGATACTGGGGACAGATGCCTGCGAGGGCGATTTCTGGGGGCAGATGTCCGGGGGAGGGCAAATGTCCTATGTTCAGTCACCGCGGCCGCGACACGCTTCGCTGCAGCCGGCCCCATCACCTTACCTGCCTGCACGCAGCAACCAATACACCCACCTACCTTCCTCTCGGCATACCTGTAGGCTCCGCTCATCCCCCCGCCCGCCGCCGCTCCCTGCCTGCCCGTGCAGCCTAGGTACCTCGTCCCGCATGCCACGTCGACGCGCCGCCGAGCTTCTGCGAAGCCGTGCAGCAAATTCAACATCAAGCCATGCACCGCGCCGTATATGTACCAACGAGGAAGTCACTCGGCGTATACAATCGCGATGCACACAACCCAGTCCGACCAGCCAGTAACCCGTTATTAAAATATTACACGGGCACACGGAAGTCGTGCGCTAGGCTGCAATTAATGGTACAGAGACACAAAACACCAAACACTCGTCATATCAGAGTCTGCACCGCATCACCTCTGCGCATCAGAGAGAGATCATAATTCATGCTATGACTGTTAGTAACGAGCAGAATCAGCAAATGAACAACGCCACAAAACTCTACTCTGTCTAACCTGGCGGCAATGAAAATGCAACTGTGAACATGAAAGTGGAAATCAGAAGCACAACCTCGACAGTTACAGCACGCAATCTTTTCCTGATAACAGGAAAATGACAAGCACACAAAAACTGTTTATATATTCCAAAAAGTCGATACTTTGATGGTTAACGGCGTGACGTCACGTCATGGACGTCACTCATAAAGCCGCTAGCCCCGTTCGTTCAAAATGCCGGTAAGAATCGTTTGAAACAAGGAAGCGCACAGAGAGCTCATATCAAATCAACAAAGCCTAAGAGAAATTCCCGCCATGTCTACCAAATGACACAACCAGACTCTAACTCAAAATGGGAAAGGCGAGGCTCTAGCCACCTCCTCCGCAACAGTGACCATCAACTGACGTAAACGCAGACCGAAGCTTGTGAAGGAAAGGAAGGGGAGAGGGTACTCTGCAAGAAGGAGAAAGAGAATAGAGAAACAGTAACGAGGAAAATATAGGGGCGGGCGAGCGGTATAAGTTGCGACAGCGAATCAGCGACAGGTCGACAGGTCGCCGCAGCGGAATGTTCACACTAATTCTACCATTACGCCCACGGCCGTCGCGATCCAATATCACTTTGAAGGTCATCACCCAGACTGGATCACCCGCATGCAGCTGACGACATCACGCAGCCACTGATCAGTTGCGCCCGCTAGATCCCTTTCTTCGTCGCGGCATAGCCCCACCGGCAGCCATCACACACAGGACGTTGCGGCTGTACTGACGATGTTTTGGCGCATATCCGGACTATATTCGCCTTTAGGTTATTGACGCTGGCCGCATAGTATGCAGACCAATTGCGGAGCAGGGTCTATGTAACGGTCGAGCCTGTTCGTCCCCGTCCGTGTCCCATCAATCGACAGCAGCATCGGCATACGGCGGGTTTGCTGCTGAGCGCCCTGTGGGCCCGGCCCACCTTCGGCTGCGCTTCGCATAGCCGGGTGGGCTAACTAGAACTGTTTTTACCACATTTGTATCAGTTTTACAACTATCAGCAAGAGTGGTGGCTCCTTTCCTGAACACGAGAGACCTCTGTGAGGAAGGAGGGTTTATGACCGTCATTCAGCTAGTTTACTTAAGGGTACCTTATCGGCGTGCAAAGAGGTAGCCCATACTCGATTACCGAGCGTAGGGTTCCGGAACTGATTCCGGTTCTTGGCAGTCAGCCTGCAGGTTACGTCAGTCATAAACCCAACGGTAGGCTGCCATTACTTTCAGCCAGGCCTGGAGTTACCCCCGCAACCCTTAAGAGGGCTGCTACCAATTTTGCTGCTTGGTGAACAGAGGCACGATGGATGTGAACAGTTTGCCTAAGACTGTTACCCGACAGCGACGCGACTGCGATTTGAACCGGGACCCTTCGGCGCCTGAGTCCAGCACGCTAACCACTCGGCTACCGAGCCACCCCGAGCACCTCTGCTAAATAGCTAATGTCTTTATGGCGCCGCCTAATGACCGCGTCAGCAATAACAACATTCATCAACAATTGCATATTAAATAAACAGCATGTTTACAGCAAACACAAACGATACCCGGCCTAACTAACAAGCGGAATAAAACAGTCGAGAAATGTCACCAATTTTCTTAGAAATATGTTGATGACACAACTATGTTGCATTACAGGTCGAAAACATATAGAAACGTGCAATTAAAATAATCTTTGAAACTAACAGAGGTATGGCGTACTCCAGCGCTTTCTACCTGCCCTCTCTTCAGCAACGCCGTGACCAACAAGCCCGTAAATTTTTAAAATTAATTATCCAACCAGATTCTTGCCTATACACTGTTTGCTTCCTGCTCCAGGTGATAAAGATCTCATAGCCAGACTCCGGTTTCCCCGAAAATTCCCAGTCCTATACACAGGGTGAAGTGACGTCACAGAATCTATGGTCACGATACGATCGCCATTTTGAGGGTATAACATGGCATAATGTGTCGACTTAACGGGCGAAGATTTATCGTGTTGTTTAAATTACATTCAATCCGTTGCTGATGTTCTGTAAGATCATTAGCTCGCCAACAAAGCGTATTTCAGCAATATCACAGTGAAAAACATTTATCAGAGTTTTACGCACAAGATGGCGGCGAAAGCCAGCTGGGATCGAAATTACGTCACTGTCACCTTATGCATAGCGATACCGTGTCAAAGACGATGATGCAAAGAAATACGACGACGAAATTTTCCACATAAAATTTATTACAGTGAACAGGCGTCTGTTGCAGCTGTAGTACCTGTATGCAAGTAAGCTAAAGACAGCGGAAACGATGGGGACGGGGGAGAATCTCAGAATCATGCACCATCAGCAGCCATAATCTGCGTGTATGCCAAGCAAACAACGCATCTCAGGTCAACAACTGAGACAGCTGCCAGAGTGTAAAGCCGCTATCACAAGTCGTTGCATTGGACGCCTATACGAATAGGATGCAAGATGGCCATGAGAACGCCACGCATTTCCCACAATGACCTTAAACTAAGTATCCGCAACTCGTACGCTGAGAACACATAGGTATTATACTATGAACTACATCACTTTGCTGTCCCATGTTACTTTCAAACGTAACAGGAATTTGTAAGGGGAAAACAGGGATGTGGGACTCCCCCGCTGGGGTTCAGTCTGGGACAGAAAGAAAGCCGTGACGTTTCAACATGTAATATCAGAGGGCCATTCACCAGTGTTCCCCCCTCTCGCGCGCACGGCACATGTAACTATGATGGGGACTGGAGAATGAAAGAGAAGAGCGTGTATTTAGCGCGACAGGTGTTGTTAATCGGCGTTGTAGTTTGTAAGTTGACAATAGTCATTATCAAGTTTTGTTCAAGGCACACGAACTGAACTGAACTGAAGTCGAGTTCTGGACACAATGGGAGCGTTCATACTGGAGTTAGCAAAGCGAACTGGAGTCCGCAAACTGGAATTTGTGCGTTGTAGAACGCATGTGTTCAAAACTGGAGTTCAGTTCAGTTCACGTGCTGTGAACAAGGCTTCAGACTCGTACAGCCGACGAGTGTCAGGAGGTGCACGACACACACGTTATCACCAGTCGACTTATTACTTATCGCCCGCTAAAAAGAGAGCAGATGCGGGCACGAGGAGACGCTGGCCACCGCCACTCGACCACAAGGATTCATCTCCCTCTGCAGCGCAAAGGGCACCTGTCTCATTCAAGACCACGTGACCATGAGACTAGGTCGAGGCGTGCCCATCAGCTATATACAGTTACAACGACGTCTAAACGCTGGGCGCTTGATGCTTGTACAATGGATTTAGTGCGCGATCGCCATCGCACGCATGCAGCGGCGTGACCACGTCATCAGGCGCCGTTCACTCGACGCTGTCACGCTCGGCTGTAACGACCTGGTAAGGGGCCCGGGGTACGCCGCATGCGGCGGGGCGATCGTGAATCAGCAACTAACTCAAGCAATGCCGTGCGCAGCACACACGACACACCCTGCCTCTGTCACCCATACATCAGCCAGAAACTTACACTCGCCGATATGCCATCAGCAATTCTAAAGCGAGTTGAGCCAGCGACAGAAAAACACTCGGAATCAAGTGCCCTTTGTAATAACGGCAGTTATAACACACACTGTTAAATAAAAAAAAACGGCGAACTTGGTGTCAGGTATAAGAAAGTAGCCGATATTACACAGTGCCAATATCAGCAGCTTAGAACAACAAGGAACTTCGTCAAAGATCACTGTACTCTACAGAGTTTAAGCGTCTGTTCAAATTTTATTAGCAGCATTTATCACCCACCTGGCTAGGCCCAAAGCCTCCCTGGATGCAGCACCACATGTAGCAGCTCTATCATCCACATCAACGGCCAGTGACTACTGTCTATAATGGTTTATTAAAATGCCAATTGACACTCGTAAAAAATAAAAGTTTGAAAGATAAAAATAGTTTATCCAGCGTTCTACATATACACTGTCATCAACAATTACGACAAAAACCACAGCCGTTTTACGGCCATTATCAGTGGCGTCACCAGGATTTGGCACGAGGATAGGCACAGAACGACATGGAAATAACACACACACACATAAAATGACATCAAATAAACATACACCATGTTTCAAAAAACCAATACCCTTTTCGTCTTTTCATATTCAATGCAATGAAAAAATGAACAAATTTTAATAATTGTGGTATGCAAAATCCTAACTAAGAGATCTGTGAAGCTCAAAAGTGAAGTAACAAAAAATAAACTATTGGAAATTGGCGGGGCATGTGCCCCAGTGCCCACAGTTGGCGACGCAAATGGCCATTATACAGGTCAACCTCAGTTAAAAAAACTGGAGGATTTTGTTGGTGCAAAGTTTTCCTGCCCCCATGCCCTTACTCATGGCAACCAGCACATTCAGATTAGGGAGAAGATGCTGGAGTTCTCCTCATCAGTGTTATCTACACTGTCTCCGTACCTTATCATTAGGAAAATTCAGTTATTAAAAGTTTACAGAACTTCAGCAATCTACAGTTAATACACAAAAAACTTTTTTAAAAGAGCTATTTCAGACCTAGGCTCTACCACTCTAAAGTCTTAAGTACTTCACTTAACTGAAAATACATGCAAGGTAATAATGGAAAGGAGGGAGCAACGACTGTACTTATTCTGTTAAATAAAGCACATCGACAATTCTGCTTAACAATTTCAGAGTTGGTAAAAACAGTTAAGATTCACATTTTTAAAATTTTATACTTAACTGCTTATCCCTAATAATAGCTGCATTATAAAGTCTTGCACAGTAATGTATATACATCAAGTAAGCATATTTAACTAGTTTGTATTGCACTTGTATTGTTTTGCAACATACTCTCAAATGAAAACCCAAGTTACTTTAAATCAACTGGTACAACAAAACTCAGCTGATAAAAATGCTCGGCATCAGTGCAGTGAATCACCTGGAATATACGGCTGTGGAGTATGTGACACCACATCTGAGGTCTACAAGTATGTGTTAATAAAACCAAATTCGGTACACTCAGGCATTTAGCCTCAATGTCAGTCAGACAGACAGCCAGAAAAACAACAACACGTAGCATTAGCCACGGTCCGTTAAATCTTCCAGATGATAAGCATTGGAAATTAGCAATCACATTTTCCACCCCATGTTCGTCAAAACTTCTGCATGCACTACATATTCACGCAATTTGATACCAGATTATCACAACATGAGCGTGGCAGGCTGAATCTTGAAAACTTCTGAAAACTAACACGCTTCATATTCAAAAGTCGTGTTCAGTACAGTGTACACACAACTTAACTGCGATATCTGAAAGGGTCTCCTCTTGTCTAAAATTCCAAATACTTCGGTACGCTACGCTACCGCTGGTGCTCTCGAAGATTCGGCTAGCCATGATGACGATACAAAGATGGCGGATGATAAAGTGATGAAGAGAAGAGACGACTGCATCATTACTATTTAAAGGCCCAACTTCAACATCGGCGCTGCGCGTCAACAATCGACGAAACTAAACAACGAAAGGATGACTACGAACCTTTGATAGCTTTTGGATTCGACTGTTTTCTTCGCGACGAAGCCATTATCCGCCAAAACTATTAACATCATACAACAACCTCCTCAGCGCAGCGAGCTACAGCAGACAACTACTACAGCAACGGCACGCAGGCGCACTACCGTCATGCATCACTGCAGATGCCGACGACGCTAACCGAAAACACAGGACCGGCCGACCGGCCAGCAGTAGGGCGAATTTTTAACGCTCATTAATAATAACGGACGGAGTATTTCGAGCAGAACAGACTACTGACTACTGACTTCACTGGCGGATGCGGCTCGCGTACACAGAATTTAAACTTGACGAACTTTAACTCTCTCAACGACGCTAGAACATCAGCAGAAGTATCATCACGGCATAAATGCAACGCAATTACCACAACTCGCTGTTTCAAGTAATAAACCTAAAATTATGTCTGCGTACATAGTTACGATATTCTACTTCTTTTATCACTAGATAGCCAAACGCTGCCGTTGGAAGTACATATTGTCATGCATAATGTTAGGCGTACTACATTTAGTCCTACATTTTAGAACAACAGCAATGCAGCCACATTCAGGCACTTGGGCTTGTAATGCCGAAGCACAATGACGAAGTTAGACAAAGTTTAACGACACAGTAAACATAACGTTAGTTTGCACGCTATTATTGATGTTGAATATATTTTCCTCTCAACATTATGCATTCGGTCGCGTTCAACCTATCCATTAACTTTTACAGATTTTCGCATTGCTTTCGGCAAAACGCACACGCCTAAATATTTAAGTCTAGGCCTATTTATAATTTTATATCTTAAGTTGACAGAGAAAAAAACTTACAAATTACCACGCTGGTAGTACGAGTAATTTGCTGCGATTTTCAGCGGCAGAGAAACATTTACGGCACCAGTGCAAAAGAACACAAGCGCACGCTATACAATCACTAAGCCTAGTTCGCTCCAACTGGTCGGCAGCGACAGTCACAACAATGCACAGCAGCCGGGCTCCGGCGACTGAACCCGCGCCATCATCGCGGCGCCTAGGTAGGTAACCCAATCAACAGGTGAGAGGCTAGTCCAGCCGCTTATCGCGCTCCACCCCACCCCGCGCTGCCCGGCAGTGCGCGGTAGCCGCGGCGCACAGCCTCGGGATGTATCGGCAGCGACGGCGCACACCTGCCTGCTGAGGTGACCGAACATTTGCCCCTCACCAACATCTGCCCCTAGAAATCACCATCGCGAACATCTGCCTGGCTCCCTGCCCCTCTATTAAAGTTAGGCTTCAGTCATATGGTTACATAGGGTTGTTTGAAAGCGTCGGCAATTGTTTTTATCAAAGAAACCCAGGGGCGTCGGAACAGGGGGAGCAGGGTCAGCGGCTGCTCCCCCAACTTTTGAGGCCTGCCTGCCGAGTTTGTCGATGTGGCAGACTGGCGGTGATGATTATTTACAGGTGGAAGTCACCAGCATTCGTTTGTTAAGCCTACTGTTTGGATACAGAGTTAGTGTTCGGACTGTGTTACATGCCACCCGGCAGAGGTGACATTCCTGCCCTTACCCTAGCCGAAGCTGGCACTCGATTTAGCGACCCCGAAAGGATGCAAGGCTGAGTAGACCAAACACTGCAGTAAGGCGCAGCCCATACCCAAGGCTAAATATTGCAGTAGTCATCGCAATAAACACAACCGTCCACGGTGTGATTGGAACCTGGTCTTCTCACACCGCAAGCGGTCGGCGGCAGACGCGCTAACCACTACGACGCATGTCAAGGCGCATGGGTGTGAACAACTTGCCCAAGTCGTACGCAGCCGGGGATCGAACTCGCGACCTGTTGATCACCAGTTCGATGCCCTACCATTGCGCCATCACGTCCCCCATCCCGATTAGGGTCAGGTACGAGGGTAGGCCAGCAGATGTTTGCGGTGGTAGTTTCCGGGGAGGGGCAGATGTCCGGGGGGGGACAATGTCCTACACTCGCCTGCCTGCCCGCACGGCCGCCTGCCGCCGCAGCCGTCCTACCGGCCGGCCGACAAACTTCTCGTCTCTTTCTTTATTCAAGTCCTGTCGCCCGTCGCTATTCACTCACTCGCGCGGCCAGGTGAGGTGAGGCCTCCTGCCCCACCCCGCCCCTCCCGTCCGCACGCAGCGGTTGACACGGTGCTAGCTGGCTGCTGCAGCGGCTGTCGGCTGCCGTGAGTGGTCCTACAGCTACCGGCGCCCCTCCCCCCCCCAGCTCCTCTCCCTTCCCCCTCCCATCGCGAATAAGTACATGCACGACCATCGTTACGATGGTCGTGGTACATGCCGGCGGTATGGCCAGTGCGAGGCGTGGTCACGACCGATGCGTGACGTCACGACGGCTTACGGGCGTGCGGGCTGCTGAGTGCAGGGTGCGGCTGCAGCGGCGCCGTCCGTCTGTCCACAATGCTAGGCTAGGCCTAACTAATGCATCTCGTCTCGTCCACTGCACGCGTGTTTCGACCGGTCTCTCCAGTAGAGCATTCCAATTCGGGCAAAAAGTTTCGATTCGATTCGATTCACCAATCTGATAAATTTGCCGCTTCTACACTGATATTCAAATAGTAATGATGGTGAGTTTGGTGAAGGGCCTGGCGGCGTCTCTTTACGCTGTGGTTTATTCTGTGCCATATCAGTATCAATTAGACAATTTCCAACAAGTTAAAAACGTCTAAAGTATTAAACGCCGCAAAC
>Ga0126332_10000752_pt1 | contig 11097 bp, 9 predicted proteins | sample InaspJWI42metaG_FD_94482 | JGI IMG/M metagenome (GOLD analysis project Ga0126332, IMG submission 94482) | Marine gutless worms symbiont microbial communities from Oahu, Hawaii - Inanidrilus sp. 2 OAHU.JWI-42 metaG | ecosystem: Host-associated > Annelida > Digestive system > Unclassified | place...
CCTATAACGGGGGTCTGGGGCAGAGCCCCCAGCGGGGTCCAGGGGCAGAGCCCCTGGTCAGGGGGCAAAGCCCCCTGAAGCTGAAAGCATTTTGGTCATTGGATGTCCAACGCAGCCGGCAAATTTAGCCCCTTTCCAAAAATGCATCTGTATTTCTACTCCAGGTGCAACGGTAATGATATGGGAAAAATTTATGTCAAATCCAGGGGGGTCAGGTGACCCCCCTTTTGCCCCTTCCTGGGGGCACCCATGCCAATGGGGTAATTAATCATACCGGCCCACTGACAAAAAAGTAAGAAAGTGGAATGAAACACAGCAGTGCTGTGGCTGCATTAAAATCTGACCATTTTGCTGTTTCACTTAGCAATTACGAAATATAGAAACAAAGTCCTCCAGTCATTTATATGTACTTAAGTTATCTGAATTTGTAACGCTACCCTCCTGATCACGCTGTTTTGAGTTTTGTTTGGTGCAGGCCTTAGTAGGCCTACATGTGAGCATATCTGTCTGTTTGGCTTCTAAACGCTTTTCGTCGTTTTTCGCCCATGCTTTGACTGTCTTTTGCCGTGTTTCCTTCGAGTTCATAGTTTTTTTGCCACCTTTCCTCGTTTTGACCAATTTTTGCCATATTTTGGCAGTCAAAAGATGTGTTTCGCCTGACTTGGCATCTGTCGAACCCTCGTGTCAAAGGATCTTTTCATAGTAGTCTACTACTATGCTTCATCTCTACAAATTTATAGAGCATCAGAAATCGTGAAACAAATCTGAGGTGCTGAAATCTGCCTAATGTGCATATCATGAGAATTTGGCATAGCTTCTTGTTCGTAGTGTTAGAACAATCGACCCTACACTGACTTCATGATGTAGGTACACTGTATATGGAAGACCTGACTAGAATGAAGTTTCTTGGTACCACTGAAAAATGACAGTGCATGTATTTTAGTGGTAACAAGAATTTTATGACTCATTGGCATTACCTGGTATTTTCAAATGCGTAATCTATGTATCTGTTGTCGTGACAACTTGCACACATTATCATTGTTATATTTTATAAAGGCAAAGTGCTAGTGCGGCTGAAAATTTAGCCACCCAATACTGCTAAAGTTGCTGAAAATTACAGCCTGCTAAAAAATTTGCTGGTTTGGCTGAAAATTAAGTTGCTATATGTTTTGTGTAAGTAATTAAGAGAGGCAGACTGTAGGACTCTACACTGTGAGTCAAAAGAAACACATCCACACCCAACTGTGGAAGATCGGGATTTTGCACACAAATTGTATTACCCTGGTATTTTTTCCTGACTAACATTAATGTAAACTTTCAAAAGACCAGAGCTGTGTTCAGTTGCTGTGAGCTTGAGATGATGAGTGTTGAAGACCAGTCACTCGATCATGTAGATGACTTCATTACTTAAGCTCAGTGATGCCATCTCTTACCTACAACATCTCCCAACATAGCAGAATTGCCCCATCTAACTTCTGGAAGCTTGAACATGTCTGGCAGTCACATACAATTAATATTATTATAAAGCTCTGATTATTTCACAGTATGATTATATCAGTGAGACCTGGCCCAGTAATCAGACAGTCATAATCTAGAAAATCCAGGGGCCCGATTTACAAAATATCTCAATTTATCATAAGGTTATCTTAAGTTTATCATAAGATCAACTTACAATTGTGACTTATGATGTGCTAAGATTTATCTTAAGAATATTGTAAGCTAATGAAGTATGTAATTTAAAGCCATATGAAGAAAAACAGTCAAAGGTTTTCAGTTTTTGTCTGATACTGTTTTTTATAAGACAGCTAGTTTTTAATCGTAAGATTTAAAAAAAGTTTTATTGTTTATCTTTTTAATGATAATCGTAAGATGTTTTGTACCTTAGACGTCTGTCGTAACTTTGGTATTATCATAAGCTAATGGTAAGATTGTCGTAAGATATTTCGTAAATCGGGCCCCAGACTTTTTGCTGCTGAAACTGAGGCTGATGCTGACTTGTGATACTGTTTTTAGGTTGATGCCGATGCCGCAGTTTAGTATACAACTGGGTACCGGGCCTCGGCATTGCTCCTGATGTATCCCACGCCGTACAAGTGTCTGCTTACGAGACAGAGGGCAACGGTGTGGGGGACATTACAGTGCCCCCTGTCAAATTGATCGATCAGGAGAGATGCCAAAGAAAGGAGGACAAGTCTGGAGGGAAGTTTTGGGATGCGGGACTAGATGGCTGGCACCTATCAGTGAATGTTAAAGTGTGTGATGAAGTGACCTTTGTCTGGGAAACAGTTTTCATTGGACGCAAGCTGCTCGTGGAAGTACCAAAGTTCATCCTGCCTGATGGTTCAAAAGAGAGGTAGGAGCATTTCTCAGTATTGCTGCATCTTTTGGTTTTGTTACTTGAGAATGAATCAGTGATGTGGACAGTTGCCAGGATTTTAGTTATGTAGTGACACAGTACCAGTGACATCCTGCAGTTCTGTGGTTGCACTTTTCTGTGATTGTGATAACTGATTTGGTATATGTTCAGCCCACATATACTGTATAGGTCATAGATTTGCACATTGTTTCTATAAATTTTTTGCTGTTTGTTTAGTTTTGTACGCTTGTTGGAATTTGCTGAGGATGAACTGAAATGCAGTCATGTAATCATTGTCTTCAAAAAGGATCGTCCAGACAGAGGTATTTTTCATACAGTTTGGCATAGCTGGTGTACATTAGTTTTGAAAAAAACATTAACATCAGCATTAGTTACTATACACTCTAGGCCTATAAATCTCATATACTTTTGATATGCATCACACTGTAAACCATGTTTGGCAATTTTATACCGAAAATTACTGTAATGCCTTTATTTTGATGTATAAAGGTGCTTTGTAGTGAAATACAGTCATGTATAGGTCATAGAATGAGAATGATTGTGATAACTGTAAGGTTATCCTGCCTTCATTGACCTAATGTTAGTTTGAAAAACATTGATTGAATGTTATCCATTAGATAAAGCCTGATCTAGTGGATGTGGCACATGTTAATATAGTATTCTACATATCATAAAGTACTCACTGTAATGACTAAAGCAGTAAAGCTGTATGATTTATCACTTAGTATCAGCATTCTGCATGTTAGCCCTCTGTCATTTAACATTGTAACTGCTGATATTGCTTTGGCTGTACACTGCTGTTGTTGAATGCTAAAGTTTAGTGACGTAAGCTCTCCCCACTTCACGAAGCAAGGGTGGGCTAATGAACTGAAGTGTAAACTTTGTGGTGTATGCAAGAAATTTGTATTGTTTTGTTAGCGTCCCTGATTCGCGTGTTCATGTTCCTGGGCTTCAGTGTGCTGCCGCCTGCACATTCGCTGATACCTGCCAGAGCCAGTGCTGAGATGATGTATCTGGCGTATGAAGTTGATGATGGTGGGGGTGGAGATGAGTAGATCTAGATATCGTCATGCCGCTGCAGCCAGTCGTAGCTATATAGTTTGTTTGCATTTGACGTTCATTGACCTAATGTTAGTTTTGAAAAACTGTTTGCTTTATTATACATTTGTTGTTTTTTGTGGCTGCAGTGGTACAGATAGAAGTAGACATGCTTTGGATGGGGTTGTATTGCCCTTTGATCTTGTGAGCAGATGTTGTATTAAAAGGATAAAAAATATATAAAAAGAAAAAAGTACAAAAAAAGTCTGTTTATATATATATATATATATATGATGTACATTTCGGTTTGGTGTAGTGTGAACAATGTAGTGTCTGGACTGAACAGCATGTGGTTTGTTTCTCTTCAACTTGATAGATTAGTGATTTGCATCTATATCATCTAGTTATCTGGGGTTTTCAATTGCTAATTGTATTTCTGAGCATCATTCTTTATGTTTCAGCCAAGTTTGATTACTAATGCACTTATGCACGTGATCCTACACTATATTGAACATTGATTGTGTTCTTTAGTTGCATATTACATTTAATTTTGCATATAGCTTAATTTTTGAAGTGTGACATTTAATTGTTATGTTATCTGGAGTTTTTTTGCATTTAATATGAAAATATTATCTTAGCTTAATGTATACTGTGCTTCAAAAAGCTGGACTTCTGGTAAATTTTCAAATAACTGCAACACATGGTGTTTATCAACAGGTTTCCACACAGATAATCTATAGAGATTCCAATCTTGTACATGTACATTGTAGGTACCAGCTTGAGTTATTTCCATTGTAATTGCCTATATTAGACAAGTCAACAGCTGTAAGTGGCTATTGGGTTCAACTAAGAAATGTAGAAATTTTAATAAAATATTTGTATAAAGTTTACAGGTTATGGCACTAAGACATTGATGGAAGAACATACAACAAAAAGAGTGTTAAGAGATTACTTTGAATGATTTCTGAAACGTTTGAAAAACGTACTTGGAATGAGAATGCAAGAAAAGTGACTAACTTTACAGTACTATACATCAATGACCTTGTTCTTAGCCACCTGGAACTCCCTACTGAACAATACAACAGATTACTAGACAAACATGCCTCCGTCATTTGGCAGTTGTCTTGAGTGATTTGAGACAGCTCGTGTAAAGTATGTGAAAGGACCGTCTATTATAAATGATTGTCATGGAAATAACCTATGGTAGTACTGTGTTTTATGAAATCTCTCAGCTTATGCTCTTGGAGATTAGGGACTGACAACTGTTTACATCAAAAAATATTGATACATACATTGATAAAGTTATTGGACAGTCCACTAGAGGTACAGTTTTAAAACACAACAGCATATTTCTACTCCTTTGGAACAGCACAGTGTATTGTGTTTTCACCTATCTGTTGTTTTTCTTACCTGTAACAGTAGGTTCAGATTGTGGTTTATAAAAATTAGCTTTCCTGTGTTCTTTTGTGATATAAACTTCATTCTTATAGTACAGTTCTGATTACAAGTTGGTTGTGTTTATTGCTGTTGTTATACTTACTGTGTGCGTCACAGCCTATACATAGGGTGTAGTAACGTCACACAATCTATTGCCACGATATGATCGCCATTTTGTGGGTATAACAGGGCATAATGTGTGGAGCTAAGGGGTGAAGATTTATCTTATTATTTATATAGAATTCAATCCGTTGGTACGGTTGGTTTATGGAAATGTGCGTGTGTTCACTATGCCAAGAAAGCGTATTTGAGCGATATCACAGTAGCAAACATTTCTGAGAGTATTACCCACAAGATGGTGGCGAGAACCAGCTGGCACAGATATGAGTCGAAATTGCGTCACTGTCACCCTATGTATAAGCCACACAGTGGATAGTAATGATAACAGTACAGGGTGACAGGAAAAAGTGGAACATATTTCTGTGTGAGCATATCTCCAAAACCACATACCCAAACTTCACCAAATTTTCTGTGGTAGTACCTGTGTCCAGAAAGAAAAATAAAGTCTCTGTATGGGCTAGTGAGCACTTGACAGTATTTATGTATGTAGTAAATATTCGTTGTTCAGAAATTTCAAATGTACTATTTCACAGATTTCTTAGTTTGCATTAGCATAGCACCTCGAAATAACGTCTGTCGGGCCTGTGAATTTTCCGTGAAATTGGGCATATTTTCAGAAACATCCCGTGAAATCACGCATTTTTCTCCGTGAATTAGGTTGGTCCCTGATCATCATGGCTGTGGCTGGGTCCTCTGGCGGCGTTGTGATACGCTATATGCACTGCCGGTTTATGGATGACGTCATATTTGCACATAATGGGCTACATTGATGCATGTCGACATCGTTGCAGTGAGTGACGTCATTGCGTCGTCGTGCGCAGGCTATCGCCCCTGCTGCGTCTGTTGGTTGCGTCGTGTCCTATAGACGACGTCGGGCGCCGAGACTAGACGAGTCCATCGTACAGGGGGTGCCGGGGGCGGAGCTGCAGTGCACCACTGCCTTGCTCTGTAAATGACGGCTTAGTCAACCGGACATACTGGCTAATTACTGCTACACGTACCGGTAGCCTACATGTGATGACGAGAGCGTGTACCGAACAAGAGACGGATGTTGCTGCAACTACCATCATTTCCAGTCGAGTTCCGCCTCGGTTATGTTAGATCGCGTCGGGGTAGGATGTAGGCTATCTATATATTTTGCTTCCGATAAAAGTATATGAGACTTATAGGCCTACAGTGTATGGTAACTAATGTTGATAGGAATGCGTGATCGCTCTAAGATCATTTATATAAAAGATTATTTAGGTGTACAGGGTGGGCCAAAAAACGGGGCCACAGACTCATGACCATAATTCTGTCAATCCTTAACCGATTTAAGAATTTTTTTCACTAGAAGATTCTTTGGTAAATTTGCTGTTAAATGGATATCAAGAATCCCACCGCACCTTGCATATGTTGTTACACTGCCTTGTGGAACATTACTGTCAGCAAAACAAGCCATTAACGACAAATTACAAGGTAGTGTAGCTACGTGTTTAAGGTGTGGTGGGGTGTTAATAACCAAATTAAGAAAGGTTTATTGCTGAGTCTGCGAGTGAAAAAAAGTTTAAAATCGGTGAATATGTGGCAAAGTTACAAGCAAGAACGTGATTGTCTCGTGCACTTCTGCGCTTGGCCAACACGCTGCTAAAAGACGAAGAAAGTGCACGAAACAATCACGCTTTTGCTTGTAACTTTGCCAAATATTTACCTATTTTAATTTTTTTTCACTCATACTCAGCAATAAACCTTTCTTAATTTGGTTATTGACAATGACAACCTCACCGAACCTTAAATATGTAGCTACACTACCTTGTAATTTGTCGTTAATTGCTTGTTTTGCTGACAGTAATGTTTCACAGGGTAGTGTAGCAACATTTGCAGGGTGCGATGGGATTCTTGATATCCATTTAACAGCAAATTTCCTAGGAATCTTCTAGTGAAAAAAAATTCTTAAATCGGTCAAGAATTGACAGAATTGTGGTCATGAGTATGTGGCCCCTTTTTGGCCCACCCTGTAGAGTCTACTGTGTAGCCTAGCTGTTATACCTTGTAATCTAGGTTTTTCCTGTGTTACAGTAACTGTAGGCCTAATCCATATGTTTTGGTGTAAAGTGGGCATACAGTAAAAGTTTTATTACACAGTGGACGTGTAGGCCTATAAGTACGTCTGGTTTGCGACCAATTTTCTATAGCGCATAACGTCTGTAAAAGAATTCTGATCCATGCCAGACAATTTGTAGGACTACGTCGATAGTATACTGTACTGAGAAAGACTAAGCGAGCCTTCGTGTAATTTCAGTTGGGATTTTGCATCTTGGTGTTGTCACTGTGGTGGCGCAATTCCGCAGTCACGTAACTACTAAAAAGGCGTTTAATCACTCACACGTGCCTCTGTTCACCAAGCGGTGCATATCGGTAGCGGCCAAGGGAAGTGATGCTAACTGGGTAGGTAACCGCAGGCCTGGCAGAAAGTAAAGGCCAACTGCGGGCAGTCCGCCTATAAACGGATTCTGCAGTCTTTGAAGGAATGTAACAGTACATTTACCGCGCCACGGATGAATGGGGTTTTGTTTTTTTTAGTTTTTCCTCTGCAGAATTACGTATACATTGTAAACAAAACTTCTGTTAAAAGTCAACTTATGATTTTAAAATTTTGTTTGACATCGAGAAATAGGTTATGGTAAACATCAGTTGAGGTTTGCTCTTTTTGATTGCTTTTTACTTTAGCCATTTCATCATTTTAATGCCGAGTAACGTTCTTGATAATGTGTGGCTTTTCTTTTTGTAGGCGGAAATTCGGGCAGCGAATTCGTTAATTTTTCAGAGGTATTTCTATAGTGACTGACCGTTTATGATAACTTGTTTATGATTAGTATCTCCCTGCGTCGATCCTCCTCCTCGGTTCACAGCATTGACGCTGCCAGCTCGCTGCTGCGCTTTGGCGCCGGCCGCAGATATCGATCGAGATCTGCGGCCGGCGCCCTGGCTGCGGCAAAGTAGCTGCACGTCGCTGCTGCTGTCGATCGACAGGGCAGACAGACGCACTGGCGGACATCGTACCGTTACATCGATACTCACCGCTAGAAGCGGACAGCGTCAACAAAGAAGTAGGCCTACACACGAACGGACATCGGCTTTGCATAAGTAAGTAAGTAAATATAATTTATAAACGCGCGCAATGGTCAGCAAAGCCGAATCTGAGGCGCAAGAGGAGACGGGTTAAGTGGAGTGGAAGGCCTGCTGGCAGTAGTGGGTCTTGAGGTGACGACGGAAGGTGTCATGACTGGTACAGGTACGGAGAGATAGAGGCAGAGAGTTCCAGATTTTGGGGCTGCGACGCTAAAACTGCGAGAGCCAAATGATGTGCGGACAAACGGAGCAGAGAGAGAGAGAGAAAGAGAGAGAGTTTATTTGCTCGAAAAGGAGAGGCGATTAGTGTTGGAGAGTCTGAGGGAACGAGTGGAATGACAGGCATGCAAGGATGAACGTTAGTAAGCCGGTTGGGAATAATGAAGAGTACGGAAAGCGATGTTTGCTATTTTGAAGTCGATGCGGTGTTTAATCGGGAGCCAGTGGAGCTGCTGGAGGAGAGTATGTGGACTGCAGGATAATGAAATATCCCACTTTGGAAAAGGCGCGTGAAAATTAAATGAGCATATCGCTTGCGATAATTGTACAGATGTGGATTGTAAATTGAACGACAGAGCTGTAAAACTGCTTGGTATATCCCTATGTTAGAAACGAGACATTCATTTATTGTATGTCGACCACTTTTATACGAACTATACTATACTCTAGTGGCCAGGTAGAGCATTCGGTAATCGGTACATGTGTGTCTGTACGTCACTGCCCGGACAATAACTTTTGAATTAAATTACTTTTGACGTACATAATTATTTGGCTTGTTTGTATAACTTGACCCTTTCTAGCCAAGTTCGAAGCTCAGGATCGTAGGTCAAAGTTCATAAATTAAAGTTCACGGTTTCGGAGCGAAAATTTTCTTTGGATAATATACATACATTGCACGTTTCAGGGAGAGGTAAGCCGACCGCGGTTAATATGATATGGCAATCTGGGTTAAAATTGTAAGTATATAAATAAGTATCACTCAGCTTGTTGGTTTTTTGTCGAGGTCTCTGTCCGTTCATTTAATCGTCCAATAATTGGCCTATGAATTTCGATTTTTACGTAGGCCTACGCAGCTGTTTCTCGATGAAGCTTTATCGAGACAGGTAATATTGTCACCTAAATGTGTTAATTTTCTGTCGCCTCGGCTGTTCCCGATTTCACGTACTTTTACTCTGTGCTTTACAACAATGACAGTAAGTTGTTGGTTGCGTTGCGTTGAAAGGCGAGATGGCTGAAGAGCTGGGTGGTAAATATACGAAGACCGGAAGTCAGGAGCGTCTGAAGGAGGAAGGAACGTTACAGAGTCAAGGGGAGAAGTCAGCAGTTGATGAGGTTACAACTTACATTGGGCGTCTGCTACATTGGCTGTCGTCTGCTTCACTTTATTCACTTAATCGGCGGTGAAACTCGTCGACGAGCAAGCCAATAATAATGACTCTCGGGGGGGGGGCTAAACTTGTAAGATGTCCCGGTGCGAGGAAATTAAACAATACGGTCACTGAAATCTGTTAGCATATCTGCAGGAGCTATCTATGTAGAGTTAGACAATGAGAAAATTTCCTCGAACGTTTTTATTCAGGGAACAACGCCACCCTTCCGTAAAACTGCCATATTTTAGACAGACGTGAAACGAAGACCATGTTCGCTATCTCAGCCACGTCATTGATACTGCAGATTCTGACTTCACTGTGCCGTCCTTCCGGCAGTACCTTCGTGAAGTTAATGTCCGTTCACACTACGTACGGAAGCGAGTACTCCCCGTGTGTAAACGGCCCAGTGGCGTAACTATAATTTTGGGCCCCAGGCAAACATTTGCTACGAACGTTAAAGTAAGTAGGCAGGGGTGATGATTTTGTGAAATACCGGTACACAGTCTAATAACAGTCTTGATACATAATTCGGGTCACTTTGGGCCCCCTTTACCGTTTTGGGCCCCTGCACCCCCGGCATTGCCGGTGCTGTCGATGGCTAGTTACGCCACTGAAAGGGCCCTTTAGTTTGTGCTTGCTGTCGACAATGTTGTGTCGATGCAGGAACTGCCGTTGATGCGGAAGACTGGCGGTGACGATGAGGACGTGAAGCAAGCAAAGCCGCCGGCGCCTGCGCCCAGCACTGTCGTCACGAGCTGTGTCACTCTGCCCGACGGATCAGTCTGCGACGTCGACATCTCCGTACGTCACTACACCCGCCTTCGGCGAACAGTAACGCTGCCCGCATACGATACGAGATGCTATTTTAACGTGCGCTCGAAAGCCGACATAAGTCAGCTTAATCTACCGCACGGTATGCGGTCTGCTGAGCCGGGTCTATGTAGGCCTAACGGTCCGGCGTCCGTCTGTCTGTCTGTCCCGTCAATCGACAGCAGCAGTGGCGTGCGGTTAGTTTGCTGCTGAGCGCCACGCCGGCAGGTGATATCGATCGATAGCAGGCGACGGCGTTCAGCAGCAAATGCGGGCAGTGTCGTGTTGGCAGCCGAGGGACGAGGCTGCCAACACAGACTTGTCACACCCGCTTTCGACGATTTTCTTAGTGAAAGAAATGCGTCTGTACCCCGTACACTGGTTGAAATCGGCACTGTGTCTACTTTTTCTTCTCTTTCTATCCTCTTTCCATTCTCTTTCCGTCGGCCGGCTCAGGGCCGGATTTAAGTGTGTGGAGGCCCGGCCGGGGCAGGATCAATATTAAGGTCCCTACCCACTCTCAAATGCTATAATTTACATGCACTTACAATTGTAATAATATCTAAGTATACATGTATCTATATTTACTTTTATACTGTGTAAAATATATAAATCTGAACATGAAGGCTGAATTTATAAATTTGTACATCTAAATTTAAAGTATAGAAATATGCATTTTTAGTGAATTAAATGAATAATGAGACATCGTATTTTTTTATTCCAGATTATCAGTTTCAAAAAGTATTTTTATGTTTCCTTAGGTAATAATTTTTTTACTGTTTTTGTGGAGGCCCCCCTAGTTGTGGAGGCCCTGGGCAACTGCCCAGTTTGCCC
>Ga0126332_10000753_pt1 | contig 11095 bp, 9 predicted proteins | sample InaspJWI42metaG_FD_94482 | JGI IMG/M metagenome (GOLD analysis project Ga0126332, IMG submission 94482) | Marine gutless worms symbiont microbial communities from Oahu, Hawaii - Inanidrilus sp. 2 OAHU.JWI-42 metaG | ecosystem: Host-associated > Annelida > Digestive system > Unclassified | place...
CTTCTAAAAAACGCCGGGTCCGGTTACCTCAATCGGGCTCGGTTAATCAAATCTGAAAATGGCTCCTACTGATAAAAATAATCAGAATTTTATTGTTAATTTATTCCGGAAATCAACACCTGGCATAGCGAAGAGAATGCAATACATCCGATGCCCTCGGATGCCAGCACATCCAATAGGCTGTCTTCGATCCACCGGTCAAACATATTATAACGCGGCTGGTGTATGAGGCAGGGCGTGCCAAGGTCTTTCAGGATAACAGCCGCCTGACGGGTTTGTTCAGGATCATAAGTAGAGATACCGGCGTAGAGCGCCCGACCGCTGCGTACTATGAAGTCCAGCGCCCCCATGGTTTCTTCCAGCGGTGTTTCCGGGTCCGGACGATGACTGTAGAATATATCCACATAATCCAACCCCATCCGTTTGAGACTCTGGTCGCAGCTGGCGACCAGATACTTGCGCGAACCCCATTCCCCATAGGGACCCGGCCACATGCGATAGCCGGCTTTGGATGAGATAATCAGTTCATCCCGGTAGGGCGCCAGGTCCCGGGCAAAAATCCGACCGAAGTTATCTTCGGCCGAACCGGGCGGCGGGCCGTAGTTGTTGGCCAGGTCGAAGTGGGTGATTCCTAAATCGAAGGCACGGCGAATCATCCGGCGGGCATTCTCCAAGCTGTCGATGCCGCCAAAATTGTACCAGAGGCCCAGGGAAATGGCGGGCAGTTTCAGACCGCTGCGCCCGCAGCGTCTGTAGCTCATGGTATCGTAACGGGTAGCGGCCGGTTGAAAGCGCATGGCTCCGTCTCCTGTTTATTGTGGTGTTTTATTATTTAAATTTTCATAAATACAGATCTCGTAACTTACTTTTAAAATGAGTCAACTTTTTTAGACACTATCTAGATCTATTTGCGCAAAATTTAGGGATTGAGGAATTGAGGGATTAAAGGATAAAATCAATGAATTAAAATAGATAGAATTCTTTCAATTCCTAAATTCCTAAATCCCTGAATTAGACCCAGCTCCAATTCTCATGCAATGTGCGACATTTAAAAGTTCACAGTTATTTTCCCCAGCTGAATGGTGAGGTCTGAATTATGTTTGGTGAGACGATGTTTACTTATACTCTTCGTCAAAACACACTGCGACTTTGCCGCACTTTCCGCCGGCCATTAAGGCATAGGCTTCATCAGCTTTTTCGAGCGGGAAGCGGTGGGTGACCATGACCTCAGGACGAATACCCCAGCGTGCAATCCGCTCAACCAGTTCTTCCATGAGCCAAATGCTGGTGACCCAGGACCCGTAAATTGTTTTCTGGTCGTGGATGATATCCGGGCTGGGATTAAACGCGACCCCGCCGCCTTCGCCGATAAAGACGATTTTGCCCCATTTCCGGGCAGCACGAATGGCGGTAAGCCGGCCTTGATCGCTGCCGCTGGCATCAATTGCGCGTTCAACACCACTGCCGCCACTTAGGCGCTTGATTTCATCAACACTGTCCGGTCCTGCCATGAGCAGATGCTCGGCCAATCCCAGTTTCCGGGCAAGTTCGACGCGTTCGGCAACGATATCCAGCCCAATGAGATTGCTGGCACCCATGGCCCTTGCAAGCATCAAGGTCGCCAATCCGACCGGGCCAAGTCCGACCACGAGGACGGCATGATCCCCACAGATGCCGATTTTCTGAAGACCTTCATACACGGTGCCAAATCCGCAGGCAATTGATGATTTCATTGCGATCAGAACTTGACCATGCCCTGGTACCGGTATGGGAAAGTCCTTTATAACCACTGTGCTGTTTCCAGGCAGCCAGACCCCTTTCATAGTATCAGCCATCGTTTCCCTCACATTAAAATCACTATTTAAAGACTATGTTCTGTGCTGAACCCTCACGGTGGCGTAATCTCACCATCCAAATCCCAAAGATCTTCCCAGCTCTGGTTATCTTTCCACAGAAATACTTGCCCCTTGATTAGCCGGCAGTTCTTGTCGATACTTTCAATCGCTTGCATGTCATCATCTGTCAGTGAGGCTTGCACGGTGCATCGAAGGTTGCTGAGATAATTCCTTCGATTCGTGGAAAATGGGATGGGTATCTGGCCGCGCTGAATCGCCCATTTTACGCACACCACGGCCGGGTGAACGTTCAGTCTTTCAGCTATTCTAATTATTAGGGGATCCTCGGTGTCAACCGTGTCTTCCGGGGTTGTGTCACGTTCGGGACGGTTTGGCGAACCGATGGGCGAGTAACCGATGGGGACGATACCGTTATCGACGACGAAGTCATACAGCTCCGGCTGCTGGAAGTGGGGATGAAGTTCCATTTGATTGCAGGCGGGCTTTATCTCGGCATCCCGCAGAAGCGGTTTCAGCTTTGGAATCGTCATGTTTGAAGTTCCGATGTGCTTCACCAGACCCATATCCACAATCTTTTCCATTTGACGCCATGTTTTCATGAAATTTTCATGGATGTATGGTTTCGCATCGGGATTGCGTGATGTCACATCACAGCCGGGTGGGTGGTAATTTGGAAACGGCCAGTGAACAAGGTACAGGTCCAGAAAGTCGAGTCTGAGATCCTTGAGCGACTTTTCACACGCGGGGATAACATCATGCTTCCCATGATTATCGTTCCATAACTTGGATGTAATCCAAAGATCCTCACGCCGGATACCGCTTCGGATCAGGTCCTGCAAAGATTCACCGATCAAATGTTCATTGGCATAGACCGATGCGCAATCAAAATGTCGATAGCCTACCGCTGCCGCACTTTTTACGGTCTCGGCCACAACCTCGCCGGATATCTTATCGGAACCAAACGTGCCGAGTCCGATGCAAGGTATCCTGGCACCGCTGTCCAGTAGTTTCTTCGGAACAAGATCCGGGTCTACCCCGTCGCTGTCAATCGTAACCATGTTTTCACGCATCGCTTTCATACTAGGCGGGTGTTACGCCTTTTATGAGGATGATATTGCCATATTTGGCCGTTTCGCCGGTCATGACCACCGCGAAGGCCTGTTTGGCCCTCTCGTAGAAGGTAAACCGTTCAATGCGCGCCATCGGCGGTGCCGCCGGTTGGCGTTTGTGAATTGCCCTCATGTAGTCTTCTTCAACGGTTGGATCCAGACTGTCTCCTTCCACAGGGGCCATCATGATGAGTGGATTCTCCACATAGTCGTCCAGGGCGAACAGCGGTAGAATCCCGTCCAGCAAATCCGTAATTTTTAAGCCGTCCGCGCGAAGGACTCTTTGGCCATAGGTCTCACCGGGAAAGTGCGCATCCGCCAAAACAATTTCGTCACCGTGTCCCATTCTGTGCAGAATTGCCAGCAGTTCCGGGCTGATAAGCGGTGATATCCCAATAAGCATGCAAACCTCCTCTCGCTTGAAGGAAACTGTTAAACCCGGCTTCGCCGGGTTCCGACCTTGATTTTTCCCCAAAAGGGGATCTGCAGAAGATTGACTTAAACCTGAGGAGTACTGGAGCAATGGAGTGTTGGAGTAATGGAAAAACTGATTGCTGAACCTCGACGGGATTAATAATCATTTCATCATTTGTCCACAAATCAGCTTTAGACCGCTTGAGTACATCGGCGCAATGATCAATTTTTTATTTCGTCCAAAGCGCTCTTCAGACAAGCGGGTCTGTATGAAGCTCAATACTCCATTACTCCAATACTCCCTTTGGTGATTTGCTTAGGCATAGCCATTCGACCTTAACTGCATCCAAAGGCTAAGTCCTTCGATTCATAAATACGATAACCTATTTATTTACTCAGGACTTAGTGCTGAGTGAGCATTATTGATGATTCTTACTCTGAAAATACGTCATAGTAATTGCGAATCGAAGCACTAAGGATCTCCAAAGCTTAAACAAGCGTATTGCCGACCTTCCCGGCGACTCGGGTGGGAATGCCGAGATGCAGGCAGGTCGCCACCAGTTCCTGTAAAATGTCACCGTATCCAATCGTAATATGGTTCGACATGTGGGTCGCCATGCATTGATCGCGGCCGTAGCCGGGGATATAGGCATTCGCAATGGGCCATTCTGCGGTTGTCTTTTCCAAACGGTCCTGGGTTTCGGCTTGCGGCAGTTCAATTACCTCTCCGATGCCGCAATCCATCCCGATTTCGCCGAATTGCTCATAGAATCTGGCCCAGGTGATGACGCCCGGTTTGCATACCCCTGAACAGGTGCCTCCTCCCAGCGGGAAATACATGCGCGGCTGGCGGTAGACTCTGGCATTGGCCCATCCGCCGAAGTGGGCCGGCGGAGCGCCTCCGGATATTTCGAACACCCAGACAAATTTGCCGTCATAATCACGTCCCCAGCGGATATCGTGCAGGGTGGTCTCCGGCGGCAGGCCCTTGCGTGTGTAAATATCGTGCATCAATACCTGGGCGATACCCGATCCCATATCCCCTTCGTTGAAGTGCACGATCGGTTTGCCGGCATTGATTACTTCCCCGGTGTCAGGATCCACAACATCCGGCCGTTCGCCGTTGTTTAACATTCCTTCCGCCAGATCTGATGACGGCACGCAGCGTACCAGGCCCAGCTGATAGGGTATGCCGATGGCACTCAGGCCGAAGCGTTGGTAAATCCGCGCCGCCGCCGAATACATTTTCATTTGCGACAGTACCTGCGAATGCACCAGCTCTTCGTATTGATCGGTGCCCCAGTTGAACCACACCCCTTTTTCCACCAGCCAATTCAAATGCCCCTGGGCTTCCTCATCCGCAACCAGTTCCATCTCGGCCAACAGGTCCGACTGATTCAACAGCTCGAGCGGCATACCGATCGCACCCAGTTTAGCCGGATTAATGAGCGCATTGAGCATCCCCATGCAGCCCGGATCCAGTTGACCCATGATGCGCTTTTTCCGCATGATATCCGCGGCAAGCTGCCGGCCGAATTCATTGGCCTCGGGCGAAAGCGTGAGCGCGTTTGCGTCAGCCAGATGAGAAGTGTCGTGGCGGATCTCTCCGTTTTCACACCAGCTCTTGAGCTGTTGCATAAATTGTGCGTCATCGGCAAAATTTTCACTCCACAGACGTGAATGCCTTACACACAAGCGATCCAGAGTACCCGTGTGGTTCAGCAAGGCCACAAGCCCCGGCCAGGTGCCGTCAAAATTGGCCAGCAGCAGAATCGGTCCCTTGTGGGTTTGCAGCGGGCCGCACACATGGTGCGAATAAGCCCAGATGCTCAAAACGATCACCACCGGTGCGTCGGGATCGATTTGCGAAAACACCTGCGTGCCCTCGTGTTGTTTGGTAATAAATCCGTGTCCCCGCTGGGAATCAAACTGCGGCAACACTTGCACATCATACTCCAGTTGGCTGAAGGCCGCCTCAACTGCCTTTAACGTTTCCTTTTGCTTCGGCCAGCACTCCCGACAGGCCGCATCCCGAAAATCCCCGTTAGAAATAAGAAAGAATTTTTTACTCATGCTATGGTCTCCACCTTTTTATCAGTATTAAACAATTGGCGAAAGCAATTTCACTGCCTGCCACACAGATGTCAATCGCCGCACGAAATTCATCGAATACGCTCACCCGTGGAAGCTTCAAACAGAAATATCTTGGATTCATCCAACTTGATTTGAACTGGTTGATCAATCGCTCCATCATAGTCCTTGTCTTCCCGAACGGTTAAATCGGTCTCGCCCAGTTTGGCGGTTACGATGGTTTGGTCTCCGGTCAGCTCGACGGAATAGATAACCGCTTTGATCTGACTATTGCCGTTTTTTACAATTTGCATATCCTCGGGTCGTATGCCCAAAATGATGTTTTCGCGCGAACCCTTTCCAACCCCTTTAATGCAGCACCCGGGCATGACAAAATCACCATCCTTGAGTTCACCGCTGAGAAAATTCATGGTGGGTGAACCGATAAAACCGGCCACAAAAAGGTTACCGGGATCATTGTAAACGTTTTTGGGTGTGTCGATTTGCTGCAGCACACCCTGCCGCATAATGGCCACTCGCTGGGCGAGGGTCATGGCTTCGATTTGATCATGGGTCACATAGATGGTGGTTATCCCGAGATCATGCTGTAGATGTTTCAATTCAGCGCGCATTTTTCCGCGCAGTTTGGCATCGAGGTTGGAAAGCGGCTCATCCATGAGAAACACTTTGGGACGCCTTACAATGGCCCGTGCCAGGGCCACCCGCTGGCGCTGACCGCCCGACAGCTGTTTCGGGTAGCGGTTCAGAAGTTCTTCGAGCCGCACCAGTTGGGCTGTGTTGACAATCGCCTCCTGTCGCTGGGCTTTGTCGACGCCGCGTAGCTTCAGGGGGTAGCCGATGTTATCGGCCACCGTCATGTGGGGATAGAGGGCATAACTCTGGAATACCATGGCGACATCACGGTATTTCGGTAAGACATCATTGACGCGACGCTCGCCGATGTAGATGTCACCCGCGTCAATCGACTCAAGCCCGGCAATCATGCGCAGCGCCGTTGTTTTCCCGCAGCCCGATGGCCCCAACAGGACGAGGAACTCGCCTTCGTTGATATCAAAATCGACCTGATTGACGGCAACCACATCCCCGAAATGTTTGCTAATGTTTTTTAGTCGAACTTGCATAGGCCTACTCAAAAGTGACTAAAGTTGAAAGTTTTAAGTGAACTAAAGTAGTTAATGGAAATGCCCAATCCGGCTTCCCCAGTTGTAACTGTATTTCTACCCTTTAACGGCCCCAATCAGTAATCCACGTGTAATAAACCGCTGCAGGACAACTGTTATAGCCACGACCGGTGTAATCATAATGATGATCACCACCGACATATACCACCACTGCGGGCCGCGGGTGGCGTTCATGGCGGCAATTAGAAGCGGTAGCGTTTGCGCATTGGCCGTGGAAAGAAACAGGGCAATCAAATATTCGTTCCAACACAGGATCAATACCAGGAGAAACGTGGCGGCCAGTCCCGGTTTCGACAGCGGCAGTATAATCGTAAAGAAAACGCGATAGCGTGAGGCCCCGTCCAGCGCAGCACTTTCTTCGAGATCCATCGGCACGCTTTCAAAGAAATCACGCATCAGCCATACCACGATCGGTAAATTCACGGCGGTATAGGTGATGATCAGGGCTGCATGCGTGTCCAGCAGGCCCACGTTTTGAAATAGCACATATATGGGAATCACGACCGCCACCGGCGGCAGAATCCGCTGGGAAATCATAAAAAAAGCGATATCATTGTTGTGCAGCGTTTTTTTGAACCTCCGCCCCACAGTGGTCAGCATGACAACGAACAGCGCCAATCCCGACGCAAGTGCGATCTGCCATGCCAATCCAAGCCATACGACGGAAATGATCACGAGAATCAGGGTCCCGATAAACATCAGCACCGAACCCAGCTTCGGGCTGTAGGTGATCCGGGTGAGGGCGTATCCGGCCATGCTGCCGATCACAACGGATATAATCGAACTGGAGATTGAGATCAGCAATGTATTTAAATAGGGCCGCAGCGTATCGTTACCCAGAACGACAAAGATATAATGCCAGGCATGCATCGACGGTTTAAAATCGATCCCCGGCAGATACATCGGTCCGTCGTGCACCTGGATGGGTAGTTTGAAAGATGTCACGATGAGCCAGTACAGCGGAAACAGACACACGAAAGTCCAGAAGCCGAGAATGATGTAAGTCACCGCCTTTGGAACCGGCGCAACCGCGTCAATGGATTTGGGTTCAAATAAAATTTGATAAATCGATCGCTTTTCACTCATGCGTCTTTCATCCTGTGACTGGCAAAGTTCACGAAGGACAGTGCGAAAAACACGGAGATGAACAGCAGCATGTAGGCCACGGCGGCCGAACCGCCTAAATCCAGGGTGCGACAGGCCATAAACGAATGCAGCGTCAGCGACTCCGAGGCAATTCCAGGCCCTCCGTTGGTCAGAACGTTGGGCAAGTCGACAATTTTAAAGGCTTCAATCAGCCGGATCAGGGTCAGCGTTACACAAACCGGGACAATTGCCGGCCAGGTGATATCGCGAAAAATCTGCCAACGTGATGCGCCGTCGACGATGGCGGCTTCCACCTGGTCCCGGGGTTGATTCTCCAGGGCCGCCAGCAACACGATAAACATAAACGGCGTCCACTGCCAGGTATCTCCCAGCATAATCACCCAGCGCGCAGCCCAGGGAATCGTGACCCATGGGATCGCGCCCCAGCCGAAGAATTCCCAGATCGGTGTAAACGGGCCGATCGTCGTATCGACCAGCATGCGGAAGGTGTAGGCAATGCCGACCGGCGTTACCATCAATGGGAAAAAGAAGACCAACCTGAAAAAATTGCGTCCGGGAATCCGCTGCGCACACAAAAGTGCCAGGCCCAGACCGATGAGGAACTGGATCAGGACGCCGAAAACAACGTAGAACAGGGTGACCACCAGCGTTCCGGGATAGCCTTTTTGATTGATGGTCAGCAGCACCAGCCAGGTGAGCGCGAATATACCGATGGTTAAGATCAGACGCCCCAATATCCCCAGCACCGATAACCGGCCGCTTCGAAGATACCGCACCAGCCACCATATCAATAACACCGCCGCAGCGGCCAGAATCGCCGTCTCCAAAGCAGTCAGCTTGCCGAATACGCCTAGAAAATGAAATTGCTGACTGCCTACAAGCAGCTTTTTATAATTCAACAGCCCGATGAATTTCAGGCTGAAGCCGCCTTTGACGAACTTGAAGCGGGAAAGGGACAGATAGAGGGAGATAATCAGCGGGAATATTGCCAACATCAAAATGACCATGATGGAAGGCAAAATGAATACCCCCGGCGCCCTCATGTCCGCCCATTCGGAAAATGCGGCAAGGCGTTTTTTCATGCACCTCTCCTGAATCGGGTCCGGTCAAACAGCCGGACCCGTTCGGACAACTATCTTCCCAGTGTGGCGCGATAGGCTTTTAATTGTTCTTTGCGCCCCAACTCTTCGGTGATTTCTTCCCACCCGTTTTCGATCTGTTTCATGGCCTGGGCTTTGGTGATTTCTCCGGCGAGCATCCGGGCGATGGCGGTGTCGAGCACGATCTGCTGGTAACGCTGATTTTGTGGAATGCGCAGGTCCAGCACCATGTTGGGGCTGTTGAGGCTGGCCTTGATGGCACCCAGATAGTCTTCGGCCGCCTGGCGGCTCATGCCCGCTTTGATCCACAGATCCATATTCTCAAACTGAGAGACACGATACGGGTTGAAACCGGTAATACCGATAGTTACGTCGACATTGGCCTGGGCCGGTTGGCTCATGTAAGAAAAGAAATCATAGGCAGCATCTTTCACTTTTGCCTTGGCTGCAGCATTGATGCCGCCGGACCAGCCGCCATAGGCGGCAAAGGGAGCGTGGTTGATGCCGTTAACTGCATAGGGACAGCGGTTTGAATCACACGGCACGAATTCGCCGGTGGCCCGATCCAGCACCTTTCTGGAGCCCGGCAGGATCACGGCGCCGACCTTGTCCTGGACTTTGGATGTATTGGGATCAATCGCCAAAGTGCCGATATCGCCCCAGTCCACAGTCTGGGCACAGCGGCCGCTGGTGAACAGCCCGCGGGTATCGCCCACATCCAAATTGATCTCATCCGGCGGTCCGTATTTGGTCGTCTCGATGTATACGTCCAACGCGGCGCTAAAAGCGTCATTGTTTACCAGCGGCTTCATGGTATCGAGATCAAAAAAGGCGCCTTCGGACGTTCCCTTGGCCTGAATAAAACCGGCGGACACCGACGTAATCATCCAGAATGCCTGGGCATTACGCTTCTTGGAGATACAGGACCCATAATCCGGTTTGCCGTCGCCGTTCAAGTCTTGACCGTGAAATTTCTTGGCGATGGCGATATATTCATCCCATGTTGCCGGGGGGCTCATCCCGGCTTTTCGCAAAAGGTCCGATCGGTAATAGGCCATCTGAAAATCCCCATCGAGGGTGATGGTGTAAGTTTTTCCGCCGAACTTCATACTGAAATTGCGGAAAAATTCGCCGATATCTTCCAATTGCAGGGCCTTGTCCCCGGCGATACGCGGACTAAGATCTTCTAAGTACCCAGGCCCGACATAATCCGCCATCCACTGCGGTGCAAATACCGCCGCATCGATGCTGTTGGTACCCGTGGCCCAGTCGGTCAACAGCTTGGTATAGAGATCTGAAAAGGGTACCGTGATGACGTTGACGGTGGCGCCGGTCAATTTTTTGAAATCCGGGGCGCGTCTTTGTAAGGGCTCTGCAATTTGGGGTCCGGTGAAGGTCATCACGTTGATCGTCACCCCGTCATACTTGCCTGCCAGCGCCTGTCCTGCAATCAATGGTAAGGACCAAGACAACAGACCGGCGATCATGATTGTTAAAACTGCCTTTCCATAAAAATTCTTTAACCGTTTCATCGCGCCCTCCTGTTTGGTTAGGATTAATGAATAGCTTCCCAAGGAACGCACTACCCGCGCCTGGAAGCATGCATCGTCTTTGCGAAACGCGTGACAGCTATAACTGTCAAAAAAAAGATTACAGAGAAAAAAGAGAGGTTGTTCCAATCATCACATGAGGGTTTCTTCTCAGCCAGCGCTATTTAATCAAACGTAGAAACCCTGGTCCTCTAGGCCAGGTCAGAGGCAACCGGCTATGCCGTAGACAAATGTCTTGGAGTGATGGAATACTGGAAGGTTGGAATCGTGGGTTCATAAGGATGAGATCTTTTTTTGATCTATTTTCCAAATAAGAGGTCAATCCGCCTGCGGCGGACCGTTTTTATACCCAATATTCCATTATTCCACCATTCCATTGGACGTCTAAAGGTAAACGCCACCCCTCTGGGGTGAAATCAAAGCCGGGTTCTCTGGGCCCGGATTCTTTACTTGATTTCGTTCTCGGTTTTAGGACTACAGTCATCACGTCATATATGAAACATATCTTTGCAGATGACTGAATAATTCGCGTTGTGCGGCATTCACCGCTTCGGATGATAGGAGAAGTTCCACTTTTCGGACGGCAGCACTCAAAACTTTTCGAATACACGCCGCATCAGCAACCGGGTAAATGATCCGGTGGCCAATCTATGAAGACATAGCCCTGTTTGCAAAACAATGTCAAGA
>Ga0126332_10000755_pt1 | contig 11090 bp, 2 predicted proteins | sample InaspJWI42metaG_FD_94482 | JGI IMG/M metagenome (GOLD analysis project Ga0126332, IMG submission 94482) | Marine gutless worms symbiont microbial communities from Oahu, Hawaii - Inanidrilus sp. 2 OAHU.JWI-42 metaG | ecosystem: Host-associated > Annelida > Digestive system > Unclassified | place...
GACGCGAGGTTCGAGGCGCCGGAGGCGCCAATGGGGTGGAGTGTGGGGAGGGGGTGTCCCCTCCCCACTGAAGAAGGGGTCTGGGGAGGGGGCTGTGCCCCCTCCCCAGAAATTTAAAAAAAATTTTTGGTTCAATGAATTCAAAAAATTTTTGTGTTCAGGCCAAAGGGGGGGGCATCGCCCAGTGCCCCCCCTAAATACGCCACTGAGTACAACGACACGTGTTTCGGCGAACATGACGGGCTGACATGCTTTCAGGGCAAATGAATTTTATAGCACATAATTATATAAGCAGATTTGAAAATAGAACTGAAAAACAGAGCGATGACATTAACGTTTTTGCGTGCGAACAGATGGTCGTGTTCGCAACTTCATCACTGTACCGCTACTGATGCTCTTCTACAAATTTGCGATTAGTACCGGTACGTAATGACGTCACGCGTGCATTTCAATGAACTTGAAAAAGTGAATGACTTCAGCGTCATCTACATCCACAGTTGCAGTGTTCTACCAACGCTGCAAATTTGGTAAAGATCGATATGGTAGATTTTTAGACAATTTGGTTGACAGAAAGCGTTAAAAAAGAAACCATAGCAGAACATAAGCCCACCTTCCGCTGCGCTGCGGGTGAGCTAACAAGATACCGATCTGTCAGTTGTCTGTCTGACTCAACACTTTATGACCGTCGCTACGACACAACCATTAGGGCATTTCTCTCAAAACGTTGCTGATTGATGTTGGTTTAGTGCCAAGTTCTACTACACGGACCACACCCGACCAGACACAGTCCGCGGACTTGTCGGAGACCCGAGTCTCCGCACCGGGTCTCCGACAAAGTCTGGTCAGGCCCGTCCAGTGGAATTTGGACTTTACTGAACCATATCGTCGCAGCGAACGTCGTTTACGACATAGATGTAAAAAACGTTCAAATAAAAAAACGTTAAAAACGTAAAAAAGTGCCAAAAATAAAAACGTTTGTAAACGTGATAAAAAACGTTACCTCTTATTAGTATATTCAACTCCACTCCTGATGCCCAAGAAATGGCCTTCAAGGCCGTCACACAATGCGTCAAACATAGTAAATAAGCAAAAGTTTATAGGGAGGCATTTCAGGTCATTCGACATGCAGCAGAAAAATCATAGGCCTATTTCGTTGCTGTTATTTTGAAAGTGCTTCTTGTTAATCTGCTTGCCGCTGTGAGCTTTGCCAATGTTTTTTTTAAAGAAAAAACGTTTGGAAAATAAAAAAAAACGTTAAAAACGTAAAAACCTGACCAAAATAAAAAAAAACGTAAAAACGTTTTTTACATCTATGGTTTACGACGTTTTCCGCGTTCAATGTGCTCCAGATTTCAGATAGTATTAAATCAAAACAAACAAGCAGCTGTCGTCGAGACGTCACGCGACGCTCTGTCCCACGTATTCACCGGCAATATTGCGCGCAGGAAAGCGCCAGTATTTAAAATTGCCAGGTACTCGACAGGGCGATTTTAAGGTATTAACAGCGGGGCGAAACGTTGCACCCATAGAGGTAAAATTTGGCGTATAGCAAACAAGTATACTTGTTGTCCACTCCTGCAAGGCAAATTTTACTGCCATCGGCGCTGAGATGGGATCGTGGGGCCAAAAACTGACAATTTTTGTGGACGTTTTAAAAACCAAATTTCGCAATATACATGCCCTACAAGGGCGTATCCTTTGCACGATTTTTACAAAAACTTTTAGGACTTAAGGAGAGCTATACAATTGGCCAATGTTTTCAAAAGATATGGAAGATTTCCTCACGGTTTTCCGGAGTTATGAGGATTACAGTGGAGGACGTTTGGTTACTTTTAGATATTCAGCGCACCCTAAAGGCTAAACTAATGCGTTTGATCTGAAAAAACTTCCGGATGTGCAAGAACATGCTTGAGGTTCTTTACGATCTGTCGAGTTTGATGGGGCTTTTGTGTTTGTCTGCCATCCGTCATGCTCTTAGCCTCTCAATTATTTTGTGATACTTCGCCCAGGCGTTAGAACTTAGAAGAATTTGATATTTTTGGATAGAGGAAAGTTCGTAGTTGTGTACCATTCAACTTTGTCTCTGTACGCCCCTAGATGGTGCCACAGGATGTCGAAATTGACTATGATAGCTAACTTTCGTTCTTTGAATTTGCTGATAAAATCTTGACATCCGCTTAATGCGGTGGCTTTTACAACAAAAGAAGCTGAAACCAGTTTTTTAATGAAGATAAAGTAATTACCGTTGTTTTAGGTAAACGAAAAAACGCTGGCACAGTAAAGTTCCTTTGGGGGGGAATATGTCTATATCGTGCCAAATTTCGCGGTGATCGGTTGTACAGTTGCAGAAATATGTTTAGTTTATTTCGCATAAAATGCAGCAAGACAAGCACGACAGATAAAAAAAGAAAAACAAATCAAATACAACAATTCGTCTCCCATTTTCGATTTGTTTACGCACGTTTTGAACTACCCACGAACAGGAGTGTTTCGTGGTCTTAATCACTGTACAAAATTTGGTTGTAATCGAAGTAGTAGTTACGATAATATGCATGTTCTGATATTTTACAATTTTGGCTTGAAAATAGATATTTCATGTCCCAAAACAGCACTTATTAGGAGAAAGGCCCTCTACTTGGGAGCAATATGAACGCGACCCCAACAGTCACTTCTTTTGCACGGAAGCACATCATATGACGTATTGGTCGTCAAAGTCCGTCCACGGTCCACCGGTGGGACATTGCGCGATTCCAAGCATAAGGTAAGAAATTTAAAATGTCGGCAAATAAACCAAAACATGTGATAACTGATAAGTCTTATGTTTAACTAGACCACCCACGTTGTCGCAACGTCACGTGGATTTGCAAATATCGTTACATCGATGAAATATTTACTGAATTTTATATAATTTGTAAACTGCTTTTCGGATGCACTATTTTTTATATCGTATACATTGTCTTGGACTATAATTATTGTACATATTGTGTATAGTGTATTTTGCGACTTGTAAGTGGCCTATGACCCTTTGTTGCCTAATAAATTGATTGATTGATGGTCCAATTATCGAAATCTACTCAGGAGTTTCGGAGCCACGGGCGTCGATATTTGGCAATTTCGAGCCATTTCCGATACACCGGCTGTTGTCGCTTACAACAGCTTGTAGGCCTACTACTGTGCAGGCCGTGATATTTGCCAAGTATTGTAACGCCGTAAACATCGGTAGTGTAGAATGTAGGCCTAGATAAATCCTACCGACCCTAAAAATCTAGGTGGTGGAAGGCTGGGAGAGCCATCATACCTTGCACTGGACAGCCAATAGTATTATTTGCGACTTACAAAAGCTCTGTAGACCTTCTAACTTTTAAGTCTGTCATGACCGCTTCTCATTTCATGCGTTCGATGTCATATGCCGTCTACTGTATTGTATACTGTTTCCTCGTCAACACTACTATTTATACCACCAACCTCCATCAGCAAATATCTTGATTGACAGATAAGTGTCAAAGCCGCTGCAGAAAGCAGTATATCACAGAAAGCAGTATATCATTTCGCGAGCTTAAAAATTCTGACAACACGTGTGTATGTGGACCAGTGCGCTTTCAGACGTGTGGACCTCAACTTGATACAAAATGTCATAGTTTTCTAAAAATTGTCTCCTGTAAATTTACTTGACTTTAATAAACAAATGATCTGTTGATTACTTTGTCCACAGAAGGGTTGCGGAGTACAGCGATGAATGTGTGCGTCGTTAGTCTGTGTCTGTCCGCGAGGATATCTTAGAAACTAGATGTCGAACAGCATGCACCAAATTTTCGAAGCGTTTTGCCTGTTACCGTGGATCGATCGGTCTTCTGTCGTAGATGCGATATGTTATCTACTTTTTCCATGTATGACAAAATACCTCAGTACCGGGGTGTGTTCAGGGTCACACGGTCTTTTAACATATTTAGGCAAATAAGTGCAAATATCTCAGGTCCATAATAAAGATACAGTTACATCATAAAAGTTATAAGAAATCATTAATGAAAAGCACTACTCTGATTAACGACCGCGCCATGTTCGCCCTCCGTCTGGTTCTACTTTAACTTTTGAACTGCCTGCCTTTGAGCTTGAAACTTTGCATGTGTATCGGTCATTAACATAAGCTCGTCTGGAAAATCAAGTTCGCGGGTCAAAGTTAAAAGGGCCACAACTTTTGCGGGGCGTCAAAAGGCGTTTTCCAACCCAGTGCGCAGTATGTGATGTCAACAGCTGCGACCGAGCGCGGATAGGCGTGCGTCGTGGCCAGGCAACCTGCGGGTGCTGGTATACTGGGAAGCAGCGCGCGATTAACGGGATAGGCGTGGCCAATGGAGGCTAACGCGGTCGGTTCGACGTCGGTCCTCCACTGAAGGCAGTTTTTTTCTACTTTTAAACCAACTTAATAAGCTTTTACGTACGTATACAAAAAGGTGACGAAGCACACAATTCAACGGAGAACAATCAAAAACGTCCGATTTTGCATTATTCAGTGCAGTATTGGCGTACAATTTGCGAATTTTCGTAAGTATTTAGTGTCCTTATTCTAAAACTGATACGTATATATAGGCCCTAGCGAAAAAATAACGACACTTTCAAAACAGGAGTGTTATAAAGAGACTCGGGAATATTTTTCGCAACGGACAGACTGACTATTGTGTAGGCAATGAATGGCAGCCAACGAGTCGTCGAGGTGGTATTGCAAAAGTGGGTGAGCGACTAATGTACAGTATGACGACACCCGCCTCACGTCCATCACGTGGTTCATCAGACAACTTGTCGCTTTTGGGCTGAGCTTGACGAATAAATATTACCATGCCATAACAACTTGGCTGGAGTAGGCAGACCGTAACGAACATGATATATGTATTACAGCAGTAGGCCTATAACTATTATGTCATATAAGTAGACGCCTATCCTTAAAACAGTTAACTCGTAGGCCTATTTTTATTTGTACAACCTGACACTTCTGCGTCAAGAATTATTATAAACAACAAAACACTTATCTATCGCAAACAGATCAGACATTGACTCAGTATTTTTGAATTAGGCCTAGAATGTACACTCTGCGCCTCCTCTACAAAAATTGGTTGTACAATTGAACCAATAAAACAAACAACCATGCATGAACTATTCTAATATGTATGTGTTTGTCTTATTTACTTAGAAAGACTTTAAATTTGGGATTTTTAATAAAAGAAATAGAGGTTTGTCTGCATGTTGAAGTGGATTATTCTGTGGCCAAACGCCGGCATACTGCTTTGTCATGTAAAGTCTATAATGAGGCCTAACAATCATTTTTTTGTTATTTTCTTGCTAGCATGGAAGAATAGACCTAAGCTCATATACAGATTAAGACATTAGACAAACTGAAGTATTGCAAATTGAAATCAAACGTAAACAATAATCAACAGTTTACTGTCACAGTTTTGCAAATTAGAATTACATGTATCACAACAAATTAAGGGGAGGTCCATAATTGAAAGAAGTCAAGTTGAGAGTTCAGGCTCCAGAAGTTTGACTGTGTTGCACGCATGATGTACCAGTACAATGTCCTGTTAAAAGACGAAATTGTCATCAGCAACGTGACTTAAATATCCCATTTATAGTGTCCATTGACTTTCCACGTTACGATATTATGTCTGACACACTTTGAAATTCTAATGCTGACCGCAAGTCAAGTTGTTGCATGTAACTACTGTGGACATAGACATTGAAAAGCCGGTATTGCCGCCATGCGGCATAGAGATAAATGGCGACGTTTGGAAGCTAGGAGAGACGCATCACAATAATAAAATAGGTCGACATGGTTGGTTACTGAATGCCTTGAAAATACCCGAGAAGGGAGCACTTTTGCCGCCTCATTCGGGCATCCAACTGCCATAAAGTTTTCAGCTTCAGGGGCGAAGAGTCCCCCTGCTCTGCCCCTGGACTCCGCTGGTGGCTTCGCCCCAGACCCCCGTTAATCCGTTATAGGATTGCGCTCCGCGTTCGCCATTTGGCTCACACAACTTATTGATACTTCCCGCGCGTCTGGAACCAATAGTAAAAACCGGAAGCAGTTCGGCAGATAGTGTCATTCAAGGTCATTACTACAGTTCCATTCGACATAACGCATACGACTTCCTATTCGACTTCTACCTACGCGGGTGGGCTAATAATAAATTACTCAAAGAGCAGAAGCACGCAATATTAACAACTGAATGAATAAATTGAAACATTGAGAATTACTACAAGGATTACTGCAGTCACTGTATCTCAAGATAACGTCGACAAAAAATGTAACGCCAACATAACCTCAAAAACGCTAAACCTAACTGCAAATACTAACCCTAACCCTAAACATTAAACCTTACCCTAACCTTATGCCTAGCCCTAACCCTAAACCCTAGCCATGAACCCTAACCGTAACCGAAATCGTAACTAGATGGTTTCCGTTCACCTGAAGCTACTAGATCGTCTAAACAATTGAGGAACCAACTGGTGCGTTTCGTTTATACAGATACATTAAATTGAAAACGATAACATTGCTAAACATTTCTTAGATAATTTACGCAAAATATGAGATTCAGCTATTTATATTGATTTCCACAATGTGAAAGAAAATTCACAGAGGCACTTCTTGGATAATATATGATAACTGCGGTGTCTACGGCTACAATAAAAGCAGCAACTACTGTATGAAATAGTATATAAAAGTTCACATCCGATTAGTATATTGTAGTCACTTTTAATAATAATATTAAAACACTGGCGTAGCCAGGATTTTTGATTGTGGGGGTCATGTGAATTTTCAAGGACAGGGACACAAAAACAAACTCCTTTCAATTAAGCAGGGAGTCTGCCAGTGTTACAGTCGCACTCATAAACATGGTTAGGCCTACTGGCTGGCAACAACCATTCCCGTCTCCACGGTGTTATGAAATTAAAAAAAAATACAAGATCAGAGCTGAAAAATAATTTCAAATAGAAAAAGTTGGCGGGGCACTCGGATTTGGTGGGGCATGATCACAGTCCTTGCTTATTGCTTACATCACAGTTCTTCGAACGAGGAAGCAAACCGAAACAATGCTGTTACAGGCTATAGTAGAAGCTGGCATTTTGCACATAATAACGATTATTTTCACTGACCATGCGTGATCACTGATCATGGCATGACAGCTGTCAAGTTGTACGTCCCAGGACCGCCCCCATTGGCTACGCCAATGCATTAAAACAAGTATGATGAATGTAGCCTTAGCAAGCATTTTTCAAACGTGGTTGCCACTGGCATGGAAAAAGTCCTAATTTTGCTTGTTTTTCATGGCCATAAATTCCTGAAGCTGTTAATTAATTCTGAAGAAAAATCCAAAAATTTCGTGCAAGTCCTGCAACCGGTAAGGACTGAGGCTTGATTTTGACTAGTGCTGCTGATCACAAGTAGCATATGTACAGTACTGTATTGACGTAAAAATGTAATATATGTATCAGCAGTTATTTAGAAAGCCTAGAACGAAATACTGTAGTAGTATGAGTTGTGCTGTGAATGTCTATAATTAACTGAAAATCGGCTTATAATAACCTGTGGCAACTTGTAACGACACGTTAATAACGACAGCCGCGGAAGAGTTATTTCAGTCGTGTGAATGGCAACCACGTTTCAAGTTATGCGTATGATTAGTCGAATACTGTGACAAAAGAAACTGATTGCAAAACAGTAGCTATATGAAACAAAAATCAAAATAGGCCTTATGCAGTGTAAGTTAGCGAAATTACATAGGTTAAACACAAATGAAATATCTGCCGTAATATCTTTGAACTGTGCACTTTACGCTGTGCTAATAAACATCCCAACCGTGACCCAGTATAAGTGTGGAGTGCATTTTTTGAGACACAGTGTAGGCCCACTTGTTGGAATTCAAATGTGATAGCCGCATTACAAAAACTTTGATCTTTTTTGTAAGCCTCTGAGTCAGGGGAAAATAGCACTGCTTTATTTACATTTATTAATACTCCGGGTGATACCAACACACCATTATTGGATGAAAGCAGACTATACGACCACTCTTAGCTGTGCATCGGCTGTAGGCGTAGACATAATGCATAATGCTCAAGTATTCATGTATAACTTTTTCTGATTTATTGTCGTTTGGCTTTTAGTTCATGGGATCACATTATTAAAAGCATTTAACGTTTCTGCATCTAAAACCTACTGGTATTCCACACTACCGTACTAAATTCTGAATAAAACAGTGCAAAAAATGCAAAAAAAAACATTAGTTCTGTTCTACTCTAAACAACTTCCATTGCCATTTTCGTCTCCTTCAGTCGCTGCTGCTATCACTGCCGCTGTTGCTTTTCTCACTTTTCTTACTACTCTCCTCACTGCTGTCTTCGCTGTTCTCACTCCTCTCTTTGATGCTTTTATCACGGTTTCCACTTTCCGGAGTTTCCACACTCTGGTATTCCTACTCTCTGTTATAGAATTCTGGTTAAATAATATACATAACGCAAAACGAGTTAGCATTGTTCTACTCTAACCTACTTCCATCACCATTTTCGTCTCCTTCAGTCGCTGCTGCTATCACTGCCGCTGTTGCTTTTCTCACTTTTCTCACTGCTTTCCTCACTGCTGTCTTCGCTTTGCTCACTTCTCCCTCTGCTTTTCTCACTGCCACTTTCGCTCTTATCACTTCTCCCATTGCTGCTGTCACTGCTGTCTCTGCTTTCCTCACTCACATCACTGCTCTTACTTCCTTTGTTTTTGTCTTTATCGCTGTTACCCTTGCCATTGTTGCTCTTGCCATTGTTGCCCTTATCTTTGCCTTTATCATCAGAGTCGTCAGAATCAGAGCTTTTCGATTTCTTGCACCATGGTAGCTTCGAGTCCCTTTGCGCTGTAACAATACAAAGATTGTGTGAAAATTTAAATGCGTGAATATTCACAAACATAAACGTATTTATACAGAATAATTGCTCACGGTTACCTAGTTAATTGTATGACATTAGATAAAAACAGGCTAAATAACTCTATGATTAAAATAATCACACACACACACACCCGATGATTGGCCCTTTTTCCGGGACTACCCTGGTGAGCCGGAACCAGAAATGTAAAACCAATCTGGATTTTACTGAAGCAAGAGACAGTGAATGGCAGTGGCATCAGCTGGGCCATATGCAAATCTGCACCTCACTCCAGACAGATAACCACGACAGCACCCCACCACTCAGTTTTTACAGGCCGTATGCCCTTCCTGCCGCCCAACCAACAGCGTCGAAGCACTGAAGGCACTAACTGATTAAACTGATTTAATGATTAAAATAATCAAATGGTTAAATATCTGATGAAAGGCTGCATCGCCCCCGTACTTGTCACCCCCGCGGCGGAAGATTCCATTCTGAAGTTGCGCACTGGCCATGATTCGCTGTCCCCTAAGTCTGTAGACCCGTGCTGCTAAGGCGTTTGCTGCCTACGCAGTCAAATGCAGTTCAATGGCAGCACAACCCCCAAAATTGGCCCCTTCTTTTGACTGACCGAACCCAACCTAACACATAATTTATTAAGGCCACCTAAGTCCACAACTCAAACGGCATCTCGATCGGTTCAGCCGTTTTTAGGACTCACGATTATGACCAACAGATATATTGACCCACGGAGGCCGCAGCTTTGCACTCCATGCATGCGATGCGGCCTAATAATAATCGCACGTGTGCCTGTACAAAGCAAAATATATAACGAAAATAACTACAATATTAATTGATAGTTATTTATTGTTTTATAGTGTTATCAAAAATTGTGAAAATTGGCCATTATTTAACACAGCTTTTCGTTGTTCGTTAGGGTGACGATTCTCATAATTTCTCAGCGATTGGTCGCAAATTACGGAACTCCTGCCCCACGAACGCAGTCCGATAGTAATGCTTTGGCATTCTGACATGATTATGTGTGACGAACATAAAGACGGAACTGTGCTTAATGAAACCATACTTCGAACTCCGGTGAATGAAGGGGAAGTATCCCCAGTATATTACTTAACAGTGTTTTCTTTCCTGGGTACACTCACGGGAAAATTCACCCGGTATTACTTCCGATCTGTTTTACGCCGTACAAGATATACAGGAACTATGATTTTAGGCTTAATAATGCATCAAAACGAAAAAGTGTGCCGGCTTAATTGGCTTTTCTGGATCATCTGCAGACAAAGCTTACTTACAATTACAGGCATTGATTTAGGCTACTGATGTACTGATTTAATGCTGCTAACGACATTTAAATTTTATGCCTAACTGAATTCCAGGTAACTTGCACGACTCAGTGTTTTTATTCTTCTTTTTTATTTATATTATACAGTGTACTTTTATTAGTGTTATTTTTATTGCAAGTTTTATCATTTGTGCGTTAGTTTTCTCAGTTTTTATCTATGTACTTAGTGTGTGATACAAATAAATTACAAACATGAAGTTAATATACATAGGGTGAAATGACGTCACAGAATCGATGGTCATGATACATGCGCCATTTTATGGGTATAACTTGGAATAATGTATGGAGTTAATAGGAGAAGAGTGCCTTCGGTGCTTTGACGCTGTTGGTTGGGCGACAGGAAAGGCATCCGGCCTGTAAAAAAAACAGAGTGGTGGGGGTACTGGCGTGGTTATCTGTCTGGAGCGAGGTGCAGACTTGCATATGGCCCAGCTGATGCCACTGCCACTCACTGTCTCTTGCTCCAGCAAAATCCAGATTGGTTTTGCCTTTCTGGTACCGGCTTACCCAGGTTGTCCTAGAAAAGAGGCCGTTAAATGGTTGTAGTTGTAGTTGTAGTTAATAGGAGAAGATTTACCGAGTTATTCAAATAAAATTTAACCAGTTAGTTTAAGAAAATGTCCACGTGATCATTAACCTACCGACAAAGTGTATTTAAGTGCCAGCAGAGTAACTGACATTTCTAAGAGTTTTACCCACAAGACGGCGGCGAAAACCAGCTGGCATAGATATGTAACCAAATTACGCCACTGTCACCCTATGTATAGATAGATAGGAAGTAATCGGTACTCGAAAGCAAATCAAGACAACGGCAGTAATAGACCAC
>Ga0126332_10000756_pt1 | contig 11077 bp, 5 predicted proteins | sample InaspJWI42metaG_FD_94482 | JGI IMG/M metagenome (GOLD analysis project Ga0126332, IMG submission 94482) | Marine gutless worms symbiont microbial communities from Oahu, Hawaii - Inanidrilus sp. 2 OAHU.JWI-42 metaG | ecosystem: Host-associated > Annelida > Digestive system > Unclassified | place...
CTACCACAGGACGTCGTGGAGGCACCGTCAATCAACACGTTCAAGAACAGGCTGGATCGACACTGGCACGATATGGGCATTTAAAGCTGACAGCTACATAGCCCATCATCCTCAAGTAACAAGTAACAAGTAAGTAACTGATAACAACAGTGTAAGTCATCTACATCGACTATACCGTAATAAAATAGCTGTGTGGAGATGTCTTAACATTTTTAACTTTACAAATCTTCACCACTGCGAAAATAAAACAAATCTTTGATATGAAAGTAGACAAACAGAAAACTCAAACCATCGAATATCTAACCATTTCAAAATATTACTACTTATTTTACTTACTTATCGTAAGAGATAGAGGCCCGTACAGGATGGACCAAAAACACTCAGGCCAACATCTTCAAAACGTGTGCACAAATTTGTGTCATTTTTGGCAGACTCAATGTTGTTTTGTTCCGAATACATGTGAAATATGTTAACTCAGAATTTTATGAGGTCGTTATGCTGCTAACATTTATACTTGTTATTAGTAGTATCACAGCATAAATAACGAACTATCACCCCTCACTCTTTCAGGCTTAAAACCTTCCTTTTCTGCAAATCCTTCCACCCGTAGCCTTTCTTTTCTTCTTTAAGACTGACTGCATGGATTCCCCGGACTGTTTACCGATACTTCTGAATATCCGTTTTCTTTAGTTGTTTGTTAAATTAGTTCTAGGTACATCAAAAATATATCTGATTTTAATGCTAACCTTACTGGAACCGGATACAGATCAGAAAAGGAAAACTTTTAACTGTTTTATAGACAGTCACGGTGACGGAGTTAACTTAGTTAAGGTGTTTGCACCGTGGTGTTTGATACCTGCGTCCATAATTGCCTGTTGCGTTGATTTGAGTTGGTTACGCATTTTATCTACTTTTACCGTGGAGCGGTTACTATAGTACACTTTTCAGTTCCGGTTCGTCGTTTATTGAATAAACGACACACTTTCTTCTATAAAGCGTCGCAGATGACGTCAAACTGACGTCACACTTAGTGACGTCATTTGTGAGGATTTTTCTAGTTCGAAACGTCTGAAAACGGTAAATCTAATATAATATAATATTGTACAACATGTTGACGTCGCTTTCATTGATTTTCATTGCTGTGACATCACAGCGTAACATATTGTCACCGTATTGCTAATAGCACCGATTTTGCCTCGTTTTTTCTCCAGTCAACTTAAATGACCATCAAGCTTATTTCTGCAAATGTAAGCCTTTTAAATGCAGTTTTTATAGTTGTTCATATACTGCTACTGCTGATAACTAAGTTAAGTTGAGTATGCTCTTATTTTATAATGGTATTATTATGTTAAGTTCACGTTTGTGACTTTTTCTGGCTGTAGAGAACTGAGGATATTAGGAAGAATTGATGGCTGACTGGACCGGTGATTCATCAGGATTTCTTGGGAGAGATTCACATGGCATAGAATCTACTAGTTACTACAGACCAGACTTCATCTGTTCTGTTGTCGAAGTCAAACGGGAAGGCTTGCAACACATAAAAGTAGAACCTGCTGCAGAAATTGTTGATTTCCATGATCCAAATCAGTCTGATCTTTACAGCAAATCAGACTTTATTTGTCCAATTGTTGAAGTTAAACCAGAAGTATTGGAAGATGTAAAAGTGGAAGCTGTTGACGAATGTGATGTCAGAGATTTAAATAACTATGGTTTTTACTGTGGATCAGACTTTATTTGTCCAGTTGTGGAAGTTAAGCAAGATATGGAAGATATGAAAATGGAAGCTACTGATGAGAACGATGTCAGAGATCCGGGCTGTTTTGTAAAAGTACGACTTTCTGTTATTCATGCACATGTATTAACAGTAATGAAACATGCCGATACTGAAATGATGTTGTGAAAATGAGTCAGTCTAACATATTTGTAAGTGCTAGTAACTGTAGAACTAGTTGACTTTTGGCATAGATATTTGGCATGGTGGTTTTACCTTGAACCTGCTTAAGTCAGCTATGTAGGTTTTTAACTACTCTGAGGTTTCTAGGTATGGAAACAAGAAGGTACAGAGACAGTGCAGATTGCACCATTGAGGACAAATTTGTGTGTTCTCCATAATCCAGATGCACTTGTTGGTGTCAGCAGGGGCATATGGGCAGTACCGGTAATACTTTTAAATCATTCGGTTCTTAACTGGGGGTGATGGCTAACATAGGTTTTCATAAAATAATAGTAGTTTGTAGGTTTCTAGTTTTAGTGCAGACTTATCTTTATTAGTCAGTGTTTCTGTTTTACCTTTGGTTGATCTTTAGTTCTAATACAGTTCTAATACAGCAGATGAACATGGCCTGGGTTTTCTAGAAGTTTACATTAAGACCCACTATTGTGGCGTTTTCTCTGAGAATTGTGATATATCTTGTAGCCACAGTACAGTCAGGATCAAGTAATACATGCAGGCAGTAATTTTTAGCCACTTTTCACTGCCACTTTGGTGATTCTGTGCTTGAATGGAGGCTACCTGCTGTACTTAGCCATACAAGTGTATCTCATCAGTTTGCCGAATGAGCTTCTTCCAGCTACTTTTACTGTATCACGTTCATTAGGTTTTGTCACTGAGTCTTTTCACAAACTCACTCCGGCCTGTTAATTTCTATTATTAAATACATCATCTGTTCTCCACCGGTGTCTCAGTTTCGCGCTAGATAACCACTCATTTTTGCATTTATAGGCTAGCAGTACTATGGCAGTCTTGTTTTGTTGTGTATGTTTTCAGCCTGAAATATCAAGTTGTTTCGAAACTGCAACTAACGGTATTCATTTTTCGTCGGACATAAACAGTGGTCATACACGACGTGATGTTGCAGTTGACTTCACTCGGTAAAGAAATGAATTTCTGTGTTTATGTCACTGAAGTTGACACGTACTAACTCTTGTTGTTGATGTAGTGAAATGTGGTAACTTTAGTAGGTAGCCTTTTTAGCTGGCATGCTGGGTCTTTCAAGACTTACAATTTTCATGCTAAATATAAAAACTGGACTTTTTGTTTTTTTTTAAAGATTTTTGTTGGTATCACGTGAATATTTTGTTGATGCCATGATTCACTTCATCATCTGTCAGTCTCATTCCAGTCTTTATTTATGCAGTGACTGCCTGTGACTTTGGCTGTATTTTTTAGTTGTATGCAGGTGAAATATTTATTTTTCTCTGCTATTTAACAGCAGGTTACCAAGCTAAGTCTGCTTATTAACACTACCAATGTAGTATGCACAGCATGGTCTGTGAAATGGTCAGTCATCAATTCGTCCGTCTGTCTGTCCCATCGATCGACTGCAGCAGTGGCATGTGGCAGTTTAGCTGCTGAGTGCCTGGCGGGCAGCAGGAGATATTGATTGATTGCTGCATGATGCACCTACAGCAAGAGCGCCACGTAGCCACTGCTGGTGCTCTGCTGCAAATGCAGGCAGTGTCATGTTGACAACTGATGCCCAACATGCATTTGTTAATTTAACTCTCCGTATTTCAGGAAGCTGCAACACTTTTTGCACTTTTTCACTCTTCAACAGTGTGAACAGTGGTTCACACTGTTGAGGAGCAGGGCCGTCTTAACCAATGGGCACGTGCCCAGGGCCCCCGGATTTTTTTTCTTTTTGAGGGTCCCCCAAGTGGCTGTGGTGAAATAAATTTTTAAACTGATTATCTTATTGTTGTTGCAATTGCTAATTTTCTGCCTTAACCTTCGCAAAGATCAACTGTAAGGGAAACCTGGTAAATACTTTTTAGCGAGGGGCCCCGTTCAGCTGGGGGGGTGCCCAGGGCCCCAATGCAGGTAAAGACGGCACTGTTGAGGAGTACTCCAGCGTCTTCTCAAATGCAGTGGTTTCTGTCAGTAAGAGCATGCGGGCAGTGAAACTTTGCACCAACGAAATCCTCCAGTTCTTAACTGGAGATGCTGGCTAATGCAGGCTGACCTGTATAATGGCCATATAATGGATTTTATGTTGTTTTGTTAGTACAGGTAAAAATGCCTCGTATTTGAATCTCCAAACTTGGCATATTTTTACTTTTTGTGTTTAATTCTAATGTTGCTGTTGTTTTAGCATATTTTAATGATTGTCATGTTCGTTTGTTTTAACATTATTTATTAGTTGTGTTTGTGTATACCTTCAATGCATTCTTTGACGCTGTTGGTTGGGTGGCCGGAAAGGCATCCGGCCTGTAAAAACTGAGTGGCGGAGTGCTGGCATGGCTATTTGTCTGGAGATAGTTCCTGACTTGCATATGGCCCAGCTGATGCCACTGCCACTCACTGTCTCTTGCTTCAGATAATCCAGATTGGTTTTACCTTTCTGGTACCGACTCACCCAGGTAGTCCCGGACAAATGGCCATTAAACGTGTTTATGTGTTGTGTTTGTGTATAATTGCTTAAATAGGTTGTCTTTTATTTTTATCTGTGCAGCATGAAGAACGAATATGATGTCGTTGACACAGGTATTAACTCTCAGTTATTCTGTTTGTAAATTTTTACATTTATATGTAAGTGCATGCAAACTGTGGATAAAATGCTGTGATGTTGTCTTAACATGGACTTCAGTAGATTATGCATATCTTGCCGTGTCTGAGAGACTAAGACCAACGTGAAATTTCGTAATCTGTATCTGACTAGTTGCATCTCATGGATGAATGAAACAGTTGTTTTTGATACAAGAATGGGATGCAACATGCAGTCACTTGGGATTATGGGATGGCATTGGAGAGTCAGCAAAATCGGAGCAGAAGTATGTTTCTAAGTAAACAGTGTTCTGGAAAATGGATGTATATTGTAGTAGTAGTTGTAGGAGTTCAAAAGACTTTTACACTCAGAAACAAATGTACAATTTTGTTGTAGTACCTATAACAAGCTTCTCCGTTGATTGCTCGCAGTGCTTTCATGGGGCATTAAGCAGAATCTAATAGGGAACAAGCAGCTAAAGGTCACAGTGAGGTCATGGAAATGTTGGACCGTTGAATTTTTTAACATTGCAATGTCGAGCAGTTCAGTCTTTCAGCAATCCAATTAGATCACAGTATAGCGTGGTTATATGACGTCTGCGAGGTAGGATTGGCTTGCTCATTATTGCCGCTGCCTGCATAGAATGCAGAGGAAGGTCTATGAAACGATACTGTGCTGTCCATTTGTTCGTCTGTCCTTCCATCTGTCTGTCCCGGCATCGGCACACAGCAGCAAACCCACTGCAGCAGGTTTGCTGCTGTGGGCCCGGCGGGAGGGAGATATCGATCGATTGCTGCAGCATGCAGCAGGTGATTGTGGGCAGTGCCACATTTTCAGCATGCGTAGGTAGCTGAACACACACTTATTGACATAATTATAACAGTATGACACTGGTGACTGTGCATTTATGAGTTCACTGAGAACAGTAGCCAGGAGTCGTAAACGATTCCAAAAATCAAGGTCACAGAATCTGAAAGATGCGTAACAAATTAAAAGACAAGTAAATTTTAGTAAAAGTTACAAATAATAAGGTACAAATTAGCACTTTGATGTTATTTTTTATCAAAAAATGCAACTTCGTGGAATGACGTTTACTACATGTTGCTGCATATCAGACATCTGTTGGATTATTTTTGAATTTTTTTTTAAATTTATACCCCAGGTAGTATAGATCCCCGGGGTAAAAAACTAGAAGCTAAAAACAAATATCCCTGGTGGCTAGAGGTCCAGGTCTTCCTCAGAGAAGCAGAAGGAGTCCATAATCAGAGCAGAGTTGAAGCGCTGTATGAGCGTATTGTATTGTATGAGTATTGTATTAAGAGGCGCTGAAATTAGTTGAACTAATGATAATTATATATTCTGCATGCAGTGTTTGTTACTGTTTACGTGATCTTTGTTGCTGATATGTATTTCATTAAGAGGGGGATGTGCCTTCGGTGCTTTGACGCTGTTGGTTGGGCAGCAGGAAGGGCATCCGGCCTGTAAAAACTGAGTGGTGAGGTGCTGGCGTGGTTATCTGTCTGGAGCGATGTGCAGATTTGCATGTGGCCCAGCGGATGCCACTGCCAGTCACTGTCTCTTGCTTCAGTAAAATCCAGATTGGTTTTACCTTTCTGGTACCGGCTCACCTGGGTAGTCCCGGACTATGGGCCGTTAAACAGGTGTGTGTGTTTGTAAGACAGAGAGGGGGTGTGAACTTATTATTCAGCGAGAATGTGCAACAAAATTTTTATAGTTGTTTATCGACAAAGCAGATTTTAAAATGAATTTATGGTTGTTCGTGCGCATTCAAATCTTGATGTCCAGTCGCTTGTTTTGAAAAATCAATCCTTGCCATTGCTACCTTAGGGCATTGTTTAAATATGGCACTTACATCGTCTGCATGAAGTTGAGAAGTTTGAGAACATGTTTCGTTGTACAGGTGAAGCAGATGAAGTTCCCACACGCAGCTTGTCTGACAACAGTAGAAGACTACAACAGACTTGTGTTGGCTCCATACAGGTTGTGAACTCAAGTGATCATCTAACAACTGACGCCAGTAATCAACAGCATGCTGCTGAGGATTGCAAACAGTCTTGGACAGCTAAGACAGATTATGCTGCTGTGGCAAATGATGGCAACAGTCAGCGGCCGTTAACCCGTGAAGTTGTTAGAAAAGACATCCAGAAATCCTCAAATTTACAAACGCGCACGCACAGTTACACCGATAAGCGGATTTTCGAGTGCGAACTTTGTAACAAGAGATTTCAAAAGAAGAGCGACCTAGAGAGGCACAACTTCATTCACAACGGTCAGCGACCTTTTTCCTGTGAGGTGTGTAACAGTAGTTTTAAGCGGGCTGATCATTTGAAGCAGCACGAGCGGATACACGAAGGCGGCCGACCATTCAGCTGTAGCGTCTGTAAGGTTGGCTTTGCACGAGCGCATGATTTGAAGCAGCACATCCGCGCTCACACGGACGAACGTGAGCGACGTTTTCTCTGTAATGTCTGCAAAAGGAGCTTTGCCAAGTCGAGTACGTTGAAGCGACATATGTGCACACACACGGGCGAGCGGCCTTACTGCTGCATGATCTGTAATAGCAACTTTGCACAGGCAGGTCATCTGAAGCAGCACTTGCGTACGCACACACGCGAACGGCCTTTTTCCTGCGAAGTCTGTAAAAGTACCTTCCTGCGTGCATGGCGTTTGAAGCAGCACATGATTATTCACGTCCGTGAACGGCCGTTTTGTTGTAAGGTTTGTAAAAGTGATTTTACGCACGCGGTTGACTTGAAGAAACATATGCGCGTACACTATCATGAACGGCCTTTTTGCTGCATGCTTTGTGAACGAAGATTTGTGCATGCAAGGAGTTTGAAGGCACACTTGCGTATGCACACTGGAGAATAGCAGTTGTGTCAGTAATTCACTGGCCTATTGCTTCATCGCTGCCTTTTGCCTGTGCTGTTTTGAAGTAATGAGTTTTACACAACAGCTTTGTGATAACTTTTCTGAATGTTATTTTTTTCTAGCAGAAAACAGTCGTTCAGTTCCTGTATGTGAAGTTCGCGTGCTTATTCACCTGTTACTGTGAAGTTTGTAAAGTTTTAGTGTTGTTTGTTTTGTGTGTGTGTACAAATGAGTGCAGAGAATTTGTTGCGATAATATATGGAGCAGTTGTGTTGCGGATTAATTGTTTGAGGTTCTCAGTTATGTATGCCGTCTTGATGTGAAGTTTGTGCTCATACACTTCTGTGACTAGATATGGCTCACAATTCAGTGATGCTTCATTTTTTTATCAAAAAAAAATTTTTACCATGCTCAGCCACTGATAGTTGTAGCCGAATTGTCCTGGTTTTCTCGTGCTGAATGACTTGACTCTTGTGTAAATGTATCTCGACTAATATCTGGGATTTAGTCGTTCGAATTGGTGCCACATTGAAATTGGCGCCATTTCACAGGCCGCAAGCAGTCTACAGTCTAATGCCACGCTGCATGAGAACGCAGCCTGTTGTTACCGATGTAAAAAAGGCAAAAGTAGCCCATACTCGCCGAGCATAGGGTTCCGGGGCTGATCTCAGTTCTTGGCAGTCAGCCTGCAGGTGACGTAATAAACCCGGCGGTAGGCTGCCATTACTTTCCGCCAGGCCTGCAGTTACCCCCGCAACCCTCAAGGGCTGCTACCAACTTTGCTGCTTGGTGAACAGAGGCACAATGGGTGTGAGCAGTTTGCCTAAGACTGTTACCCGACAGCGTCGCGATTGCGATTTGAACCCGGGCCTTCTGTGACTTGAGTCCAGCACGCTAACCAGGCTAACCACGTGGCTACCGATGTAGCGTGGTCTATTTGTCTGTTGGTCACAAAAATGGCTGAGTGGATTGAGATTCCATTTGGGCTGTGAGCTCTTGGGGCCTAAAGAACCTTGCGGCTACCCTGCACCGTCACGGGAAGGGACATTTTGGGGGTGTGCTTGGGCTAGCTTAGTAGTAGTGTTGATGCACTGTGCTATTTTTATGTGATGCCGTTAACTTTAAGTCATTATGTTTGATGCTGTAATGATACTTTGTGCTTACAAGTCTTACATACGTTGTTGTATGATAACCCACAGAGACGTTAATGTGTACTGTTAAACCCTTAACGTTGGCGTGCCCTATATTTCACCAACCAGGTGCAGTATTTTACACGGGTTCTACTGCTAGTAATGCACAAATTATGGCTGAAAAGTATCACTCATTAGTTCTTTTTGCTTAGAAAGAGTTGCTTTGTGTATTTAATGTAAAGTTTATTTCAAACTACTCAAGTGTTGTTACTGTGTAATTATTTTGATTCGCCAAATTAAAAGGCGCCAAAATTAATTATGTGAATTTGTCAACTTTTAGGGCAGCCAAATTAAAGGGTTTTACAGTATGCAGCCTACTGCTATTTTTGTGCTGGTTGCTGATTTATATATTTGTGACACTTTTATGTTTATTTGCCAAATGAATTGTAGGCCTAGTAGTAGATGTTTCATTTAGTATCAGTTAACTGCTTACCATTATTGACAGTCCTGTTGTTTTGTGAAAGAAAACTTGTTGCGTGATAATGTGTGAATATTGGTTAATCAAGCAGTAGTCGAGTACCTATACACGGGGACTGCAATCCCGGTCGTATTTTCAATCCGAAAATTCTGGGATTGAGCTTCCCCCAATTCCTAGAATTACCCAACTGGCTCCAAAAATCTCATCATAAATAATTATGATTCAGTGTTCGTTCGCACAAATTTACAACAGCATGCACAGCAGATACATGCATGATCTACACTGATATTTTTCATTGTAAGTCTAGCAAGAAATTGTCTCCATTATAGGCTTTATAGTGGTAAATCCCATATTCTGGGCGAGCCTGCAATCCCGATAGGATCCCGGATTACAAAATCCTGGCACTGGAAAAACTGGAAATCATGTTGATTTCAATCCTAGACCGGTTTTTTTCTAATCCCACCGATGAAATGCTCTGGATGATAAGCCAGTAGCTACCAGTGATATCAAGGAATTGGAGTTCATATCTTGGAGTTGTTAGGAAAAGCCTCAGAAAACTTGAGGGGGGACTATGGGCAAACATGTCGTCATCCATAAAACCAATATCCGATTCCTGCCATTAGAGGACCAAACTGCGGTCACAGTTAATGTGTACTGAAAACATGGTGAAATTTGAACATGTGATTCCTGAGATATGAAAGTAGACAAGTACACCCATCCCAATACTCCACTCCCATGCCAGGGGCAGTAGTAGTACTGTAAAGCCCTTAATGTTCGTGTGACCTTTATTTTGCGAGCCACATATAACCACAAAATTAAAGGGTGCAAATATCGTAATTATACCAACTCTAATTACATACATACCTACATACAAACACTTGATGACGTGCACAATAGTCAAGCGCAAAGCTTGAATCTGAGGCTCGGTATTGAAAACTTGCGATTGGCTCATCACTAAACCACCGAATGTAATAGTAGTATGTTTACCTGGATGATAATAATGCGCAAATTACTGCTGAAAAGTGTCTGTTTTTGCTTAGAAAGACTTGCTTTGTGTGTTTAATTTTTACTGATAATTTTAAATAACTTGAGTATTGGTACTGTTAAGTTTGCATTTACCAAAATAAATTAGCCAACTTTTAGGGCAGCCAAATTTATTTAAGGCTTTTACAGTACCAAGAACATACAATACAACGTTCTGAAATGGCTGTCATTTAATGTTCAGTTATGTGCATTTACAAGCATACTAAGCAGTGACAAACAAAATGCACTCGGCAAACAATGTACACGGTGTACAAAATTCAACCTCAGTCAAAAGAACGTTGTACAAAACTATACGTAAACAAAATACATGTATTACGATATCTTACTAATCATATATGCATTAACAGTATTTTCTTGAGTTTCAAGCTATGCAAACAAAAATGACTATATATAATTACTAATGAAGGCATTTGAAAGTAAATAATAGCCAAGTTAATACAAATACTGCAAAATAACAACGAAATGTCAAGATGTCCTTGTGACCCAAGTTTGAAATCAATTCGGTGATTTTTTGTTAAACTGTGATAACAGACATACACATACAGACATATATACATGCACAGACTGCTCTACCCCACCAGTACTTTATCAGTATCCACAATACGCCGAGTGACCACTTTGCTGGAAAACCTGGGGAATTTGACAGCTGCCAGGGAATTCATCAAGTGTCGGGTAAAAGTCTAGATAAAAATCTTTCGAGGGAAAACTGTCCATTACTTACTTCAAGTCTGGGGCTAGGTCTGTATTTATGAGGCTAAGGATAATTCTGCAGTTACGATTATAGTGTATTGGTAACACCGACAAAAATATATGCTTGAAATGAGTAACCCAACGTGGATATAAGTGCCACAGACTCTGGGAAAATGTCAGGTAATTTCAGTGCCCAGACAGTGGAAACATAGTGCATTTCAATGGCCATATCCAGGTGAACCTGGCTCATCAGTTTCTTTGTCCTCTTCCTCAATGTGTTCCACAGAAGAGGCTGATAAGTGGTGCAGGTTTTTGGAGTCTGGATGCCCTTCCTATCAGCAAACAATCAGTATCAAAGC
>Ga0126332_10000757_pt1 | contig 11066 bp, 13 predicted proteins | sample InaspJWI42metaG_FD_94482 | JGI IMG/M metagenome (GOLD analysis project Ga0126332, IMG submission 94482) | Marine gutless worms symbiont microbial communities from Oahu, Hawaii - Inanidrilus sp. 2 OAHU.JWI-42 metaG | ecosystem: Host-associated > Annelida > Digestive system > Unclassified...
AAGATGATAAAGGAAGCACGTTGATTCGGATAGGTGTGAGTGGGGAAAGTTCCTTCTGGTACCGGCCTACCCGGGTTGTCCCGGATCAAAGGCCGTTAAACGGTCGTTGTCGTTGTTGTAATAGGCACACACACAACTGTCTAACGGCCTTTGGTCCGGGACTACCCAAGTAGGCCAGTACCAGATGAAACACTCACCCACTCACACCCATCCTGATCATCGGACATCCTTTATCAACTTCCTCCATTTACTATGCTCCACAGCATCCTCTTTGTTCAGTTTACGTGCTAGACAGTCCTCTTTGACAACCTCTCTCCAGGTCCTCTTTGGTCTTCCTCTTGGTCTTGTCACATGCCCATACAAACGCAGTCTGTTCTGCTGTAAAACCAATGCTATGTCATCTATACCTAATCTCTCTCTCAGCTCCTTACTTGGAAATCTGTCATTTAGCTTAATGCCACATATCCACCTGACCATTCTCATCTCTGCTTGCTGAAGTGCCACCACATTTCCTCTCCTTACGGGCCAGGTCTCACTTCCATGCAACATGCTGCTTCGTTGTGTTAATAGGCAGATTGATGTTAATTATAAACAAATATCAAACTGCTGTAGACAAATTCTGACTTACTGACTGACGGACTTATGCCATCAGTGACTGACCAACTGCTATCAAGTACTGCACTTTGCTGCAAAGTCTTTTTCTTTGTTACAGCAGTTGTGTACAGTTGATAATGGGATTTTTATGTGGCTGGTGTGAACATCTTTTTGTTACTAAATTAAATAGTAAATATTTTACCACACAAATATTTTAAAAACAGTTTTTGACTGGCTAAGTCTTACATGGCAGTTTGCTTCAATGACTTCTTGAGGATTGCAATTTTTTGAACATAGATATTTCACAAGGTAGTGTAGCGACATATTTAAGGTGTGGTGGAATATTTAAATATGAGTTTGTTGGAAATTTATCACTGAGTCTGCGAGTGAAAGAATTTTGAAAATCGGTTAACATTTGGGGAAGTTATGGGCAAGAGTTTAGTGTCTTGATTTTTTGACTCACAGTGTACAGACTATAGATAATATAATCCTCAGCTACAGTATAAAACATGCCCATGTGTTAACTACTGACAACTCCATCATTTCATGGACAAACCAAAATGCATATTAGTTATGAGATAAGTTGTCCTAACATTGGCATGCCTCTAGATGTACATGTACATGAATTTGCAGTATGCAGAAACTGTTTTGTGGTCTGTAATTTTGTACATGTAATATAACGCAGAATTTGTCTCACATTAAATCATGATGATATAATATTACTGATAACCACGTAGCATGCTGTAACTTAAAAACAACTATGTTTTATTTTTTGAATAACTCAGTCAAAAATCAGTCAATTTTAACATACATTTCCGGTATGGAGAAAATTTGACATCAAGTGTGTCAAAAAGTTGTTTATCAACACCATGTTACCTTATGAAATCCAAAAATATCACTATCAACAATAAATCATCTTGAGAATTTGCAGCTGCAACTAGATCAGTTGTCGCAGGACAGAACTGGGTGCATTTCTTCACGAACTATGAACTGACAAAATTGCTAAGTATGAGTTCTGCATGTCACAGAGTACAGCAGTAACATTTTTAACCAGCTGCAATAGCAAAAGCAGCTGTAGAGATACTTTTCAATGCTGTTCTTGTTACTGTTCCTATTTTTGGAGATTATGCTGTGGCTAAGTGCGAAGCAGCTATTACATATATCCAGGTCTTATTCAGGTATGGTGGACATGTTCATAACCATTCATACGAATTTTCTTCAACTGAACAAGAAGTTCTGTGTCAGTTAAAATCTTGTCAACTGCTGCACATTTGTAGGAACAAGTTGTACATCAAATCCAGAACAAATCGAAGCAATGGAGTTACAGGATTAGGGTCAGCCAATCTGTAATAAACTATCTGCATCCAGCAACATGGTCCTCCATCGTAGGTGTGAGCCACAAGCTCGACTGTCAAGGAATTTGTTGACAACATGATGGACTCGCCGTGGCAAAATTTTCAAAATTCAGAGTTTGAGACAAAGTTCCACAGGAAAGTACTCTATATTTCGAGGTACCCAGCTGGATACGTTCAGCTGTTGGGAAACCAAGCACAAAATTATCCTTAAAGAACAAGACCTGTAACTTTTCAAAAAAGTAACTGTGACCAAATTTGGCTGCAATATCAGCACAATAAAAGCATTTGTGAGAAAAAGTGAAAATCAAACAATAAGAAACTGATATTACCATACAACAGTGGGTGACATAAAACTCTAGTGACCAAAAGTGGTAGGTAAATACCGCCATGTTGAGTCTGCTACTGCAAGTCATGAAATTCAGTCCTAGGAAATCTCATTACAAATTCAACCACATTATTGCTACAAATTTACTGATAAACCAAGAATTTTCAACTACAAAAATTATATGATCAAGCCACAAATCTGTGTAAATTTTCTTCTACGAACAGCAAGAAACAACACAGAGTTAAAGGGAATGACAAATAACGTATTACACAATTACGGTGCATACAACATTACAGAATTACACAAGCTGACTCCTGACATTCTTCCACAATTTCAGGAGACTGACCTTGAGCAACAGCCTCGACTGCTTTCACAATCTGCAACAAATGAACATAACACACACACACACAACCAGTTAATGACCCTTTATCCAGGACTACCCGGGTAGGCCAGTACCAGAAGAAACATTCGCCCACTCACATGAATCTTGTTCATCAGGCATCCTTTATCAACTTCCTCCTTTATCAACTACAATCCATAGCATCCTCCATGTTCAATTTGTGTACTTGATAGTCCTTTTCCACAACTTCTCTCCAGGTCCTGTTTGGTCTACCTCTTGGTCTGGGACCCTCTACTTCATACTCCATACATTTCTTCACCCAATATCATATTTTCGCAACACATGCCCATACCATCGCAGCCTGTTTTGCTACAGTACCAATGTTAGTATCATCTATTCCTAATCTCTCTCAGCTCTTTACTTGGAAATCTGTCTTTTACCATAATGCCACACATCCATCTGACCATTCTCGTCTCTGCTCGCTGAAGTGCCACCTCATTTTCTATCCTTACAGGCCAGGTCTCACTTCCATGCAACATACTGCTTCGCACACAACTACTGTACAACCTTCCTCTCATAATCAATGATACATCCTTATTGGTAAGCAACAGTACCAACTGCCTGAATTTATTCCAGCCAATTCGAATTCTGACCTGCAGAGCTGCATCAGCATCTCCATCCACACTCAGCATGTCACCTAGGTAATAAAACTTATCCACTAACTCCAACTTTGCACTGGCCCCAATATCCACACTAGTGCGACCTGCACTAGTTACCAGATTCAAGCAGCCTCTACAAATGAATGACTTCGCCACTTTGGACATGCTACCCTTTATATCACAGCACTTCTTGTGAACCCATTTCTGACAACTAGTACACTGTAATGAATTGCTACCAACACCTTTACTGCAGACCCCACGTGGCCATCTTACAGCCTTCTGCCTCACCTTCTGACGTTCTCCACTTATCATAACCTTGGTTTTATTCATATTGACTCTCATGCCTCTGCTCTCCACATTATTGTTCCACTCATTAAATATTTTAATCAGCTCATCTTCAGCAACAAATAAACACAAAATCTATCAATAATAAAAACTGCAAAACAAGATATACTGCATACACTAAAGCACACGAGTCACACAGTCACTGTGTTGCTGAACTACAGCTATGATTGTGATAACATATGCTGCATTGTATTTTTCAGTGCTTACCAAGTAAATGACAGATGTGTTTTAATGGCCACTAGCTGTTCTTCTGTTCTTCATTCTATTCTATTCTGTTCTTCAGCTATTCTTAAATCTTAATAGATTTCCAATAATATATTCAGACAATAATCTATAACAGACACAGCCACTTACTGCACCAGTCTTGGGAAATCCACCCATCTTCACTTTGCTGAAGACCAGTGTTCCATTGATAGTCACTTCGAATGAGACTAGGTACAAATACGATACACAGTAACATTGTAACTGCAGGCAGGCTTGCTAGAAAAGTCATAACATAAATTTGGAATAACATATACAAAAAGTCCTCCCCCATTATTTGCTATGCCAATGACCTCAGTGATGACCTCTTAATGTATTCACTACCATACATAACAAGCACTCAGTCAATATAGTGTGTAGTTGTTAGTTGTTACAGATATCAATGGAAAAATTTATGCAGTATAAGTCATGCAGTGTTTCAATACATGGCTGTTACACAACAAACCAGAATATACAGTACACTGAGGCAGAAAAAGGAACCAATTTTTTGTGTGCATCTTTTTTAATACTTGACAGAAACTGGTAAATTTTTTTTCACATAAATTAAGGAAAGTATAAGCTACAATTCCACATATTCAACTTTTAAAAATGGCATGTGTTAAGAATTTTGCGTAATAATGAAATTGAAAATATAAACACTAACTGGTAATCATCAATCATCAGAAAGCATAGAAAGGCGCAGAATTTAGTGTAAATACCATAAATTAAATAAGTAACATTAATGATAATATTCATTAACAATAGTTACAATATGAGTACTAAATTCTGTCAAATTACATTGCATATTAAAAGATTTATTCATGAAAGAAAAGTAATTCCTTTTTTTCCTGCCTCACAGTGCAGAACGACTCTGTTTTAGAATGATTCGAGTGACAAGACTCACATCTCCGCCCAATGTGACCAGTGACTACCGCTGTTGGAACTGCAGAGATGATCCTCTGTCGCAGTTCATAAAAGCGGGGGGCGTACCCTCATCCACTACTGTTAACACAAACAAAAACACACGTGTACATAAAACAGGGCAGTGAATATTTAGTAGTTATTAAATGGGATATTCAAGAGAAACGTGGATTTTATCAACCACTTTACTGACTGTGAAGACTAATTGGTCCGCTGTATTTAAAACACCACTGCGACATCAGTCATTTACATGAGCACAGCCAACTGGCAGTTGCCTTTACGTGTCGACTGGCAGCAATATATTACGGGCTTGCTGTACTCTATACACTTCAGAAAAAAATTAGTAAGTACACGACATTGCTCATCTAATCTAGTTCTATCATATGTCTTGTCTCTTTATCAACACAACTCGTGCCTATCCAACACATCACACATAACACACTAAATACACACATTTTGTTTGGTTAGTGCCGATGACTCCCTGGTACTCTTGACACACTGTGTCACCATTAATGTCCATCTATAATATTTATTATATAAACAAAACACAGCCTGGACTTCACACTGGTATACTGGCAAATCGTCAGTCTACAGCCAGCAAGAAGCAATTTTTTTCCGGCATCCCACCTTCATGGAACCGTAGCTGAAATGTTCAACTGAACTCGGCTTATGGCTAGGCTTACAGAACGAAAGCCACTGCCAGAGGCGACAGCAGTCTAGAGTTAGGGTGGCAAAGCAAGTGGTCTGGGGGATGGGGACTATATGGGGAAGTGCAGGGCAAAGCTGTGGAAGGGGGTTTGGGGATCCCCAAACAAGCTAAAACACTCTTACGAAATTGCACAATTTTTGTGTCAACTTTAATAAAAAATTCAGATATGCCAACATCAAACAACGCATATTTTGGAGGCACTTGTTATTTTTCAAGGGTGGCGGCAATAGCTGCCCCTGTCCATAGGGTGTCGCCGCCTATGGCCAGTGCAGAATACATGGTTAGTGTTAGTGATAGGGTTCCGGGCTATATATCAGTACCGGGGACCTAGGTTTAGAAATAAGTCGGGCTTAGGGTTAGGTTAGAGTTCAGGGATAGTGTTAGGGTGCGGTCAAGCTAAAACATGCCAGGACGCCGGGACAGCAGATGACTGGACACCGGTAATTATTGCGCCGGTAACTGAAGCTGTCACTCGCTGACTGCATTCGCATGTTGAATGACGACAGCAGCACAGGACTTAACCACTGCCCGTATGGTGTAAAAGAAGACGTCTGCTTCAAGGTAAGCTAAGTGACAGAGTAAGGCTGTACATTTTGATTACAATATGTCTAAGATGACTATTCGTTGCTTGTATAGTTTAACTTTAGTTTTAATGTAAATACAGACTGAGATTTCATAAAAAGTGGAAAAATAAAAACACCAAAAGTTATATTGTATTGTGTGTTTCTGATTGCATCTGTCTAATTTTGTCCTGTTCATTTTTGCAGTTTTTCTACTTATTTTGATTGCTTCAGATATGTATGTAATGTGCATTAGTAATTAAAAATGAGTAATTACAGCATTGGTACTATTTCATAAAAAGGAAAAAGTTAATTCTAAGATAATTTCTAAAAAAATTAAAAAGAATAAAAAATAGAAAAAAAAACAAAATTTAGCCAGTGATGCTGGAGGCCTTCATGCGGCGACTGGCGTCAGTAACTCGGCGTGTTGATGACACATTGAGGGGTATGACTAAATACCGCAAAGGACTGCAAAGGAACATTATGGGCTAGACTGCAGGAAATTGGCACCAACTGAAATCAATGGTGCCTTATATTCCAATGAGCGACATTAAACAGGTATATAAACAGTTATTCTTTTTTATGCAGAAATCAGCGAAAAACACCTCATGAACAGAAGCACGAGTACCAAAATACTTACAGCTAGCAGAAGCTAAACTCATCGTGATCATGTTACGGGAAATGCTTGTTTGTGCATAGCGCCTCATGAACGCCTGTCTGTTTTTGTGCTTTATATACAATGAAATGCTTGTGACGAAGAATTATTACTCATCTACTATGTCTGACATTTCTTCTGACGTTGTACAAAGCCGCTCCGCCTAGAATGTGCAGTGATAAAATTCGTGGCGCAGAAGACTCAGTGTCAAAGTCAATTCTAAGACTCTTCGGTCCACACATGCTGGAATGATACACTCCACGTGCAGCAGCCGGAGACGGGAACTGTTGTTTCAGAGCAGTATCATTGGCACTGTACAACATCGAGGAACATCATGGATATGTGCGACTATTGGCTGCATGTGAGGATACAGCATCAGGAGTTTTACGACGCCTCCACACCCACCAGTTTATTGAAAGACGATCGTATTGCATCTCCACGCGTAGCTGTGGCTGTATCGAGCGTGACCGCTGAAGGAACTTATGTAAACATGATCCATATCTTAGCCATAAGTTCGGCACTAGATATGACCATACAGTCGTACACACCGCCGAAGAATGTGTGCGGTCTTGAAGGAAGTCCATACACACGTCTTATCACAGGTCGTGCTATACGGCAAGCAAAGGCGCCAGCCATGACTCTAATGTGGACTGCAACGACAAAGCCTAGCAAGGGACCAGCTTTCCGCTCTAATCACATATTGCTTTTGGCGGAGCACCTGGGGGCGTCTCAAGTAACAGACGTTGATGACAGCACGGCTACGTTCGACTACGACGGTTACGACACCGACGGTGGTACTGAGGCCAGTGCATGCGAGCAAGACGACAACGATGCGAGTCTGATGACTGATGCAGAGATCAGTAACAGCGAATGTGCACAGCTGCCTGCTGACGAAAACTCAGAAAACGACACCGCATCAGGTTTGTTAGCACCTTAACTATCAAACAGTTGCATCCCATAAAAGTAATTTTCAATCAAGTTATAAACCATTATCGTCATCACACAGTAAGTCAGTTATCTGTTTAATTACTATACGGTGTACATAAAAAGTAAAAACTGGACTTTGTGTTATTTTTCCTGTGACCCAGTGATATGTGTGTTTGTTAGAACGTCCGACACCAGTCAGTGGTGTGTTTACATTGGAGGATGGTGAATTCTTCGACACAGAAACTGTGGTCAAAATACTTTGACATCCGCAGACAATCTTGGAATGCATTCCCGTGGGAAAAAAGTCAAACGTGTACATGACAATCAACAACGACCGCAACTTACAACGACGGGTGAGACAGACAAGGAGTCAGTCTGACGACAACTGTGGTGCTTGGACTGTTGGACGTTCAGTGATCAGTAACTACTGGAAGATGCCATCAGGCGAGTTCGTTATCTTTTTGCACGTAATGGCCAGTATTGCAGTGAAAGGATTGTAGGCGGTAAACGCACATACTTGCCTCTGGAACCACAACCGGCAGATGACGATGTGTACACTATGCACAGGTATTATGCCACACAGTCAGATGACGGTGTAAACCTGTTTATCTCAAGCACGTGACGTGGGTTTCACGCGATGACTTTCTGCCTGTTGCTCTAGTTGAGTATGTAGGTATGTGCAAAAATGAACAGGTTCACGGAAACCGCAAAGGTGCTGGTCCTGCATATGTGAGAACACCCAGCATGACTATGGAGTCCATAGCGGCACAGGTAAAAGCTACGAAGATGAAGGCGGAATACGACAGCATGATTACCTCACTGGACATTGAAAATGTCCACGCGATGAACGCGTGGTGAGGAACAAGAAATATAAGGGTAAGAAAGACGAGCGAAAGTCAACAGGTGAAACATATCGCGCTAATTTCGCTGATGAAATACGGACTCCATGTTCTACGGTGACAAATGATGATTTGGTTAAGAGGTCGGAAGAAGAAGCGTCTGCGCGAAAAGCCATTTAGTTCCGCAACTCTCGTCTGCTGCACAAGACACCTCAAGGAAAACTTGCGTCGCCATGCTAGTCAGGTTAGTTAAAGTTATCATACGACCCCTTTTTAATGCAACAGTAATGCATGCATACGTAATGTGCCTACTGTAGTGGCAGATATGTAAAAACGTGTGTTTGGTGTTTTTTGCTATAAACATAATAAGTATTAATGAAAAAAAATCACATGCGACATGTTACGGGTGCAAAGTGAATTTTGAATTTGATTTGCTTTTAGACAGTAAAAAATAACTTCCGGTAGAAAATGGCTAGAAATTTGTGATCAATTGTTGATCTAGTTAATCTTATTAAAGGAACAGTCATCTACCATTAATTATATGCCCAATGTCGTAAGTATTTCTTTAAATTACTGAAGTTCATTTAGGTTGGCTTGATGTTGTTGTGTACGACATATTTCGGAATCTAATATTTGTGTGTGGTCGATTTTAGATTGAACCAGTCAACAATCAACAGTTAACAGTTACTCGATTAAATATACATTTGATGATTGCGTCTCAATCAGTTGGGCAACATGTTGGTCTCCATAACTTACAAGACATGCTGTGCACAGGTTGCAGGATCTAATGATAAGGCGATACGTTTGCTGACCGATGGCCTATTCGGATCAGAAGGCCTTACTTCACGCACCGATGACATGTCGTACGATGCCACTGTGCGACGCATTCAAGGCAACATGCTGCCCGCTGTTCCCAAGGAACTACAGGACTACTTGACAGACAAATTAGAACCACTTCTAAAGGCCAACGGTCATTGCAGGTTTATTAACATTTTTTATCTGAAATATAAATATATCGTAACATATAATAACACACGTTACATCAAGCACAACACTTCAATGTTAAAGACCTTGATAAGCTAACGGTATTGTTGATCATACATAACTGAATATGTTCATTAGAAATATAAAATATAGTCGTGTATTTATGCACAGGTTGCAGTCAGTGGACAATGCTTGTGAAAGCATGAATCATATTCTCAAGCAGAGACAGCAATGGAGACGACACATGCTGCCGGACCTAGTTGAGAACCTGCGCTCGGTGATAGCCAGTCAGTATACAGAGGCAGACAGCGTCATCTCTGGACGAGGAAATGTCATTCTACGTCCCAGTCATCAGAAGTATCGCCTCTCCGTCACTGACTGGAAAGCGCTGTCAGAGACACAGCGGCAGTGCGTCCGACAAGCTGTCTTCTTGTTGTCATGCAAAGGCATTGCTGGCATGCAGCAGTCAACATCTACTGATGTCAACCTGACCAACCTGCATCGTCGAGATGGTGAAAAGAAACTGGGTAGTCATTGTCGTCCAAGGGCCGACCACACGATGACGCAAAACAAGACGCAAAAAGTCTGAATGTGCTCCTGAGTACGACATTGCACTAACGATAAAAAAATAATAAAAAAACAAAATAATTGAAAAAAATATATTGCCAAAATTATGACAAAGGCAATTAGTATTTCCTGTTTAAAAAATGTGAAGAAAAAAGACGGTTGATTTGCACTCGTGTCCACATCGTGACCATCGGGCAACGCTTGCATGGCTTTGTAAATACCGTGTATAACAGAAAGCGGCAAAGAAGTGCAATTTTACACAAAATTGTTGTAAGTCTGGCGGTTTTATCATGATTGCCAATCCTCTGAGGTCCTGTGTAATGCTCCTTTGTGGTCCTTTGCGATTTAGTCATACTGCACATTGAGTGAAGCTAACTCCAACAATAAATGTTTTCATTTCACTGATGCTTGCTCAATGTTCGAGGGACGTTTGCTGTTAACACAGCCAATGATAGCGTCTTAACATTAATGCCAATGCCATAGTCCCGGCGTCCCAGCATTGTCCCCCCAACTGCTGTCCCGGCATAAAATAGCACAGACCTTACGGTGTAGGGTTAGGCCGTGATACTGTTTATAAGTGATGTAGCGAAGATGGCTACTTTTAGAAAAAAAATTGATTTTAATTAGCTTTTAGTCAATTTTATCCATGTTTTATCGTCATTCCGTGGAAATTAACGCTGCATTTGCGGTGTACACCACTGGCGCCACCAGAGGGGGGAAGGAGGAGCTTCCCCCCCTATGGGTGGACGTCCAAAAATTATGTAATATGTGTGCTTTCATTGTCATGGAACTTCTTCGTATCACACGACAAATACACTGCAAGGCCGTCGAGCAAAGAGCTACGTTGATACACAGACAATACAACTGGTCAGTGGTCATTCCGCTGGAGGAAATGGACACCGGGAGCAGTGTGTGACATGCCTTCCTGTCCTGCCGTGCTAGCTACTCTGACGTTGAGCCGTAAGCCTAAGCATCAGCCGCCGCAGAAGTTGCCGGTGTCAGCGTGTCTGTTATTCCAATTTCTCATCAGGATGCGCTGTAGCCTG